>Ga0209974_10000138_pt1 | contig 21726 bp, 26 predicted proteins | sample InoplaM3SPM_FD_187592 | JGI IMG/M metagenome (GOLD analysis project Ga0209974, IMG submission 187592) | Arabidopsis thaliana rhizosphere microbial communities from the Joint Genome Institute, USA, that affect carbon cycling - Inoculated... | ecosystem: Host-associated > Plants > Roots >...
TCATCACGCTGAGCTTCTTCTCGTGGATGAGGATGAGGCAGTCCTCGAGAACGGCTTCCATGCGCTCCGCATCGGTCACCATGTAGGGCGACAGGTAGCCGCGATCGAACTGCATGCCCTCGACGACCTCGAGGGCGGTCTCCATCCCCTTGGCCTCTTCGACCGTGACGACCCCGTCCTTGCCGACCTTCTCCATGGCCTCCGCGATGAGGCTGCCGATGGCGGGGTCGTTGTTCGCCGCGATCGTGGCGACCTGGGCGATCTCTTTCTTGTCCTTCGTGGACTTCGACATCTTCTGGAGGTTCTTGACCACGTGCTCGACCGCCTGCTCGATACCCCGCTGGAGCCCCATGGGGTTCGCGCCCGCGGTCACGTTCTTGAGACCGCCGCGGAAGATGGCCTGGGCCAGCACGGTCGCGGTGGTGGTCCCGTCGCCGGCGATGTCGGAGGTCTTGGAGGCGACCTCCTTGATCATCTGGGCGCCCATGTTCTCGTAGTGGTTCTTGAGCTCGATCTCCTTGGCCACCGTCACCCCGTCCTTGGTGATGGTGGGGCTGCCGAACTTCTTGTCGATGACGACGTTGCGTCCCTTCGGGCCCAGCGTGACCTTGACCGCGTGGGCCATGACGTTGACTCCGCGCAGGAGCGCGGCGCGGGCTTCTTCATTGAACAGGAGTTGTTTCGACATGGAATGTTCCTCTCATGGGTGCGAACGGGAAACCGCGGCGGAGGTGCGTGTTCAGGAAGCGAGGATGCCGAGGACGTCTTCCTCCTTCATGATGAGATACTCCTCACCGTCGAGCTTGACCTCGCTGCCGGCGTACTTGCCGAAGAGCACGCGGTCCCCCGTCTTGACGTCGAGCGGGTTCTTCTTGCCGGTCTCGGATACTCTGCCCTTGCCGACCGCGATGACTTTCCCTTCCTGCGGCTTCTCCTTGGCGCTGTCCGGGATGATGATGCCGCCGCGTCGAGCCTGTTCCTCCTCGATTCGCTTGACGAGGACGCGGTCGTGCAATGGTTGTAGGGTCGGTGTCGTCCGTTTCGTCTGAGGCATGATGTCGGTCCCTCCCACCCTCACGCTACGCGGTCTGTCGGAGAACAAGTAGTGGACCAAAGGGTAGTAGCCGGGCACGGTCGGGCCGCCTAGTATCAAGAGCGTGAATGACGCTGCTCACCTTCCGGGGCTAGCGACGTGAGACAGGCGGGCTACGCCACCCTCGCGAAGACGATCGACGAGCTGGCCAGGTGCGGGTTCATCGAGCACTTCGGGGTGAGCGGCGATGGCCTGCTGTCATTCGACAGCGGGCGAACATTCAGCGCGGACGAGGTGGTGATTCGGGAATACCATCGCTTCGAGGGGGTCTCAGATCCGGACGACATGTCGATCGTCTATGCGATCGAAGGTGAGGGTGGTGCTCGGGGCACGCTGGTCGATGCATTCGGTGCGTACGCCGACCCGACGGTGAGCTCGTTCCTGCAGGGTGTGGCGTTCGGCGGAGCCGGCCCGAGCGCGCGTGAGCTGCCCCGGTTCGGACGGTACAGCTATGGCTTTCCTCCGCCGTCTCCGCCGGACCCCTCGCACGACGAGGGAGGCGAGAGCGGATCGGTCGCCTGAATCGTTCCGTCCGTCAACCCACCGCTCTCCCGGCCGCCGATTCGATCGTGGCTCACCCGGAGGGCCTGGCGGATCGCGCTCAGCACGGCGGACGGATCGAAGGGCTTCTGCAGGTGACCGGCGGCACCGGACCTCTCGATGCGCGCGACGGTCGGGGCGTCGTCATGGGCCGTGATGAAGATGATCGGGACGGCCAGACGTTCCTGCAACTCGAACCCGTTCATCTCGTTCATGTGTACGTCGAGCACGAGGCAGGCCGCACGGTTCCCAGGCAGCCACTCGAGAAACTCCCGGGCCGACGCGAACATCTCGGCCCGATAGCCGGCCGACCGCACGACCCGAAGGAGCGAGCGACGCATCGAGGCGTCGTCGTCCACAATTGCAATGGTCGGGCTCTTCAGAATGGTCGGGTTGTTCAGAAGGTCGTTCACGTGAGCTCCCCCTCGTCACCACGTTAGCCGCGTGTAGCCGGGAGTGCTACTGGACTTAGGTCCCGTGTCGCGGCACCGGCTGCGTATCGACCGGCAGTGAGAACTCGAAGGTGGCGCCCCCGTCGGGGTTGTTGAACGCCCGAAGCTCGCCGCCGTGCGCATCGACGATGGTGCGGGCGATGGCGAGGCCCATGCCCAGCCCTTCGGGCTTGGTGGTATAGAGTGGCTGGAAGAGGCGGTCGACGTCTCCCGTGTCGATGCCCTTTCCCTCGTCCGCGATCGCGACCTTAACCGCTGCGGTGCCCGCCCTCGCCGTCCGGACCACGAGGGCGTGGCCACGCTCGTGGGGCCCGCTCATGGCCTCCAGGCCGTTGAGGACGATGTTCAGGACCACCTGTTGCAGCTGCACGCGGTCCCCCCGCACTCGAGGCAGATCCGCAGCCAGATCCAGGGTCAGGGACACGTGCCGGACGCCCATGTCGCTTCGCACGAGCTCGGCCACTTCACGGACGATGTCGTTGAGGTCGAGCGGCGCGTGATCGAGCTCCCCCTTCTTGAGCAGCGCCCTCAGCCGGGAAATCACCTTGGCGGCGCGCTGGTCGTCGGCGACGATATCGGCCAGGATCTCGCGCAGCTCTCCGACATTCGGAACGTCGGCCTCGAGGAGTTGCTGGGCCACGTGGGCGTTGTTCAGAATCGCGGTCAAGGGCTGGTTCAGCTCGTGGGCCAGCGATGCGCTGAGCTCGCCCAGGGCGGAGACCCGGCCGATGTGCGCCAGCTCCTGCCGGAGCCGCCCCACCTCGCGTTCCGCGTGTGCCCGCTCCAGGGCGTTGGCCACGACTTCTCCGACGAGGGAGACTCGCTCCAGTAGCTCGGCCCGCTCCGTGGCCCCGGAGACGAAGGTGCCGAGCACCAGCCCTCCAACCAGGGTCTTGCCGGCCCGCAAGGGCAGCGCCACAAAGGACTCGAGGCCGAGTGTCAGAGCGCTGGTCCGATCCTCGGCGGCCTCGACGGGAAGCTCGTCGATCCGGGCTACCCGGACGATGTCACCGCCCAGCAGCTGGAGGCTCAGCCACGGAAAGCGGGCGGAGTCCACCGGACCATCGATGGTCCACGAGCGGCCGGCGACGCCGGATTCGTGGAGCTCGAGTAGCACCGCACGTTCCACGTCCAGGAAGGCGACGATCGATCTCAAGGCATCCTGGATGTCCTCGTTGAGACTGGCGGCCGAGACATGGCTGAGCCGGACGGAGAGGGACGACAGGAATCGCTGAAAGCGCAGCCGCTCGGCGAGCGACAGCTCCATCCGCTTCCGCTCCAGGGCACTGGCGAAGGCCTCGCTCAGCAGGTGGAGGCGGCCGACGAGATCGTCCGGCCACGTCCGTTCACGGCGAACGGAGTCGAACGAGAGGACCCCCAGGACCGGGCCACCGGCCTGCAACGGGATCGACAGGTGGGAGCGCGTTCCCAGACGCTCGTACCCCATCCGATCCATCGTCGCCTCCGGGGGAAGCTCGTCGGTCCGAGAGAATCGGACGACGGCGCCGCGCCGCAGCGTGTCGGCCGTCCAGAGGAGGTGGTCGACCGCCAGGATCGCCGGAAGCGGCGCGACGTCCGGCTCGGCCCACGACACGCGAATTCCGTGGGCACCGTCGCGGTACTCGTCGAGATTCCCGCGATCGGCCTCGAGGAAGGTCACCATCTGGCGCAGCGCGGCTTCGAGGGCCGCGTCCAGTCCACTGGCCTCGATGTGAATGAGCTTCGCGGAGAGCTCCGACAGCTGTGTCTCGAACCGAAGACGGTCCTTCAGAAGACGCTGTGCGTGACGGCTCACCGCGCGGTGGCGCAGGAGCCAGAGAATGAGGACGGTCCCGAGGACGACCACGGGCACGTCGACCCCAAGGTGCCACGGCAGGCCCACGGCCCACTTTAGCGCCGAACGCCCCGCAAACGCGAGCGCCTGCTTGGGGGGCGGCGATGGCGTGCTGGACCTAGGTCCAATGGGCAGGCCCGTCCAGAGCGGCTAGAGTGAGGGGGTACGGGGGGAGGCGACATGAAGTTCCCGATCTTCATGATGTGGGTGCCCGTGGGATTGATAGCCGGTGGGCTGGCCCGTCCAGTCATGAGGACGGGTGGCTACGGGCTGATCGCCGACCTGGCCCTCGGTCTCGCCGGGAGCCTCATCGGGGGCTTGCTCTTTCTCGTCTTCGACACGTCGCTGGAAGTGGGGTGGCCCACGATGTGCGTCGGGACGTTTGTCGGGGCGGCCAGCGTGATCGCCGGTCAGAGGTGGTGGTGTGCGCACGCGTAATGTCCGAGATGACCGGGAGGTGCCACATGCCCAAGGTATTCTGTTCCCAGGAAATCGATGCGAAGGAGCAGTGGCTCGACGTGCCGGGGAGAGGCAACATCTGAACTGCTGGCAGGAGAGCAATCGTCCCGAGTCCGCACTCGCGGCATCTAGCTCATCGATGGAGGGCGCCAATGGGACGCAAGCCGACGGCACACTTCGACGCGAAGGCGTTCCTGACGAAGGCCAGCACGGGACGATCGGTCTCGGTGTATCGCAAGAAGCAGGTGGTCTTCGTACAAGGAGATCCGGCGGATGCCGTGTTTTACCTCGAGAAGGGTCAGATCAAGCTCACGGTGGTCTCGGAACGGGGGAAATCCGCGATCGTGGCCATGCTCGGACGCGGCGACTTCTTCGGCGAAGGCTGTCTGGCCGGCCAGCCCGTTCGCATGGCCACCGCGTCGGCGATGACCGAGGTGTCGGTCGTGCGAATCGACAAGCAAGCCATGATCGCGCTGCTGCATGAGCGGTCGATCTTCTCCGAGCGCTTCATGGCGCACCTGCTGGCGCGCAATGTGCGCTTCGAGGAAGACCTGGTCGATCAACTGTTCAACTCGAGCGAGAAGCGGTTGGCGCGGGTGCTCTTGCTGCTGGCCCGCTTTGGCAAGGAAGGGAAGATCGAGCCGGTGATTCCGAAGATCAGCCAAGAAGTCCTGGCCGAGATGGTCGGTACCACCCGACCTCGGATCAGCGGGTTCATGAACAAGTTCAGGAAGCTCGGCTTCATCGAGTACAACGGCGGCTTGCATATCCACAGCTCCCTACTCAACGTTCTCCTGCACGGGTAGTGGTGGCGATTCAATGAGAGTCACCGCACTTTCTCGTGGTCTGCGTCGGGGGATGGGCCGAGGTGACCGTGCGCGTGGGTGTCGCCCTGGCTGGTACCGGGCTTCGTCTGGTGGGGCGCCCATCACCTCCAAGCAGGCTCCGCGCAGTCAGGATGTGCAGGCTCCTCGGTCTGCAGAGCTCACGAAAGCTGCAACGCTCGTGAAGGAAGCCGACGCCGCGTGCAACGCCGGCAATAGCGCCATGGCCACGGAGAAGGCCATGGCGGCAATCCAGCTTCTGAAAAAGTAGCCAGCCCCGACCTTGACGGCAAGAGCCCCAGGGGCTTGATCCTCTGGGGCTCTTACTGGTTAGTCCACCTCGCCGCCAACATTAGGCGTACGGCGACGCCTCTCGACGGCGGGAGGAACGACGCCGTCTCGTACGAGATCACCCAAAATGACCAAGAGCGCGCGCGCATCTATCGACGAGACTTGGACGATGGCGCGCGTACGAAGCGATACGGACTGTATTGAGATGTTCTCGTAGTCGTCGCGGGCCATCTCACGACGCATGTCCTCGCATGACCGGGCTCACACCCTACCTCGCGTCCCGCTTAGCCTGTCGTCGTTGTCCGCTCGATCGCATATGGCCTTGGATCGCGGTCGCCTGGCTCTTCTGAAATTGCCGCTTGGCGGCGTTCTCCACCGCATTCGACCTGACCGCCTTGCGTCGACTGGCGGTCTTGGACTCGGCGGCTGCGGCGGCCGCTTCCTGGTTCGGTGCGGTGACGCGGAATGACGCCTTCTTGCTCGTCTTCATTTCAGCACTCCTTGTCCTTCAGCTTGGAGGACGATGTCTTCACCGGGTGGACAGCGGGCTCCGGCCACCCTAGGGTCCTGCAGGTAGTACTCGAGCTCGAAGGCGGCGTCGAAGTGGTCCTCGATCGCGCGCTTGTGGTGGCGGGCAGGAACCGAGTGCCGAGCCCCGCGGCGGGGAAGACGGCCTTGCGCACTGTCATCGGGCTAGCTGAGGCGCGGCGTCCGCCTCCTCATCGTCCAGAATTCTGACCGGTGAAGCTAGGAAAATGAAGCCGAGCACATGCTATGGAGCAATAGACACGCTCAACCGCGGTGGCTGGCCCCCCAATCCGGATGGAATAGGGCAGGAAGCCAGCTGTGCCGCATCCGTCACAGACTCTTCGCAGTTCGTCCTTCGGTAGCTGGGGCAACATGACAGTCTCCACGGGCTATGGGTTTGGGGCCGAGGTCATGTTCGCGTGCGATGTCACGTCTCCGGTCATGGGTCTCACGGCTCTGGCCGCACCAGCAGGGGTGAACGGTCCCACTATGTCCCGGCCGTTCGTGGCGGCGATGGAGCTTGCAATCTGGGAGGCGTCTGGGCACACCGCGGGAGTCTGCCGACCGCCGATCGGTTCTCAGATCGCGTGGCACCAGCGGACAGCATTCCAGCATTTCGCAACCTCCTTCTGCCACCCAGGCGTCACACACTAGCAGCGGGCGGGCAGCGTGCCTAGTGGACCAATGTCCACTAGGCCGGCCGGATCATGCCGGACTAGAGTGGGACCGGAGAGCACCGACTTGAGCAATAGCAACCGGAACGGCGATCGGATCGTGACGCCATTGACGTTCACGTCTTCTCCTTCGAGGCGATGGGCCCAATTGGTGGCGCGCGCGTGTGTGGTCGTGACATGTGCGGTGATCCTCGGGTGGGGAGCCCGGCGTGGCATCTCTGGTCTGCTGGTGGCGGCGACCTTGCTGATCGCGCCGATCTTGTGGCTCGTGTCCCGACCCAGTTGGCGGGCAGCGCGCCGGCTCCTCGTATCGGACAAGTACCTCGAAGGCACCGGCTATGGAGGAACGCGCATCCGTCTCACGTGGGATGGCGTCGGGGAGGTCGAGCACTTCGTAAGAACGAGCACACGAGGCCCGATCCGTGTGTTGCGCCTGGCGTCGATCGACCGTCAACGCGAGGTCACCTTCGACGATCGCTTGCCGGGATTCGAGCAGCTCATGGGCCTGGTCGAGACGAGGATCCGTCACGTGCCCAGGGGAACTCCGAGTTCTTGGGGACGGATGCTATGGCCGACGTCACAAGTGGGTCGTGATCCGTTGGCTCGCAGCGGCCCGACCGGTTGAGATTGCAGGCAAACCCGTCAGGCTTGGAGGTGTCTCCGAATCTGCGTCCCCGTGAGTGACGTGGGCACGGAGACCCGGGCTAAGCCGTGGACGGCGTCCTGAGTGCACTCGTCGATATGGGCATTGGCGTCGGTGCGAACCTCGTCGGGGGTGGCGTCCTGCTGGCTCTTGGCGGTCTTCCCGCCGGCATGGTAACCATGTTCGGCGTCGGGCTCGTCCTGGCCATCAGTGTGATCAGAGACCGAGCACGATCGCCTGACTGAGCTCCGACTCGAAATGCTGCATGGCGGTTGCGGTGAGCATCTCGCCGAGGAAGAGCGCGCAGAGCCACCCGGCGCCTCCGTTTGCTCCTTTACGACCGCGTCGATCACGTCGTCGACCGTGATCGTCCCCAGGAGATGGCCGTGCTCATCCACGACGGGCACCGCCAGGAGATTGTACTTGGACAGGAGTCGGGCGACGTCTTCTCGATCGGTCATCGGCGTCACCTTGAGGAGTCCGCGGTGCTCGCCGATGTCCATGATCCTCGTGGTCGAATCCGTGACCACAAGATCCCGCAGGGACACGACGTGGATGAGGTGATGGTCGTCGGGGTCGAGCACGTAGATCGCGTACACCGGCTTCCGACGGCCGACCTGGGCGATGTGGGCCAGCGTCTCCCCCACCGTCCGGGTCGGGGGAATGACGGGGCGGGAGCTGGGGCGTCATGTCCGTGCGCGACGGTGTCATGCGGTCTCCTGCACGAGTGGCGATGGCGCGGAGGGTTGCGACAGGGTAGGGGACTTAAGTCCACTACCCAGGCCCGAGAGCGCCCCTCTACACTCAGAGTCGTTCTCACACATTCTGCGAACCACCAGGAGGCGGCTCATGCAAGTGCAACGCGCGTGGCTCAAACCAGGGATCTGGGGTGTTGTAGTCGGTAGCATTCTCACGATGATCCTGGGGTTCAGTTGGGGAGGCTGGATGACGGGCAGCACTGCCAACCAAGTGGCGATGAAGCAGACTGATGCCGCGGTCACCGCGGCGTTGGTCCCGATCTGTCTTGCAGGGGAGAAGGCCGATGTTGCGCGCGTCAAGAAGCTCGGCGAGCTCACGGCCTTCACGTCACCCTGGGAACAGACAGAATTCGTGATGAAAACCGGATGGGCGACGTTCCCGGGGCAAGCGGACCCCAACCGAGCGGTGGCAGAGGCCTGCGCATCCGCCGTCCTCAAGACCGCTGCGGCTAAGTAGGCCTGATCGGGAGCGGCCGGGGCTGGGCCGTGCCGGCGCCGTCCGGCCGGCGCCTCGGCGGTCCCAAAGCCTGTGGGACAGGACTCGGCAGGTACCGTGAGGGGTCAATCCCACGCGGTACTGCAAGGTCTGTTGATCTGAGACCGCCAGATCGTTGGCGCCAACGTTGCGGTGACGAGGCACCCCGCTGATCGGGATCAGCCACCAAGTTCCACCCCTTACCATCGGGAGGCAAGTTCACCATGAAGATTCGTCCGTTGCATGATCGCATCCTCGTCGAGCGCGAGGAGGAGAAGGAAGTCAAGAAGGGTGGCATCATCATTCCGGATACCGCGAAGGAGAAGCCGCAAGAGGGCAAGGTCATCGCGGTGGGCAACGGGAGGGTGAACGAAGACGGCAAGAAGATCCCGCTGGACGTGAAGGCCGGCGACAAGATCCTCTTCGGCAAGTACTCGGGCTCCGAGGTGAAGGTCGACGACCAGGAGTACCTGATCATGAAGGAAGAGGACGTGCTCGCGATCATCGGGTAGGCGGGGCCGCACGGCACCAACCCGACCGGACCCCGAGGGCCGGTCCATTTCATCGAACGATCGAGGAGGAGAACCAAATGCCGAAGCAGCTCCTGTTCAGTGACGAGGGGCGGGCCGCCCTGCTCCGCGGCGTCAACATCATGGCGTCGGCCGTGAAGGCCACGATGGGCCCCAAGGGGCGCAATGTGGTCATCGACAAGAAGTTCGGAAGCCCGACCATCACCAAGGACGGGGTGACGGTCGCGAAGGAGATCGAGCTCAAGGACAACTATGAGGACATGGGAGCCCAGATGATCAAGGAAGTGGCCTCCAAGACCTCCGACATCGCCGGGGACGGGACGACGACGGCGACCGTGCTGGCGCAGGCGATCGTCCGCGACGGGCTGAAGAACGTCACGGCCGGGGCCAACCCCATGGGGCTCAAGCGGGGTATCGACAAGGCGGTCGAGGTCGTCGTCGCTGAGCTGAAGAAGATGTCGAAGTCCACGAAGGACAAGAAGGAGATCGCCCAGGTCGCCTCCATCGCCTCCAACAACGACAAGACCATCGGCGACCTGGTCGCCGAGGCCATGGAGAAGGTGGGCAAGGACGGGGTCATCACGGTCGAGGAGTCCAAGTCCGCCGAGACCGCGCTGGACGTGGTCGAGGGCATGCAGTTCGACCGCGGGTATCTCTCGCCGTACTTCGTCACCGACCCCGAGCGCATGGAGGTTGTGCTCGAGGATGCGCTGATCCTGATCTATGAGAAGAAGCTGAGCGTGATGAAGGACATGCTGCCGCTACTGGAGCAGGTGGCTCGCGTGGGCAAGCCGTTCCTGATCGTCGCCGAGGACGTGGAGGGGGAGGCCCTGGCCACCCTGGTGGTGAACAAGCTGCGTGGCACGCTGCACTGCGCTGCGGTGAAGGCGCCGGGCTTCGGCGATCGCCGCAAGGCCATGCTGGAAGACATCGCGACTCTGACCGGCGGCAAGGCCATCACCGAGGACCTCGGCATCAAGCTCGAGAACATCAAGCTGGAGGACTTGGGCAAGGCGAAAAAGGTAGTCATCGACAAGGACAACACCACGATCATCGATGGGGCCGGCAAGACCGCGGTCATCGAGGGGCGCATCAAGCAGATCCGGGCCCAGATCGAGGAGACCACCTCGGACTACGATCGGGAGAAGCTGCAGGAGCGGCTGGCCAAGCTGGCCGGCGGCGTCGCGGTCATCAAGGTGGGGGCCGCGACCGAGACGGCCATGAAGGAGAAGAAGGCCCGCGTGGAGGACGCGCTCAACGCGACGCGCGCGGCCGTGGAGGAAGGCATCGTAGCGGGCGGCGGGGTGGCGCTGCTGCGCGCCTCGACGTCGATCGACGGGGTGAAGCTGGAAGGCGACGAGAAGGTCGGCGCCATGATCGTCAAGCGCGCGCTCGAGGAGCCCATTCGCCAGATCGTGGAGAATGCGGGGCTCGAGGGCAGCGTGGTCGTGGAGAAGGTCAAGGCGGAGAAGGTGGTGACCCGCGGCTTCGATGCGGAGTCGCTACAGTTCGTGGACATGATCCAGGCCGGTATCATCGACCCCACCAAGGTGGAGCGGGTGGCGCTGGAGAACGCGGCATCGGTGGCGTCGCTCCTGCTGACCACGGAGGCGCTCATCACCGATCTGCCCGAGGAGAAGTCCGCGGCGGCGCCGCCGATGCCACACGGGGACTTCTAGCCCGGCGGGTCGGGGCTGACGGTGCGGCCCTTGCCGGCAACGGCACGGGCCGTATTGTGTTCGATCTTCGGCATTGTTCCCATTGTGGTGATCGTGATCGTCATCATGGCCACCTCGGTGCGAATCTTACGGGACTACGAATGAATCGCGATCGGGTGACGAGATCGGCGCGCCGGCAAGGCGCCCGGAAGTCTTTCGTCCGTCGGACTTGGGGCAGGGGCCTTCACGCTGATGACTCTGAGCAGAGTACTGACGGCTCGAGTGAGTAAACCAACGTTGGCTGACCGGGAACGAATTCTGAGGCACGCTGATCCGGATACGGATACCGGGCGCGCGACAGCAGCTCCCGCGAGCTCGCCGCCCGCGCGATCGATTCTGCGCGTGATCTTCATCGTGCTCGGTGTCGCGCTCGTCCTCTGGCTGCTCCACGCCCTCAAGGGCGTCCTTCTGCTGGTGGTGCTGGCGGTCTTCTTCGCGTACCTGGTGAGTCCACTTGTCGACCTCTGTCGTCGTCGCATACCGGTGCGCGGCCGCACGCGGGAGGTGCCTCGGGGACTGGCGATTGTGATTGTGTATCTTATGCTGTTCGGCTCCCTCGGCGGCGCCCTCTACCTCTTGCTGCCCCGACTCGGTAGCCAGACGGCGCAGTTCGCGCAACAGGCACCGGCCTATTTCGCTCATGTCCGCGAGCGTGTGCAGGGGTGGAGCAGAGTGATCAAGCCTGAGCGATTTCCGGCGGCCGTCCGCGAGGCGCTTGACAGCGTGCCGGCGCGCACGATGACGGCAGCCGGGCAGCAAACGAGCACCGCCCTGGCGGGTCTGGTCGCCCTGCTTGGATTCCTGCCGTGGCTCGTCCTCGTGCCGATCCTGGCCTTCTTCCTCCTGAAGGATGCGGATAGCTTCCGTCGCGGGGCGCTGCTGATGGTACCGCGGGGTCGTCTGCGCTGGCGGGTCGACGACCTGCTTCGTGACGTGAACCGCGTGCTCGCTGCTTACGTTCGGGCCCAGTTGCTGGCCTGTCTGCTGGTCGGGGTCGTCTGTACGATTGGATTCATCCTCATCAACGTACCGTATGCTCTCGTGCTCGGCCTGTTAGCCGGCCTCCTGGAGTTCATTCCGCTGGTGGGACCGCTCGTGATCGCCGGCATTGCCGTGCTGGTAGCGAGCTTCCACTCGCTCGCGCTCGCATTTCTGGTCTTGCTCTTCTTGGGTGTACTGCGGCTCGCGCAGGACTACGTCGTCTATCCGCGACTCATCGGGCACGGAGTGCGGCTGCATCCGCTGGCGGTGATCCTGGCGATTCTCTGCGGCGCCGAGCTTGGGGGTGTGGCTGGCATCTTCCTGGCGATTCCGGCCGTCGCCGTTCTGTCAGTCGGTTATCAGCATTGGCTGGCGCACCGGGCCGCGTCGATGGCGGACGTTGTCAGCTCCGCGGTGCCGCCCCGCAGCGCGTCGGAGCTCTCGAGCGACGAGCCCCAGGGCCTCGGCAGGCCGCGGCCCTAGTTGTCGCTCCCCCAGCGGGGAGGGGGCGGACCCGCCCGCGCGTCATCGTGTGCAGCACGAGCCCCTGGACGAATACACCGACGCCGAGGACGCGCATCCGCTTAGTGTCCAATTCGATACAGATCGCGTTGTTCAAGTCTGGACAGATTCCGCGGGACGAGCGGCGTATCCATGAAGGGGAGATGCGCGAAGCTGGCTATGGGCGACTGGGCCGAGTCTGGCGCGGCGGAGGTGACCATGGGGACACCAGGTCGTGCATGATTCCCCGCTGGACGGGGTGCGTGTGCTGGTCGTGGAAGACCACGGGCTCGTGCGCGAGGTCATCAGCCGGCGTCTCGTGGAGTGTGGCGCGGCGGTGACCGCCGCCGGCGGGGTGGCGGAAGCGCTCGAAGCCCTGGAACGAGAGCGGCCCGATGTCGTGCTCTCGGATATCAAGATGGCCGACGAGGATGGCTACGCGCTGATCCGGAGGCTGCGTGCGGCGAAGTCGGTGGACGCTCGGAACTGGTGAGCATCGTCGCGGCTCTGGTCGGAGCGAGTGCGCCGGGCGCGCCGGTCTCGGAACGCCGCCTCTCGAAAGGCGGCCAATGGATCGCTGCACGGAGGATACGGTGCCATATCACTGGTGGATCGTCCCGCTGATCGCCTTCACGCTGACCCAGATCGCCGTCATCGCCACATCCGTCTATCTGCACCGCGGGCTCGCGCATCGCGCGCTACGACTGGATCGGGTCACGGACGCGTGCTGCCGGGCTGTACTCTGGCTCACCACCGGCCAGAGCCGGCGTGAGTGGGTCGCCGTGCATCGCAAGCATCACACCTTCACGGACCGGGAGGGAGACCCTCACAGCCCTCAGCTGCTGGGGTTCTGGCATGTCCAGTTCTGGAACGTCTACTACTACATGCGGGAAGCCCGCAACCCGGAGACTATCCGAACGTTTGCGCCCGACATCGCAGAGGACTGGCTGGATCGGGTGGTCTTCTCCCGGGGACTGACGGGCCTCGCGCTCGGCATCGCGCTGCTGTGCTCGGTGTTCGGGATGTGGGTCGGCCTGATGGCCGGGCTGACGCACGCCATCCTATATGTTTTCGTGCTGGCCCCGCTGATCAACGGCCTCGGGCACTGGCGAGGGGCTCAAAACTTTGGCAACACGGCCTATAACTCCCGGGTACTCGCCTGGGTGACGGGCGGAGAGAGTCTCCACAACAATCATCATGCACACCCGCGCGCACCGAAGTTCAGCATGCGACGGTTTGAGTTCGATCCGTCGTGGGTGGTGGTTCGTTGCCTCGCGGCGGTCAGACTCGTCAAGATTGTCGGCGCGCCTGTCAAGCTTGCACGTACCTCGAGTTGAACCGTCGGCATACGTGAACTGCATGTACAACCTTGTCGCGGCACAGGGTGGGAACGGCTCGGGCGGCCGCCGGGCGGCGGTGGACCTTGATTTACTGTTCCAGAACAGCGAGCGGATGCGGGCGGTCGGAGATGTCGTCCGGCGCGCGGCCGACACGAACGCCACGATCCTGCTTCAGGGTGAGAGTGGCACTGGCAAGGAGATGGTGGCGCGGGCCATCCACTCCATTTCCGACCGACAAGACAAGCCATTCATGAAGATCAACTGCGCGTCGTTGCCGGGGGACCTGCTCGAGTCCGAGCTGTTCGGCCACGAAAAGGGCGCCTTTACTGGAGCCCATCGTCGAAAGCCGGGTAAGTTCGAGCTTGCCCATCGAGGCACCTTCCTTCTCGACGAGATCGGGGAGATGCCGCTGGGGCTACAGGCCAAGCTGCTCCACGTCCTTCAGGATTGCCAGTTCTTTCGGGTCGGAGGCAGCGAGGTCATCACCTCGGACGCTCGACTGATCGCGGCCACCAACAAGGATCTGGCTTCGATAATGACGACCGGGCTGTTCCGCGAGGACCTGTATTACCGGCTCAACGTGGTGGCCATCTCCATGCCGCCACTCCGAGAGCGCCGGGAGGAGATTCCGGTCCTCGTGGAGTACTTCATGAGCCGCTTCTGCCGACAGTACAACCGGGACGCCTTGAAGATCTCGGCGGGAACCATCCGATTGCTCCAGGACTACGCCTGGCCTGGCAACGTCCGGGAGCTCGAGAACATGATCAAGCGCGCCGTGGTGCTCCAGACCGAGGCACTGATCGCGCAGGAGCTCGCGTTCCGGAGCGAGAAACCTTGTACCCAACAGCCGGAGGGCGCCGTGCCGGCCGCAGCACCGTTACACCAGGCGCCCTCGACGCCCGTGACGGAGATGGGGCTGAAGGACATCGCCCGGCACGCGGCCAGGGCGGCCGAGAAGGCGGTGATCAAGGAAGTGCTCGAGAAAGTGCGCTGGAACCGGGCGGAAGCCGCGCGGCTCCTCAAGATCAGCTACAAGGCGATGCTGTACAAGATCCGGCAGGTCGGCCTCGCCGATCGTCCCGAGCCGGGCTTTGGTAAAAAATGATTTGCTCCGCTCCACAGGCCTCGTCGGTCAGCTATCATCCGCGATCCCGAGAGCCCGCGAGCGAGCAAGGCCTCCCGACAACGGCCAGGCTTTGGACGGCGTTCTGAGCATTCTGGCCGTAGTTGTGAGCCTGCTGGTCATAGGGTGGCTCTGCGGCCCGGCCAATCAGCGAGGCCGGCCCAGCGCAGGGAGGGACGGGGACGATGAATGAACAGATCGTACATGTGGGTCCGATGTGGATTCTTGCCAGCCTCAGTGCCGGCTGGCTGTCCGAAAACTTGATGCACCGGCGAGGGTACGGATTGATCGTCGACATGGCCCTCGGCATTGGTGCGAGCCTCATCGGGGGCGGCGTACTCCTGGCTATGGCCGCTTTTCCAGCCGGGATGGTCGTCACGTTCGTCATCGGGTTCGTCCTGGCAACCAGTGCGATCGTCGTGCAACGGCTCGGTTGGCCGCGTGAGCCCGGTGCCCGGGAGCGCAAGGCACGGCTTCGGCTGGCCGAGCTTGGCCGCCCCTCGCGTGGTGCGGCGGGAGCCGTTTCTGGACTCGCCGCCGAGCCTGATGGGCAGACAGGACCACGGCCCACGCCGACTCGCGTACTTGCGCGGCTGGCGACCACGGGGATCTACTTGCTGCGCGGCGTACCCATCGAGGTGCAGCAAGCGGCGCGGATCCGTGCTGCGAGAGAAGGGACCACGCTACGCCAGGTGCTCCTGAGGGGATTAAGGGAGTATGCGGCGGGGACCTGGACGCCCCAAGCAGACGAGCGGCTGCCGGGCGCGTTGAATCCGCGCGTCCAGGCGACGGGCCGGTGAAGCGTCGACGGGCGGCCGGTGCTTGCGGATTCTGAACGGGATCGAGAGGTCCGCTGGTGGGGCATGCGGTGACTCGCACGGATCCCACGACCATTGAAACAGGTCGGACTGGACTTTGGTCCACTATCCAGGCTGCCCGCGGCGTTCTACAGTTGCAGCTCAACTGAAATATTCTCCGGAGTGCCAGGAGGCGTTCGATGCAACTGCAAACCGTGTCGCTCAAGGCGGGGGTCTGGGGCGCTGTAGTCGGCAGCGTTCTCACCATGATCCTAGGATTCGGGTGGGGAGGATGGACCACGAACAGCACAGCCCAGCAGGTGGCGGCGAGGCAGGCCGATGCCGCGGTCACCGGTGCGCTCGTGCCGATATGTGTCGCGGGAGAGAAGGCCGATGGTGCCCGCGGAAAGCTCGGCGAGCTCACGGCCATCACGTCGTCCTATGACCAGACGGAATTCGTGATGAAGGCCGGGTGGGCAACGTTTCCAGGGCAGGCGGATCCCAATCGAGCCGTCGCAGAGGGCTGCGCTGCTGCGCTCCTCAAGACCGCCGTTGCCAAGTAACGCCGCGTAGGCCCACGGCCGCCGTGGTGGCACAGCGTCACGGCCAGCGCAGAGACGAGATGTCAGAGAGAGCCCGAAGAGCCCGGATCCCAGAGACCGTGTCTCCCTGATATGCCGCTCTGGCGTGCCGGATCCCGTTAGTCGCTTGCGTGGCACGTCACTTGCGGCTCCTGTGCCTCGTCCGAGTGGAGCGTCGGCAAACGCGGAAGGAGACAGCGATGGAACGAAAGTTCGTCGATGTGGGACATCGAGTCGGGACGGCGTCGGAATCTGGTCCGACTGACATCACCCATGCCAACTCGGAGGTCGGGACGACAGTCGGCGCGGAGGTCGCGAAGGGTAGCGAAGCTGTCCAGGCCATCCTCAAGAAGGCTGCGGCCGCGGTCGGCACTGGTATTCAGGAGCGACGGGATGAAGTCATTACCTATACTCGGAGGGAGCCGATGACCGCGCTGACCGCCGCGGTGGGCTTCGGGTTCGTCGTCGGTCTTGCTCTTGCGATAGGCTCACGGACCGGCACGAGCGACCGGAGAGCTTGGCTGCCCCAGCTGAAGTCAAGAGGGAGCCTACTAGGTAGGCGGACAGGGTCGGCCTGGCGAGGCTTCTTGCGGCTGGAATGAGCCACGCCCGCGGCGAGACGACGCTTCGTCCGAAAGCGTCCGAAGACTCGACCAAGGACCCCGCCTAGCGTCCCGGCCTGACGGTGCACCATTCCCTTGTGCCAGCGCACAATCGGGGTTGTGCCGCTCCGCTCATGGGCGAGTCGTCGGTGGAATCGCGATCGGCCGCCGGTCCGCCTGCATCCCCGCGAAATCAGTTGCCATCCAGATGCACCATTCCCGAGATCCGGGTCCGGCCGCGTGCTGGACCAAGGTCCAGCTAGGCGGCACTCCCACCGGGGCCCTAACGTGATGGGAGAAAACCCGCGGAGGTTGGTCCATGAAATATTTGGCCTCGGCATCAGCACCGGGCATCCTGCACACGGTCCTACCGATTCTGATTGTGGTCCTCGCGCTCGCCTGGGTTCAGGGCGCGTGGGCAGGACCTCCCACCGATCAGCTCCGCGATGGGGTCCAACGGGTGGTCGCCATCCTCATGGCCCCAGAGCTGAGCGGCGATACCAAGATCGACGAGCGCAGCGCCGCCGTCAACAAAGTCGCCGACGAGATCTTCGACTTTAGCGAGACGGCGAAGCGGTCCCTCGGGCAACATTGGGCCCAGCGAACGGTGGCTGAGCGTGAAGAGTTCGTTCGCCTCTTCACCGAGTTGCTCCAGCGCACGTACCTCTCCAAGGTGGACAAGTACAATTCCGAGATGACGTTCCGGGAAGACGTCGTCGATGGGGACCAGGCCATCGTGCGGACGACGCTCCTCCTCGGCAAAGCGGGCGGGATGTCGCTCGACTACCGGATGCACCAGCGCGGCGACCGCTGGCAAGTCTATGACCTCAGTATCAACGGGATCAGCCTCGTGGCAAGCTACCGGTCGCAATTCGACAGGATCGTCCGGGCCGATTCCTATGACGGCCTGGTGGCGAGACTCAAATCACGCCAGTTCGGATTTCCAGCGCCCGTGGCGGGCTCTTCCGGAGGGAGGCCGGCACGATGACCTGTGCCGGGAGGGAGATCGGCACCGACGGTGCGGTGGCTGAAGAGCCGCATTTCACCGGTGAGCCCCTGTCCACTCCGCGCAAGGACGCCGAGGACGCAGACCACCTCATCGATCACAAGAAACGTTCCTCGAGCTCGGCAGGTTGAGTATCGGTTCGTCGGTGCTTTCGCAGGTGAGCCTCTGTGCCGTGGTCGTGCTGTGTTTGTCTCCGGCGCGCTCGAGCGAGGCAGGACCTCCCAGCGATGCGCTCAGAGCCGCGTTCGGAGACGCCAACACGATCCTCACCGATCCGACGTCGGAACGACACCCCCTCGAGCGCCTGGGCGCCATCCGGGCCCTCTTCGGCAGCGTTTTTGACTTCCGTGGCGCGGCCGAGCGCTCACTGGGAGCCCAATGGCAGGCGAACAGCGTGGCGGAGCAAAATGAGTTCACCCGGCTCTTCGCCGAGTTCATGCAGCGCGGCTTCGTCTACTGGCTGGCCTCAGTGGCCGATGTCGACACTCATGGTGCCGGGGTCACCGTCCACTTTCTGAGGGAGTCCGTTGAGCGAGAGACTGCGACCGTGCAGATTGCGGTCGTCGGCCGGGCCGGAAGACTGATACCTGTCATTTACGACCTGGTCTATCGCGACCGGCGCTGGATGGTGCGTGATGTGACGATCGAAGGCGTCAGCCTGGTGGCAAACTACCGAGCCCAGTTCGACCGCGTCATCCGGTCTTCGTCGTATCCGGAGCTCATCCAGCGGATGAGACTCCGGATCGCCACTGGCTTGCCCCGCCAAGAGCAGTAGGGCGACGAGCGCGCCGATGGCCCAGACGTAGACCGAGAGATTCTGTGCTGATTCATAGCGACGTGCTGCTCGCGCCTGCACTCCGAGCGGGCCGTGGTACCGTTCACGGAGATGGCCCACGCGCTGACCACCGTCCGGCTCCTCCTGATCCTCCCGTTCGTGCTCCTGATGGCTCATGGCGAGCCGCACGCCGCCGCTCTCGCCGCCGGAGTGTTGGCGGTGGCCATCGTGTCCGACGTGCTGGACGGGATCATCGCGCGCCGTCGGGGGACGGCCAGCGCGGCGGGCGGGCTCTTCGATCACACCACCGACTGCCTGTTCGTCACCGCCGGCCTTGCCGCGATGGCTGGACGCAGCGCCGCCCCCTGGATATTGCCGGTGCTGGTCGTCGCCGCGTTCGCGCAGTACGTGGCGGATTCGTACTGGCTTCATCGCGGCCGGTCGCTGCGGACGAGCCGGCTCGGCCGCTGGAACGGGATCCTCTACTTCGTCCCGCTCGTGGTCGACGTCCTGGTCCGGCTGGGCTGGGGCGCGCTTCGGCCGGTGCTCAGCTTGCTGGTGTGGGCGCTCGTGGTGAGCACGCTGGTCTCGATGGGCGAGCGGCTGTGGGCGGTCAGGGAGCTTCGGCGAACAGCTCGCGGGTTGCTCGCCGCAGGAACAGGAGACCGGTCGCGGCATTGAAGAGCACGAAGAAATTGTGCTGGACGAAGCCGAAGGCGGTCATCTCCCCCGGCCGATCCGGGAACAAGAGCACCCACAGCACGATGGCCACCGAGTGCATCGGGCCGGGCACCGCGGCTCCGAAGAAGATCACCGGGAGGTAGCCGAGCATCTCGACCGGGCCCACCGTCACGCCGAACAGGCGCAGCGCCGCGGCGTAGACGAGCACCGCGGCCAGCATGGCCGGCGAGCGCAGCGCGAGCACGGTCAGGTAGTGACGGAGCGTGGCCATCCTGAACGCGCGCAGGAGCGGCCGCTCGCGGAAGGCGGCCCCGCCGCCGATCCGTCCGCGGAAGAAGAGATAGAGCAGGACGAAGACCACCGCGGAGACCGCCGCGATCCAGGGGATCACCTGGAACACCGCGGGGAGCCGGTGCCACCCCAGCAGCACGCCCAGCGTGGCCCAGCCGAGCAGGTAGTAGTACTCGCAGAACATCAGGAAGAGCATGCTCGAGCCCACTTCCCACGCGGGCACGCCGTGGCGCCGGCTCAGGTAGACCGCGATCGCGCCCTTGCTGACCTGCTCGTTGACGATGGAGAGGATGTAGGCGCTGGCGCGGATGGGCAGCACGTCGGCGTAGCGCAGGCGTGCGTTGAACCAGCCCACCACTCGCCACACCACCGCGCTGTCGATCAGCACGAAGAGTGCGCAGTAGGGGACCATCAGCGCGAGCCAGCGCGTCCAGCTCACGTGGCCGAAGACGTCGGCCAGGTAGGGACCGAGCGCCTGACCCGAGGCCGCGGCGGCGCGGTCGAGCCGCCCGTAGAGATAGAGGAAGCAGCCCGCGGTGACCAGCCAGGGCAGGAGCCGCTGCCACCACCGGGCGCGTCGCGCGCGGCCGGGCAGCGAGGCCGACGCGCCGGTCGCGGAGCTAGGGTCCGACGCGGAAGACATGCACGCGGCTCTTGTCCACCGCGGTCTGCCCCGGGTACTTCTTCGCCTTGGCCGCGAGGACGGCATCCTTCTCGGCCGGATCGGTGACCAGCGCGAGCGTCCGGTCGTAGACCTGCGTGCCGATCTCGAGCCGCACGTGCGGATCGCGCATGACGTTGCGGTTCCAGTGCCGGTCGCGCGGAAACTCGAGGCCCGGCGCGTAGACCGACGTGAGATACAGGTGGCCGTCCAGCGCGGTGCAGGTGACGGTCACCGAATGCGGCAGGCCGTACCACGAGCGGGTCTGCACCGCGATGGTCGGATAGCGATCGGTGAAGGACCAGTCGGAGACCGGCGTGGTGACCACCTGGCCGGTCAGCCAGAGGCCGGGCCACCGCTCGCGCGGCTCGAGCCCGACCACTCGAAGCATCACGAGAGCCGCGGCCAGGCCGGCGACCACGACGCCCGCGACGATCAGCGTCTTCTTCAGGGCGGTCAGCTCGTCAGCAGCCGGTGCGTCGGCGGCAGCAGCCGGTCGATGGGCACCCCGTGCGGACAGGCGCCCCGGCACGGCTGCGCCGCGCAGGACAGACAGGCGGACGCGTCGGCGGGCAGCCGCGCGTACTCGCGGCGGGCCAGGTCCGGGTCTCCGTAGTCCACCGCGTACATCCGGCTCCGCATGACGTCACCGATCGGGACGCCGCGGGGACAGGCGCTCAGGCATTCCGAGCAGCCGTAGCGGCACTGCGAGGCACCGTTCATCCGTACGTAGCGCTGCAGCAGCGGGAGTCCCTCGCCGGCCGCGGGCGGCGAGCCCGAGCCGCCGAGGTACTCGTCGATCTCCGACGGGCTCGTCATCGAGACGATCAGGGCGTCCACGTTGCGGTTGGAGAGCGTCCAGCGGAACGCGGCCTGCGCGAAGGTGGCGCCGCCCTTCTCGAAGGGGCGCATGTCGTTCAGGCGCGCGCCCATCAGCGTCTTCATGGCGATGACGCCCACGTTCTTGCTCTTCGCCTTCTGCAGCACGCGGGGCAATTGCGGCTGCCGCGCGATGAAGTCGAACGAGCGGGTGAAGGGCTGGTAGAAGGCGGGGTCCTGGCCGAAGTTGTAGGCCACCAGGATCACGTCGACGCTGTCGGCGTCCAGGGCGTAGTCCAGGCACTCGATCAGGCGGCCCGCGTGTCCCGACATGCCGACCGCCCGGATCTTGCCCTGCTGGCGGGCGCGCGCGGTGAACTCGTGCCACTCCGGGTTCTTCACGCGGGCCACGTCGTTGACCGCGTGGTTGAAGTAGACGTCGACGTAATCCGTGCGGAGCCGGCGCAGGCTGGCCTCCAGCGAGCGCATCATGGCGTCGCGGCCGTCGCTCGGGCTGGTATAGGTCTTCGAGGTGAGGTAGACGCGGTCGCGCTTGCCTCGAAGCGCCTCGCCGATGGTCTCCTCCGAGCTGCCGCCGGTGTAGCTGTCCGCGGAGTCGAAGTAGTTGATGCCCCGATCGAGCGCGTGCCGGACGGTGTCGCCCTCACCGGCACCCAGGCGGCTGCCCCCGAACGAGACGTCCGAGATCTTGATTCCGGTGCGGCCGAGGGTCACGTAGCGCTGCACCG
>Ga0209974_10000140_pt1 | contig 21625 bp, 17 predicted proteins | sample InoplaM3SPM_FD_187592 | JGI IMG/M metagenome (GOLD analysis project Ga0209974, IMG submission 187592) | Arabidopsis thaliana rhizosphere microbial communities from the Joint Genome Institute, USA, that affect carbon cycling - Inoculated... | ecosystem: Host-associated > Plants > Roots >...
CGGGCGTACGCCCGGCGGGATCTCGTAGGCCGACAGGCGGCGCGGATGCCGCCGGTGCCGCTCGATCGACGCCGCGACGCCGGAATCCCTCGTCCAGAGCACGACGGAGTGGCCGCTTCTCGCCAGATGAATCGAGAGCGCCGTTCCCCAGGAACCGGCGCCCAGGATCGAGACCTTCACTTCGCGCCCAGCTTTCGCTCCTCTCCGCGGGCGAGGCGCTTCAGGTTGTCGAGGTGTTTCCCGAGCACGACGAGCGCGGTGACAGCGGCCGCGGTGACGACTGGCCGCGGGGCGTGGAACAGGAGGCCCGCGACCGGGGGGAGCAGCGTCATCGCGACGACCGATCCGAGAGACACGTAACGGGTCGCCGCCACGATCGCGACGAACACCGCGAGGCAGGAGAGGAGCGCGAGCGGAGCGAGCACGAGGAAGACTCCGACCGCAGTGGCGACGCCCTTGCCGCCGCGGAACCCGTAGAAGACCGGGAACACGTGTCCGAGGATTGCCGCCATGCCGGCGGCCGCGCCCCAGAACGGGTCGGCCGTGACGAGTCGGACGAGAAGGACGGCCGCCGCGCCCTTTGCGACGTCGAGGAGGGCGACGAGGAGAGCGAGCTTCTTCCCGTACGCCCGCAGGACGTTCGTCGCCCCCGCGTTCCCGGATCCTTCCGACCGGATGTCTTTCCCGGCGACCGCGCGGACGAGCAGGACCGCGAACGAGATCGACCCGAGCAGGTATCCGACGACGACGAAAACGACCGGCGGGATGCTCACGCGCGGATCCCGCGGGGGCCGCCCTGGAAGGTCCACTCGTGGAGCGGTGTGTGCACGGCCCCCTCTCGCTCGAGCCGGCTCTCGAAGAGCACGCAGGAGCGCGCGTGCCAGACCGGGAAACGCCATGCTTCGACTTCGCGCCGGTACTCCTCCACGGCGGCTTCCTGCCAGAGCTCCCGGACGCGGGCGAAGGTCACGTGGGGATGAAACGGGCGGGCCTCCGTCTTCACGCCCAGTCGGCCGGCGGCTTCCTTCGCGGCGCCCGCGAGGCGGACGAGCGACTCGACGCCGGCGGACGGGGCGAAGCCGACGCCCAGCACCCGGGGCGGTCGATTTTCCGGAAACAGCACGGGCGGTTCCGCCTGGATCTCTCCGGGGACCGTCTCGAAAGCGGCGGCCTCGACGCCTTCCCGGAAGCGCGGTACGAAGTCCGCGTGAACCTCCCCGAGAAACAGCAGCGTCAGGTGCCAGCTCTCGGGTTTCGTCCAGGACGCCCGGGGCAACTTCTGCCGCATCCGTTCGATGAGGCCCCGGGCGCTGTCGACCCAGAGAGGGTCCGACGGCACGGCGAGAAAGGTTCTCACGCCTGCACCTCGCCGACGAAGCGCCGGATCAGCTCGAGCGAGAACATCGCCGAAGCGCGGCGCACTACGGAGCGATCTCCGCCGTAGAGTCGCTTCTTCGCCAACTCGCGGCCGCCGCGGTCAGCGAGGGCGAAGAAAACCGTTCCGACCGGCTTCTCCGTAGAGCCCCCGTCGGGACCCGCGATGCCGGTGATCGAGGCGGCGACGTCCGAGTCGAACCGCCCGCGCGCGCCCCGCGCCATCTCGAGAGCCACCTCCTCCGACACCGCGCCGTGGCGGCGAATCGTCCCGGGATCCACGTCGAGGATCCCCTCCTTGGCGGAGTCGGCGTAGGAAACGACGGTCCCGAGGAAGTAGGCGCTCGATCCGGGAACGTCCGTCAGGAGCGCGGACACGAGCCCGCCGGTGCAGGACTCCGCGAGCGACAGGGTCTTCCCTTTCTCCTTGAGCAGGCGTCCGACGCTCGTCGCGAGGTCGTCTCCGTCCTGTCCGTGAATCCGCGCCCCGAGGACCTCGCGGAAATCGGCTTCCATCGCGGCGAGCCGCTTCCCCGCTTCCTCGGGGCTGCCTCGGACGCACAGGTGGAGCTCGACCTCTCCGGGAGAAGCGAGAATCGTCACCGGGTCGCCGCTCCACTTCTCATAGAGCGGCGCGACGAGCTCCTCGACCGCCGATTCCGCCATGCCGGCCACGCGGAGCACGCGCCGCCGCGTCGTCCCCGAGCCCGTGCCCGAAAGCTCGGGCTCGATCGACCCTCCGTAGATCTCCCGCATTTCCGACGGCACCCCCGGCAGGATGACGACCTGGACGCCCCGCGCGTCCAGCCAGAACCCGGGGGCGGTGCCGCGCGGGTTCGCGAGCACGCGGGCTCCCTCGATGAAGTCGGCCTGCTTCTCGTTGACCGCCGGCATGGGGATGCCCCGACGCTCCCAGCGGCGGCGCATCGCCGCGACGAAGTCCGCGTCGCGATGAATGGAGCGGCCGGCCCACTTCGCCACCGCCGCGACCGTGACGTCGTCGGCGGTCGGACCGAGGCCGCCCGTCGTGAAGATCCAACCGGCGGAGGCAACCGCCGCGGAGAGCTCCCGTCCGATTTCCTCCGGGTCGTCTCCCACGACCGACTTGCGTACGACGGTGAACCCGGCCTCTTCGAGCCGGCCGGTGAGCCACAGGGAGTTCGTGTCGCGCCGGAGCGGCCCGAGCATCTCGCTGCCGATCGCGACGATGGCGGCCCGCGGCGCGGGTGTCATCGGAGGGTGGAGCCGGCGGGCTCCTTCTCGTCGGAGAGTTTCGCCCACTCCTCCACCAGCCTCTCGAGCTCCTCCCGGAGCTCGGTCTTCTCGCGCGCGAGGTTCCGCGACTCGACGGGCCCCAGGTCCAATGCCTCCTCCCAGAGACGGTTCTCGATCGTCTCAATCCGCTTCTCCTGCGCCGCAATCTTCTCCTCGAGAGCCTCGATCCGGCGCCTGCGCCGCGCCGTCTCCCTGTCCTGCGTCGGCTGAACCCGTTTTGCCGAACGGGGCTGCGGCGAGCGGGGGGCCTCGACCGCCACGGGGCGAGCCGCTTCGACTTCGGGTCTCCTCCTCCGCTCCGCCCGCGCGTCCGCCGAGTCCGAGTAGTTGCCGTCCAGGAGCATCGGGCGTCCGCTCCGGATGTCGAGGACGCGAGTCGCCAGGCGGTCGATGAAGGCGCGATCGTGGGAGACGAACACGATGGATCCGGGGAACTCGTCGAGAGATTCCTCGAGCGCCTCGCGGGAGTCGAGGTCGAGGTGGTTCGTCGGCTCGTCTAAGAGGAGCAGGTTGTGCCGCTGCCGCATGACGACCGCGAGCGTGAGCCTCCCCTTCTCGCCGCCGGAGAGGCCCGCGATCGGAGCGAACACCTCGTCGCCGCGAAAGGCGAAGCGCGCGAGATACGACCGCATCTCCTCTTCGGTCTCGTCGGGGTGCTGGTCCCAGACCGCGTCGATGGCGCGGCGCTTCGGATCGAGGTCCGAGAGCTCCTGGTCGTAATAGCCGATTGAAACGTCGTGCCCGGGCATCACCGTTCCGGCCAGCGGCGGGAGGCGCCCGGCGAGCGTCTTCAGGAGCGTCGTCTTTCCGGTCCCGTTCTCCCCGAGCAGCGCCATGCGTTCGCCGCGCAGGAGCTCGAAGGAGACGCCGCGCACGATGGGCGAGCCCGGCGCATAGCCGGCGTCGACATCCTTCGCCCGCAGGAAGGTCCGACCGCCGATGCGAGCGGCATCGAAGCGGAATCCCACCGAGGTGGCGTCCTCGACCGGACGCTCCAGGCGCTCGACCCGCTCGAGCTTCGTGCGCCGTCCCTTGGCCTGCCGGGAGTTCTGGCCGGCGATGTTGCGGCGGATGTAGTCCTTTTCCTTCTCGATGAACTCCTGCTGCTTTTCGAACGCTCGCGTCGCCGTGAGGATCCTCTCCGCCTTCTGCCGGCGGTACGCGCTGTACCCGCCGGAGTAGGCCGTCAGGCGTCCGTTCTCGAGGTCGATGATCTCGTTGGCGACGCGGTCGAGGAATCGCCGATCGTGCGTGACGACGAGGTACGCGCGGCGGGAACGCGCGAGGTAATCCTCCAGGAACTCGACGGCCTGAAAGTCGAGGTGGTTCGTCGGCTCGTCGAGCAGAAGCACGTCCGGCGAGGAGAGGATGGCGCGCGCGAGCATGGCGCGGTTCTTCTGGCCGCCGGAGAGCTCCCCCATCCGGCGGCCGAAATCCGCCTTGTCGAAACCGAGCCCCGAGAGAGCCTTGTCCACCTCGGCGACCATGTCGTAGCCGCCCTCGTTCTCGAAGCGGTGCGAGAGCGCGTCGTAGCGGTCGTGGAGGGCCGCCGTGTCCTGCCCGTCGGCCATCGCGTGCTCGATCCGGCGCATCTCCGCCTCGATCCGGTGGAGCTCCGCGAACGCGCCGGCCGTGTAGTCGTGGAGCGTCTCGCCGAGGTCCGCTTCCAGGGCCTGCTCGACCGTCGCGATGCGCACGGCGTTGGCGCGGACGACCTCCCCGGCGTCCGGCTCCTCGCGGCCGAGGACGAGCCGCAGGAGAGTGGTTTTCCCCGCGCCGTTCCGGCCGACGAGGCCCACCTTTTCCCCCGGGTTGTGCTGCCAGGTGACCTCGCGCAGCACCTCCTTCGGGCCGTAGGACTTGCGAACCGAATCGAATCGATAGAGCACGGACGAATTGTAGCCGCCGCCGTGGAACGGCTTGCGCCGGAGCGTTTCCGCCTCGAGGTCGTACGACTTCGAAACCCTTGTGGCGCGGGAATGTCCCGCTTACGCTTCGCCCACATCTCGACTCGCTTCCATCGATTGTGTTCGGGTCCCGGAACGGATCGGAGGGAAGGCCCCATGCGCAAGCCCCAGAGGCTTCTCCAGATCGCGGCGGGCGCCGTCGCCCTGATCGCCGCCGCGTCGCTCTCCGCCCAGACGTTTCCGCCGGCGCGCTTCTACCAGCACAGCTACAACATTTCGGCGGGCGGCTTCGGCGGCTACAACACCGTGTCGACGCCTCGGCCGACGATCCCGTTCACGGTCGCGCGCGCGGACGGGACTGCGACGGGGACCATTGAGCTGCGCTACCCGGATACCCTCCCCGACGGCATCGTTCAGACACGCCCCGGCGAATCGAGCACCTATCTCGTGCTTTCCTCGCCGATCACGGTGAGCTTCCGGATCGAGTTCGACTACGTCGCGTACGCGCCCACTCCGGCGGAGGACATCGGCGTGGGCTCTCACGTCGAGATCTCGAGCGAGCACTCGTTCGGCGAGAACACGCCGTGCAAGGTCGACCGCCCCCTGGGCAATGTCCGGAGCGGGACGACGACGCACTTCACGGAAGACTTCCAGTGCACCCTGTCGAGGGTGGCGATCACCGTCTTTCAGGGAGAGGGTTCGATCTCGATATCCAACTACTTCGACTTCGTGACCTTCTCGCGCGCGTGCATCTGCGGATTCCTGTCCCAGGTATACGCGAACTACCGGGCGACCGGCAGCGAGGTGATCGCGATCGAGCCCGGGGTGATCTCGAATGACCCGAGCCGCGCGGCCGAGACCGTAGCAGTCAAGATCACGGGAAAGAACTTCGAGCCGGGCTCGACGGTCTCGCTGGGCGACGGGATCCGGGTAATCAGCGCGAGCGTCGTCAGTCCAACCGAGATCCAGGCCATGATCTCGCTTGCTGACGGCGCGCCACCTGCATCCGCGCGCCGCCGCCCCTCGGAGGTCGCGGCCGCGAACGAGGGACCGCGCGACGTGACGGTGATCAAACCAGGGGGGACGACACAAGTTGGCAAGGATCTTTTCTACGTCTCGAGCCTCGCTCCCGCGATCGGTGTGAATCAGGGAGTCCCCATCGCGTGCCGCGACGATCATCCGTGCGTCGCGGACCACGATTCGTGGGTGCGCGTCGGCCTGCCCTGCAACGGGACCGGGTGCGCGAACGGTAAGACCTCCGTGACGGGGCGGCTCCACGTCAAGCGGAATGGAGAAGTGGTTCCCGGATCACCGTTTCGGCCCGAGCCCTCGACGATTGTGGTGAGGCCGGCGGGGACCGCTTTCGATCCCGCGACGGTTAAGAGCGGTGCGACCGCGTTGAATTTCCGGTTTGCCGCCGACGTCTCGCTGTCAGAGGGCTCGTACGATTTTGCGTTCGAGATCGACCCGCAAAATCCCGGCAGCGTTCCCTCGGGGGCCGCCCCGGACGCTCGCCGGAATCTGATCCACGAGTTGAAGGCCCAGCCCTTCCGTCGCAGCCGGTTCGAGCGGGCGATTTACGTTTCAATGATCGACGACCGGGCGCCTCGAGCCCGAGAGCTCCAGCCGATCGAACCGCTCGCGGTTCTCGATTTCATCCGAGCAGCGTTTCCGATCAGCCGCGACCTCGTGACCATCGGTCCGTCTCTTTACACATACGAGTACCCTGCCGAAGAGAGCGATCCCGTTTCCTCTCTCCGAAAGATCCGTCACTTTGCCTCGACCGAACAGGTCCACAACGAGCCGGCTTTGACGCACGTGGTCCTGTTCACGGGAAACGGCCTCTTCACCCTCCCCGGCATCAGTTCGTGCGCGAACGGCCAATGTTGGGGAAAAGCGTCCATCGTGAAGTGGGACCCGGACGAAGCGGGGGTCACGCTCGCACACGAGCTCGGCCATCATCAGGGGCTGGGCGATACATACGCGGACGAAGAGAAACCGGGCAGTGAAGACCGGTCACCGCGGAATCCACCGTGCGGCGACGGCGGATGCCCCGTCGAGACCGGAAACGTGGACACAGTCCTCGGGAATGTCTCGGTCAAGCTTCCGGTCACCGATCCGAATTTCACGACATATACGAAGCGCGACATGATGGGGAACACTCCCCGGCCGCAGCGGTGGATCAATCAGCACACGTGGGACGACCTGTACTTTCGATTCATGCCCGGAGCAGGTTCACAGCGGGCGACGCTCCAGGAGCGGCGGCTGGTTGCCAGCGGGACGATTACGGCCGACGATGCGGTGACATTCGATCCGTTCATCTCCTACACCGGTACGGACCAGGGGTTCGGTAACGGAGCCGGCGAATACCGCCTCGAGCTGCAGGACGCGCAGGGCGCTTCGGTGAGCGCGAAGGCGTTCCCCGAAGCGTTCAAGGTTCCGCACAGCGCGGACGTGCTCTCCGCGATGCCATTCGAGGTGAGCCTGCTATTTCCGGCGAACGCGACGCGGGTAGTCGTCAAGAAAGGAGCTCGGGAGATTGCAAGCAGGGCGATCTCGCCGAATCCCCCGGTCGTAGCGGTCTCGGCGCCGAACGGAGGGGAAACGATCGGCGCCTCGACGACGATCAGCTGGACGGCTTCTGACGCCGACGGGGACCCGCTGACCTACAGTGTCTTGTACTCCCCCGACGGCGCGAAATGGTCGCTCCTGGCGGCCGATCTGATCTCGACATCCCATGCATGGACGACCGCGAGCGCTCCGGGAAGCCGCAACGCCCGGATCATGGTTGTGGCGAACGACGGCGTCCATTCGACGAGCGACACGTCGGACGGCCCGTTCACCGTCGCCGGCAAGGCTCCGCTGGTCACGTTCACGTCTCCTCCGGACGGCGCCGCCTTTCCCGCCGGTCAGCCGGTGTCGATGTCCGGTTTCGCGTATGACCTCGAGGACGGAGAGTTATCCGGAACGGCTGTGACTTTCACTTCGGACCGCAGCGGCGCTCTGGGTACGGGGAGCACGATCAGCGCCACGAATCTTGCGACCGGGTCGCACACGATCACCCTTCGTGCGACCGATCACGACGGGACCGCGTCTACCGCCCAGATCCGCATCACGATCTTTTCCCCCGGCTCGGACCTGAACGTCGTGCCGGTCGTCGGCTCGACTCCCGGAAGCGGCGGCTCCTTCTTCAAGACGGCCGTGCAGATCCACAATCCGACGCTGGCGACGATCGCGGGGAATTTCGTGTATCACCCGCAGGGACAGAGCGGGTCGACGGGAGATCCGGCGAGCGGATACATGCTTCTGCCCGGACAGACGATCTATTTCGCCGACCTTCTGCCCGAATTGGGTCAGTCGGGTCTCGGGACGGTCGATCTGATCGCCACGCTCGGTCCCGCTCCGACGAGCGTCGCCCGAATCTTCAACGACGCGGGACCCGCGGGTACGACAGGGATGACCGAGGAGTTGATGCGGCCTTCCGAGGCGCTGGAGACAGGCGAGGAGGGGGTCCTGGTCGCGCCGCCCGAGCCTTCGCGTGCTCGGTTCAACATCGGCGTCCGATCGCTGGACGCGGGCGCGACCATCCGGTTCACGGTGCGCGACGCGTCTGGCGCCGTCCGTACGACGGGCGCGAAGTTCCTTCCGGCGACGTACTTCGCGCAGCAGACGGCGGAAGTGTTTCTCGGGATCGCACCCCTGGCGAACGATACCGTCACGTTCGAGGTCGACGTCGGCAGCGCCATCGTCTACGGCGCGACCACGGACAACACGACGCAGGACCCGAGTCTCCAGTTCGCCCGGCCGTTCTCCTCGCGGAACGATCCGCGCCGGACGATCGCCGCGGTCGCTGCGGCGCCGGGCGTCCTGGACTCGCTCTTCCGGACGACGCTTCAGCTCCACAATCCGACGGCGGCCCCGATCTCCGGACGGCTCGTCTTTCACCCCGGCGGTTTTTCGGGGACCGATTCCGACCCGTCGCTCCCATACGCTCTCCCGTCCGGCGCCACGATTTCCTACGCCGACATCCTCGCGGCGCTCGGGCGAGCCGGCCTGGGGAGCCTCGACATCGTGGCAACGACCGGCCCGGCGCCGCTCGCGGTAGCGCGCGTGTTCAACGACGGCGGCGTGCGAGGGACGACCGGATTTTCGGTCGATGCGGCCCGCCCGGAGGACGCCCTGCAGTCGGGCGAAACCGGCGTCCTCATCGCCCCGGCCGACCCCGCGGCGACGCGTTTCAACGTCGGGATCCGGACGTTCGATGCGGGTGCCTCACTGTCGGTCACGGTCCGGAACCGCGACGGGCAGTCGATCCGCACCTTCACCCGGATCTACGCGCCGAATTACTTCGAGCAACAGGGCGGAAGCGTATTCCTCGGAGCCGCTCCCGCGCCGAGCGACTCCGTCTCGATCACGGTAACCGCCGGCAGCGCGATCGTCTACGGAGCCTCGACCGACAACAAGACGCAGGACCCGGCGATCCAGGTGGCGCGGGCGATTCGCTAGAGCTTCTCGACCGCGAGCGGGGGCGGCTCGACCTTCGTCTCGCCGACATGGAAGAGCGCGGCGAGCTCCCGCTCCATGTTCGGGCGGGGAGGCTCCCGCTCCCCGAGGCACAGCCACGCGAGCGGCTCCCCCGGCTCCACGCGGTCCCCGACGTTCTTCTCGACCAGGAAGCCCGCGGCGGGATCGATCTCGTCCTCGCGGCGACGCCGGCCGCAGCCGATGTCGATGGACAGGAACCCCATCTTCTCGGTCGAGATCGAGCGCACCCATCCCCCGCGCAGGGAGAGGGCCGGGATGCGCTGCTTCGGCTGGGGAAGAAGCGACGGATCCGCGACGACCCGCGGATCCCCCCCCTGGAACTCGATCAGCTCTTCGAACTTTCTCGCGGCCGCGCCGGAGTCAAACGGCTGCTCGAGGCGGCGGCGAGCCTCTTCTTCGGAGAGCGACGGCTCCGCGAACCGGAGCATGTCCGTGCCCAGGAGGATGCAGATCTCGCGGAGGCGGTCGGGCCCCTCGTTGCGCAGCACGCGGATCGCTTCGTCCGCTTCGAGCGCGTTGCCGACGGCGCGCCCGAGCGGCCGGCTCATGTCGGTGATCCAGCCGCTCGCCTGGCGCCCCGCAGCGCGCGAGGTGTCCACGAGCGCCCTGCCGAGCTCTCGCGATTCGTCCACGGTCTTCAGGAACGCTCCGTCTCCCGTCTTGACGTCGAAGACGATGCCGGTCGTGCCCGACGCGAGTTTCTTCGAGAGGATCGACGCGGTGATGAGCGAGATCGACTCGACCGTGCCCGTCACGTCCCGCAGCGCGTAGAGGATCCGGTCCGCCGGCGCGATCGCATCGGTCTGGGCGAAGAGGGCCGCGCCGACCCGGGCGAGCGCCTCCCGCACGCGCTTCTCGTCGAGGTCCGTGCGGAACCCCGGGATCGTCGCCAGCTTGTCGAGGGTGCCTCCGGTGTGGCCGAGCCCCCGGCCCGACATCATCCCGACGCGCGCCCCGGCAGCGGCCACGAGCGGCGCGAGGGCGAGAGACACTTTGTCCCCGACACCGCCGGTCGAGTGCTTGTCGACGACCGGGGCGAGGTCGGAAAGGTCCCACGTCTCCCCCGAATCGCGCATGGCCTCGGTCAGCGCGGCCGTCTCGGCGGTCGAGAGACCGAGGATTACGGCGGCCATGAGGAACGCGGACGCCTGGTACTCGGGGACCTCGCCGGACACCACTCCGGAGACGAGGTGGGCGATCTCCTCGCGCGGAAGCTCCTCCCCCGCCCGCTTGGCGCGGAGGATCTCGTAGACCGTTCTCACGCCGCGGGCTTCTCCCGGGTGGGCGCCGCGAGGCTCTCGCGGACTTTCTTTCGCCACTTCGTCGCGGCGTCCAGGATGGCCCGCCGATCGAGCGTCGTCGGGCGTCGGTTCGCCAGCAGCCGCCTGCCGTCCACCCAGACGTCCGTGACGTCCGCGGCCTTGGCGGAGTAGACGAGTGTCGAGTAGACGTCCTCGAACGGCTGCTCGTGGGCGGTGCGCGCGTCGAGCGCGATGACGTCGGCGTGCCTGCCCGGAACGAGCGAGCCCGTCACGTCGCCGAACCCGAGCATGCGCGCGCCCTCCCGCGTCGCCGCGGCGACGAGCTCCCGGGCCGGAAGGACCGTCGGATCGCCGGTCGAGACCTTCGCGAGCTTGCCGGCGAAGTCCATCGCCTCGAACATCGAGAGATCGTTGTTCGACCCTGCGGGACCGTCGGTCCCCAGCCCCCAGAGGAGGCCGTCCCTCTCCCACGCGGCGACGTCGGCGATCCCCGACGCGAGCTTCATGTTCGATTCGGGATTGTGGGAAACGCCGACGCCGTACTGCTTGATGAGCCCGCGGTCGGCGGCGTCCATGTAGATCGCGTGCGCGCCGACGATCGGCAGTCGCTTCCCGTCCGGCGGCGGATCGAAGAACCCGATGGACGCGAGGTAGGCGACGGGCGTCTTGCCCCACTTCTCGCGAGCCCCCTTGAGCTCGCTCGCGCTCTCGGCGACGTGAACGAGGAGCGGCAGCTTTTCCCGGTGCGCGAAGTCGCGGGCGGCGAGCAGCGTCTCCCGGCCGGTCGTGTAGATCGCGTGCGGCGAGGGGGCGGGGACGATCCGCGGGTGTCCCTTCCACCGCTTGACGAACGCGTCCATGAACGCGAGGGTCTCCGCCAGGTCCTTGTGGTCCGGCACCGGGAAGTCGATGAAGGTCTCCCCGAGAACCGCACGCAGCCCGGCCTTGTCGACGGCCCGGGCCGCGTCCGACATGAAGTAATACATGTCGGCGAACGCGGTCGTTCCCCCCTCGATCATCTCGAGGGCGGCGAGGAGCGTCCCGTCGTAGACGAAGCCGGGCGAGACGTTCTTGCCTTCGGCCGGAAAGATGTTCTCCTCGAGCCAGCGGTCGAGCGGCAGGTCGTCCGCGATCCCGCGCAGGAGAGTCATGGCGGCGTGCGTGTGCGTGTTCACGAGCCCCGGCAGGACGATCTTTCCGGAAGCGTCGAACCTCTCGCGGCCGGCATACTTCGCGCCGATCTCCGAGGCAGGGCCGACGGCGACGATCTTTCCCGCCCGGATCGCCACGGCGCCGGGCGAAAAGACGGTGAACTTCTCGTCCACGGTCACCACGGTGCCGCCGGTGATCAGAAGGTCGACCGTCTCTCGTTTCGCCGGCCCGGCGGCGGCGAGCGCGAGGACGAGGATGGCGCAAAGAGCGGCGCGGCTCAAAGGTCGAACGGCTCCGGCAGGAGCTCGGACATCGTGTACAGCCTGCGGCCGCCCGTCTCCGTCACGGACACGACGGGCACGTCGCCCGCGAACTCCCAGAGGATCTGGCGGCAGGCGCCACAGGGGGGTGTCGGCTTCTCCGCGCCCGTCACGACGGCGACGGCCCGGAACTTCCGCACGCCTTCCGAGAGCGCCTTCCAGATCGCGACGCGTTCGGCGCAGACCGTCAGGCCGTAGGTGGCGTTCTCGACGTTGCAGCCCCCGAAGATGCGTCCGTCGTCGGCCTCCACCGCCGCCCCGACAGCGAACCCGCTCCGGTCCGACACGGAATGCCCGCGGCTCCGGATCGCCTCCGCGACCAGGCGTTCCTCCGTTCCGGGTTCGATCACGCGACCGCCTCGCCGATTTTCGGCACCAAAGCCGTCAGCAGCTGCACGAACCGGTCTCCGACTTTCTTCGTGGTCGCCAGGACTTCGGAATGGTCGAGGGGCTTCGCGAGGATGCCCGCCGCCATGTTCGTGATCGTCGAGATCCCGATGACTCGAACACCCGCGTGGTTGAGCGCGATCGCCTCCGGAACGGTCGACATGCCGACGGCGTCCGCGCCGATCGAGCGGTAGGCTCGGATCTCCGCGGGCGTCTCGTAGGAGGGTCCGGAGTTCCCCAGGTAGACGCCTTCGCGCAGGGGAATCCGCAGGCTCCGGGCAGTCTCCTTCGCGAGCTTCCGCAACTCCGCATCGTAGACGCGGCTCATGTCGGGGAAACGGGGACCGATCGCGTCGTCGTTCGGCCCGATGAGCGGGTTCGTGCCGAAAGCATTAATGTGATCCGTGATCAGCATGAGGTCGCCGGGCTTGAACGTCCGGCGGACCCCGCCGGCGGCGTTCGTGAGCACGACCGCGCCGACTCCGAGCCGCGCGAGCACGCGCGCCGGGAAAACGACGTCGCTCATCGGGCGTCCCTCGTAGAAGTGGACGCGGCCGGACATCACGACGACGGGTGTTCGGCCGACGGCTCCGAGCACGAGCTCCCCCGCGTGGCCGACCACGCCCGTCGAAACCGGAAAGTTCGGGATGTCGCGAAATGGAATGACCCGTCGGTTCCGCAGGCGATTGGCGAAAGCACCGAGGCCGGAGCCGAGCACGAGACCGACGCGCGGCGCATCGCCGCGCCCCTTCCGGATCGATCGGACGGCTTCCTCGAGCCGCTGCCCGAGCGGCTTCTCCTTCATCCGGCGATGATTCCCGCCACAGTCGCCGTCATGAAGGTCGCGAGGGTGCCTCCGAGCAACGCCCGCAGGCCAAGACGGGCGAGGTCCTGCTTCCGCGTCGGAGCGAGGCCGCCGATGCCCCCGATCTGGATCCCGATCGACGAGAAGTTCGCGAAGCCGCAGAGCGCGAAGGTGGCGATGAGCTTCGACTTCTCGGAAATCGTCGCCTGCACCTTGGCCAGGTCGAGATAGGCGACGAACTCGTTCAGGACGATCTTGGTCCCGAAGAGCTCCCCGACCGCGACCGAGTCCTTCGCCGGCACCCCCATGACCAGCGCGACCCAGCGGAAGAGCTGCCCGAAGACCCATTTGAGCGTCAGGTCGGGATAGCCGAGCCGCGCGCCCACCCAGCCGAGGGCGCCGTCCAGCATCGAGATGAGGGCAATGAAGGCGATGAGCATCGCGACGATGTTGATGACGAGAATCGCGCCCTGTCCCGCGCCGGACGCCGCCGCGTCGATGACGTTGACGTGAGTCTTCTCGACCGCGAGCTTCACCTTGCCGGCGGTGACGGACTCCTCCGTCTCCGGAAGCAGCAGTTTCGCGATCAGGAGAGACGCCGGCGCGGCCATGACGCTACCCGTCAGGAGGTATCGCGCGTCGATGCCGAGGCTGATGTACGCGCCCAGCACCGCTCCGGAGACGGTCGCCATCCCTCCGATCATCAGAGCGAGCAGCTCCGAACGCGTCATCGACGGGATGTAGGGAGCGATCACGATCGGCGCCTCGGTCTGCCCCATGAACACGTTCGCGGCCGAGGCGAGCGACTCGGATCCGGAGGTCTTCATCGTCTTCGCCATCAGGATCGCCATTCCCTTGACGACCCGCTGCATGATCCCGAGGTGGTAAAGGATCGTGAAGAGCGAAGCGATGAAGATCACGATCGGCATCACGATGAACGCGAAGATGACCGGGCCCACGGGCTCCTTGCGGATCGCGTTCAGGAAGGTCTGGTCCTCCGCCAGCCAGGAGAAGACGAAACGCGCGCCGAAGCCGGCGTAGCCGATGACGTTGGTGATGAAGTCGGCGGTCTTCTGGAGCGCGTACTGGCCCCAGGGCCACCGCAGCACCGCGAACGCGAAGAGGACCTGCAGGCCCAGGCCGAACAGGATCGTTCGCCAGCGAATCGCCCGGCGATTCGTCGAGAACAGATAAGCCGTCGCCAGGATGAGGAGGATTCCGACGAGTCCCACCCAACGGTCCATAAGCCTCCCGTTCTCCGGCGGGCGTCAGAAGCCCGCCCCTGCGGCGTCGTAACGCCGCCCGCGCCAAAGCACCTCTTTCCGGACGAGCTTCCAGTAGAAGGAACGGCCGATGATACCCGTCCAGACGGCCGCCATTAAAGCGTGGGTCGCCGCCGGCCAGATCGGACCCTGGAGTGCGCGCGCCAGAATCGCCCGCACGAGGATGCTCGAGAGGAACAGCGCGGCGGCCAGGCGGACGTCGGCTGAGGGAAGGGACGCTCCGACCGATGCCGCGATCAGGACGACGGCCGGCGCCATCGCCACCGCGAGGAGCAACACCGTCAACGCGAAAAGGGCGACTCCCCCGGCTCCGCTGTAGGCCCAGGCGACGTTCTTCGTGAAGCCGTTCCACACCTGGCGGAACCCCCGATACATCCGGACGGCGACGCGGTCCTCCGCGCGGAAGGCCGCAACCCGGAAGCCCGCGCGCTTCGCCACGACGGCCAGGCGAACGTCGTCCACGACGGCCCTGCGGATCGCGGCGTGCCCTCCGACCGCCTCGTATGCGCCGCGCCGCACGAGGTTCCCGGCGCCGGCCCCCATGGCGAGAGGGATCCGACGGAAGCGCGCGAGGAACCCGAACCCGAGGAACACCGCGACCGCGAGAAACGGCAGGAGAACGTTCTCCCAGAAGCCGCGGTTCTCGAACCGCGGAAAGAAGGCGAGGAGATCCAGCCCGCGATCCTCCATGACGACGACTGCGTCACGAACCGCCCGCGGGTCGTAGTGCACGTCCGCGTCGGCGAAGAGAAGGAGAGCGCCGTCCGCGACCCGGGCGCCCAGGTGCAGCGCGTGGGGCTTGCCGAGCCATTCGCCGGAAGGGTCGGTCCCGGCGACCACGGTCACGCGCGGGTCTTCCCGGGCCAGGGTTCTCAGGATCTCGGGAGTCCGGTCCACCGAGCGATCGTCCACGACGATCACCTGGAGGTCGGGATAGTCCTGCGCGAGGTGCGACCGCACCGTCCGCTCGATGTCCTTCTCCTCGTTTCGCGCCGGGATCACGACCGATACCCGCGGGAAAGAGGCGGATGTCCGCTTCTTCGCCGCGCGTGAGAGGCGGGGAAAAGCGGCGAGGTTGACCGGCAGGACCATGGCGCCGAGGACGGTCATCACGGCGCCCGCGACGAGCAGGGCGTGGATCAGGCGAGGAGCTCGGAGAGCGCGCTCGAGCCGCGCGGAGCGGGCACGCCGAGCCACTCTCCTGCCGTGGCGGCGAGGTCGGCGAAACCTTTCCGGACGCCGAGGTCCACGTCGCCCCGCACCGCGCGACCCGCCGCCAGAAGAGGCACGTACTCGCGGGTGTGGTCGGTGGATGCGTCGGTTGTCTCGCAACCGTGGTCCGCGGTGACAAAGAAGAGGTCGTCCGGGCGGAGTGCCGCGAGGACGCCCGGCAGGAGCGCGTCCAGTCCCGCCAGGTTCTTCGCGAAGCCGGCCGGGTCGTTGCGGTGCCCGTACTTGCTGTCGAAGTCGACGAGGTTCGTGAAGACGAGATCGGAGTCGCCCGATCGGAGCGCGTCGATCGAGACGCGCACGCCGTCCGCGTCGGACACGGTGTGCACCGAGGACGTGATGCCGCGCCCCGAGAAGATGTCCACGATCTTCCCGACGCCGAAGACCTTCCGGCCCGCGGCGACGAGCCGGTCGAGCCAGGTCTCCCCCGTCGGCTCGACGGTGAAATCGCGGCGGTTGGCCGTGCGGACGAACGCCCCGGGTTTCCCGGCGAACGGCCGCGCGATCACGCGCCCGATCGCGTGGTTTCCGATCAGGAACGACCGCGCGAAGCGGCAGGCCTCCCAGAGGCGCTCCGGCGGCCAGGCCTCTTCGTGCGCCGCGATCTGGTAAACCGAGTCGCCGGACGTATAGAGGATCAACCGCCCCGTGGCGAGATGCTCCTCGCCGAGCTCCTGGATGATCACGGTTCCGGAGGCGGGTCTGTTGCCGAGGACCTTCCCTCCGGCGAACTTCTCCAGCGGCTCCACGATCTCGCGCGGGAACCCGTCGGGGTAGAGCGGGAAGGGTCGATCGACGACGAGCCCCATCATTTCCCAGTGGCCGGTCGTGGTGTCCTTTCCGGCGGAGAGCTCCCACGCTTTGCCGCGGGCGCCGGTCACACGCCCGCCCCGCGAGGGCTCGAGGAGAGAGAGAAGGCCGAGTGATTCGAGGTGAGGCAGCGGGGTCGGGACCGAGTCGAGGACGTGACCGAGGGTGTCGGTGCCGGCGTCGCCATAGGCCCCGGCGTCGGGAGCGGCGCCGACGCCGAGCCCGTCGCAGACGAATATGACTACGCGGCGCAAGGAGCGGGTCCGACCCGACTCAACTCCCGATCTTCTGGCGGGCGTCGGTGCGGTAGGGCGAGTTCGGGTAATCGGTGACGAGGCGCTGGTAGGTCGCTCGCGCGTCCGTGCTCGATCCCGCCTTTTCGTACGCCTCGGCGAGCGCGAAGAGGAGCGCGTCCTTCGGGGCCGCCGACTTCGGAGACTCGATCGCGCGCTTCAGGCGGTCGATGGCCTCGGTCGTCTTTCCCTGCGCCGCGAGGAGCCGCGCCGCGTCGATCTCGGCGGCGACGGCCACCTCGGCCTGCTCGTCGCGCGCCGCCTTCGAGAGGGCTTCGGTCGCCTGGTCCGGCTTCTCCCCCCGCGCCGCCAGGATCACGACCGCCGCGCGGCCGGCGGATGTGCTCCCCTTCTCGGAAGCCTCCCGCAGGTGCTTGAGCGCCTCCCGCTCGCGCTCGGCGGCGGTCGGGTACGTCTTCGGCGCACCGGCGGCCGCGGGATCACCCGCGATCGGCGTCTCGAGGATTTCGAGCGCCGCGGAGAGTTCCCGCCCTGCCTGGCGCTCCCGCCATCCGCGGAAGAAGAAGAAACCCGCCGCGATCAGCAGGACGGCCGCGGCCGCGGCAATCGCCTCGACCGCTCCCTTCCGGTGGTGGGAGACGTAATCGACGGTCTTGCCGAAGGTGTCGGCGAGCTCGTTTCGCTTGAGCTCCTTGCGGGTAATGCGCGCCATAGGGGCGGGCGATTATCCCGGGAGCGGGACGGTGGGTCAAATGTGACCGTTTGCGGCGGTCAGTCCACCCACCGCCAGGGCGAAGGCGCGAAGTCCGTCTCCCCGGCATTTCCGCCCTCTTCCGGAGGAACCCACTTCAGCAGCGAGACCCGTCCCACGTTCCACGCGCCATCCACGCTCACGCGGAAGAGGTTCCGGCCCGGCCTTCCCCCGGCGTGGTCGGAGAAAAAGATCCCCCGGCACCGCGACGGCGGACAGTCGACCGACGCGTACGGCACGACCGGCCCGTACGAGCGCGGCTTCGCGGGCAACCGGCTGTTCTCCGCCTGGGGGGTCACGAGGCTGCCGTCTCCGTCGAAGACCAGCCGGTCGGCCAGGCGGCGATCACCCGCGTAGGTGTCGAACGAGACGGCGTCGGGACCGTCGATTCGTCCGTCGGCGCCGCGGAAGAGGACCGCGCCCGGGATGCCGTAGCGATTGATGGTCTTCTCGTCCGGATCCTGCACGAAATTCGGAGTTCCCCTCTCGGCCCAGGACACGAGCTCGCGCTTCTCGAGGTCCACGTGCAGGACGACCTTCGTGTTGCGGCGGACCGCTTCCATGCGCGTTGCGAGAACGACCGAATGGATCTCGCGGGCCGCGCTTTTCACCCGCTCGCGCCTCAGGACGCCTCGCGGAAGTTCCGCGGCGAAGCTCGTCGCGATCGACAGGATCGCGAGTGCGCTCATCACCTCGAGCGCGTTGAAGCCTCCTCGGTGGGGAGCGGCTTTGGATGCGTGGCGTTCGATCATGCTGCCTCCTCGACCGGGGGTTGGGCCGGTCGGACTGTGCCGCGTCCCGTGAGGTACGCCGACACGACTTCGCCGGGGAGGACGAACAGGAACCAGAGTCCCTGGATCGCCAGCGAGAACCGATACGCGCCGATCGACGCGAAGGGCCCCAGCGCCGCGACCGCGATTCCGAAGAAGATGTTGACCGCCGCGGTCGCGAGCGCCAGTCGGAAGCCGAGCGGGCGCGGATGGGAGAAAGCTCTCGGGAGATGCGACGAGCTGTGTCTCCCGGTCAGCCACGTCGCCGTCACGAGGGCGGCGGCGAGAAGGCAGGCCCCGAGCGACAGGCGCAGCTGCATCGGGGCGACCGCTTCGATGCCGGCGGTGACGCTCACGAGCGGCTCCATCCACGCCAGGAAGTTGCTGGCGACCATGAGGACGAGAATCACCCAACCCGTGCGGTGAGGCCTGCGCTGCGGGGTCTGCGTTTCCATCAGTCCACCCATTTCCATGGCGGCGGCACGAAGTTCCGCTCGCCGCCGTTCCCGCCCTGGCCGGGCGGCAGCCACTTGAGCAGAGAGGCCTTCCCCACCCGGCCGAAGTCGTCGACGCTGATCCGGAAGAGATTGCGATTCGGGCCGCCGCCGGGCCGGTCGGCGAGGAAGATTCCCCGGCAGCCGGTGTCGCGGCAGTTCACGGAGGTCACCGGCACATCCGAGGTGAATCTCTTCGGCCGCCCGGGCGGCGCGCTGTTGGGGGCCTGCGGCAGCAGGAGGCCCCCGTTGCTGCGGAAGACGATCCGATCCACGAGCTTCGCGTCTCCGCCGTACTGATCGAAAGCGACGCTGTCCGGGCCGTCCACCGGTCCCTCGACCGCCTGAAGAGAGAGGAAAGGAGGAATCGGCCGGACGCCGATCACCGGCTCGCCGTCATCGCGCACGAAGTTCGAGGGCGGCGCGTCCGCCCAGGCCGTCATCTCCCGCCGTGCGAGGTCGACCTCCAGGACCACGTTCGCATCGCGACGGACGGCCTGCATCCGGGTGGCCAGCACGAGCGAGTACATGTCGCGCACCGTGGCCTTCGTCCGCTCGCGATGCAGGATCGTGTGCAGGTAGGCGAGCGTGAACAGAAAGACGCTCACGACGATCGCCATCGCGACGACGAGCTCGACGGACGTGAAGCCGGCTGTCGAGACAGGGGCCGAGCCCCGGGAGTTCATCGACGCCTGGATGAGCGAACGGCGTACCCGCAGGTGCGGCCGTCACATGTCCCATGCGTTCAATGGCTTAGCGAGAGCGCGCCTTGTTCGACTGCCACGAATTGTCAGGGTGGAAAGGCGGGCGGGCAAAAAACGCCGCGGCGCACGCGACGCTATACTGCCCGCGCATGGGCGACGAAATCGCGATCCGCGGGGAGCCGCTGGGCGCCGGCGACCGGTGCCGGTTCATCGTCGATCGGCCCGTCCTTCCGAACGAGTCCGCCTTCTTTTCCGACCCCGCCGACGCGGGCGCTTCGCCGCTCGCCGCCGAGCTTCTCTCGCTGCCGGGGGTGACTTCGGTCCTGATCTCCGAGGAGACGGTCACCCTGGGCGCCGACTACGCCATCGACTGGCCGGCCCTGGGTGTCGGAAACGTCATCCGGCGGCACGTCCGCGGCGCGCAGCCGATCGTGGCCCCGAGCTACTTCGAGGGCTTGCCCGCGGAGTCCGACCTTCGTTGGGCGATCGACGATCTGCTCGCCCGCGAGATCAACCCCGCGGTCGCGATGCACGGAGGCTGGGTCGAGCTGATCGACGTCAAGAAGAACAACGTCTACCTGCGCCTGGGTGGCGGCTGCCAGGGTTGCGGTGCGGCGGACGTGACCCTGAAGCAGGGAATCGAGAAGGCGATCCGAAGCCTCGCGCCCTCGGTCGGAGAAATCCTGGACACGACCGACCATGCATCGGGGCGCAACCCGTACTACGCTCCCGCGAAGTAACCAGCCCGAAGTCCGAGGTCCCGAGTCCGTTTCCGAGTCCAGGTCCGGACGTCACGTAACACTTCGAACGAATCGCGATGCTGATCCTCCCGATCGGTCAGGAGCACGGTGAGGTCCGCCGTCAGCCCTGGGTCTCCTACGCCATCATCGGGCTGAACGTCGTGGTCTTCGCGTTCCTGTGGGCGGCGTCGATCCGCTCCGACGTCCCCGCCCGATTCGAGGAGAAGGCCCGCGAAGTCGCCGATTACCTGGTACGCAACCCGTACCTCACGGTCCCCCCCGAGCTCGTGCCCTTCTATGGACGCCGGGCGCTGCAGCTCCTCGAGCCCGCTCGTCGGGCGACGACGCCGCCGGTCGATTGGGTCGTGCGCCGCCAGCAGCAGAAGCTGAACGCGATGGCGAAGGAGCTGTTCGCGATCGGGCGCGAGTTGCCCCTTCTTGCGCACGGGTTCGTGCCGGCCGACCCGGATCCCTTCGCCGCGCTCTCCTCGCTCTTCGTCCACGCGGGGCTCTTTCACCTCGTGGGGAACCTGCTCTTTTTCTTCGCGACGGGCCCGTTCCTGGAAGACGTGTACGGACGGCCCCTGTTCCTCCTGCTCTATCTCTCCTGCGGCGCCGCGGCGCTCGTGGCCCATACGTGGCAGAGCCCGGGCAGCCTCGCTCCCGTCGTGGGCGCGTCGGGAGCGGTCGCCGGGATCATGGGAGCGTTCCTCGTGCGCCTCCGGACGTCTCGGATCCGCTTCCTGTTCTTCCCGATCATCCTGATCCCCTGGCTCCGCTTCCGGTTCCACGTCCGCGCGTGGGTGTTCCTCCCGCTGTGGTTCCTCGGACAGTTCCTTCTCGCGACGAACCTGGAGGAGCCCGGAGGCATCGCGCTGTGGGCGCACGTGGGCGGGTTTGCGTTCGGCGTGGTCGCGGCTCTCGCGATCGCGGCGCTCGGCATCGAGAAGCGCTGGATCCACCGGGCGATCGAGAAGTCCGTCGCCTGGAGCCAGGACTCCGCGCTCGTCGGCGCGCTCGAGGCGCGGGAGAAGGGCGACCTCGCCGGCGCCCGCCGCCTGACCGAGGGGGCGCTGCGGGCGGATCCATCGAACGTCGACGCGCAGCGCCTCGCCTGCGACCTCGCGCTCGACGACGGGGATCTCATCGGTTTCGGACGCGAGGCGGCGCGGCTGCTCGACCTCTACGTTTCCCGCGGCGACAAGGACCTCGCCCTGCAGTTCATCGGAGAGGCTCCGTCCCAGGCCCACGGCGAGCTGCCGCTGCGGTTCGAACTCCGCGCGGCGTCCTTCCTCGACAGGAGCGGCGAGGAGCAGTGGGCGACGCGGTTCTACCGCGAGATCGCGGCGCGCCATCCCGCGGACCCCGGAAGTCTCCGCGCGCTTCTGCGGCTCGCCGAGCGGAAGAACATCGTCGGCGTCAAGGACAGCTCGGGGAGCCTCGCGCAGTCGCTGGCGCTGCTGGCGAGCCGGCCGTCAGGCTTCGCCGTGCTGACGGGCGAAGATGAGCTGTTCTTCACGATGCTGTGCCACGGCGCCGACGGTGGCATTCTCGCAGCGGCG
>Ga0209974_10000142_pt1 | contig 21532 bp, 20 predicted proteins | sample InoplaM3SPM_FD_187592 | JGI IMG/M metagenome (GOLD analysis project Ga0209974, IMG submission 187592) | Arabidopsis thaliana rhizosphere microbial communities from the Joint Genome Institute, USA, that affect carbon cycling - Inoculated... | ecosystem: Host-associated > Plants > Roots >...
CCCCTCCCGCCAGTCGGCCCCGGAGCGTCTCGCCGTCCAGGAGCTCCATCACCGCGAACGTGACGCCGCCGTCCGTTCCGAAGTCGTGGATGGCCAGGATGTTCGGATGCGAGATCGCGGCGACAGCCTTGGCCTCGCGCTCGAATCGAGAAAGCGCCACCGGATCGCCGGCGAGGTTCTCCGGCAGGACCTTGATCGCCACGTCGCGGTCGAGGCGCGCGTCCCGCGCCCTGTAGACCTCCCCCATCCCGCCCGCGCCCAGCGCCGCGAGCACTTCGTACGGACCCAGGCGCGTCCCGGCGGAAAGGCTCATTGCGTCGAGCCGTCCTCGATTGCGGTCTCCGTGGTGCCCGCTCGACGGTAGACCCGGACGACCATCGAAGCGGGCCCGATCTGGATCACGTCTTTGTCTTTGAGCCGCGTGGCGTCCCGGATCTTCCGGCCCTGCAGCTTCGTTCCGTTCTTGCTCCCGAGGTCCTCGAGCGTGGCGCCGTCGGCGCCGACGACGATCCGGGCGTGGCGCCGCGAGACCGCGGAGTCGTCGACCCAGATAACCGCTTCCGGCTCCCGGCCGATCACGTTCTCGCCGTCGCGCAGTTGAATCTCGCGGCCGTCCCACAGGATGCGGCACGAAGTCCGGTCGAAGGGCGACGGCGCGGACTGCTCTCGCGCGGGGTTTACGTCGGCGCGGAACGCATATCCGAAGCGGTGGACCGTCCGGATGATCCGGGGCTTCCGGGCGTCGTCTCCCAGAATCGCGCGCAGCTCCGCGACGAGGTTGGCGACGCTCGCATCCGAGACGAACGTCCCCGGCCAGATGCGCTCGTGGATCTCCTCCTTCGAGACGGCATTCGGACGACGGGAGATCAGAAGGTCGAGAAGCGTGAACGCCTTGAGCGGCAGGAGCGACGCACGCCCGTCGCGGAAGACCTCGTGAGTCCCCGGGTCGAAGACGCAGTCCCCGAAAGCGACCCTCATCGACGGCTCAGAGTAACCGTGAAGATCGACTCCTCAGAGAAACCGGGAAGAACCTTCAGGAAACCGTGACGATTTCCTTTTCTGTCGACTCCATCTTATCGGCGTCCTGGTGTCGTTCTCACCGGGGGAAAGGATCCGTCCATGACCAGACTGCTCTCTCGCCCGATTGCCCCGCGGAGTTTGCTCGCGTTACTTGCCGCGATCCTGCTGTTCGCCGGTTCGAAGGCCCTGGCGCAATGCCCCACCACCGAGCTCGTCTCCGGCCTCCGGATGCCGCTCGGCATCGCCCGTTCCGATCAGGGCAACCTGATCGTCGGCGAGACCGGCACCTCCGAGCCGAACACCGGCCGCATTTCGATCGTCGATCCGGACGGCGGCCGCCGGACCCTTCTCGACGGGCTGCCGTCCGGCATCAACGACGTCGGCGAGCCGTCCGGGCCGGCCGGCGTCTTCCTGCGCGGTCGGATCCTCTACGTCGTCCTCGGCGTGGGCGACTCGGTCCTCCCCGGGCCGGTGTCGAACCCCGACGTGTCCTCGCCCATCTTCAGCTCGGTTCTGGCGATCCACTTCAGCGCCTTCGTCGAGAAGACCACCGAGGGATGGACGCTCTCGCCGGACGACTATGAGGCGCTGGCCGACGGAGAAGCTTTGACACTGTGGAACGGTGCGGGAGAACGGATCACGGTCGCGTTGGTGGCGGATTTCCCGGACCTGACGGTCGACCCGACCTCGCCCAACGGACTCCGCCAGTCGAATCCCTTCGACCTCGTCGTCCTCGGCAGCAAGGTCTACGTCACGGATGGAGCGCGGAATCTCGTGTGGCAGGCGGATATCGACTCGGGCGCGTTCTCGCCGCTCGCCGCTTTCCCGACGATCGCCAACCCGCTGCCGTTCGGCCCGCCCGTCGTCGAGGCCGTTCCGACCGGAATCGCGCGCTCGGATGGCCGGCTCCTGGTGACACTCTTCCGGGGGTTCCCGTTCCCCGCGGGCACGTCGGTCGTGGTGGAGATCGATCCGCGGACGGGGAGTCAGAACACGTACATCGACGAGCTCACGTCGGCGATCGACGTGCTCCCGACGAATCACTCCGGCGACCTGGTGCTCGAATTCAGCACCGACTTCCTCGCCCCCGAGCCCGGTCGCCTGCAACTGTTCGAGACGCCCGACGACGATCCTCCGACGCTCGTCGCCGACTGCCTCTTCGCGCCGACCTCCATGGCGCTCGACGAAGCGGCCGGCTTGCTCTACGTGACCGAGCTCGCCGGTGGACGGATCGTGACGATCGAGCTCGATCCGTAGCGTTCAGAGAAACCGGGAAGAACCTCGAGAAAACCGCGACGACTTCGCTTTCCGTGAACTTCATTTTGTCGGCGTCCCGCTCGCGGGGCGCCTCGCGCGCCCCGCCTCCGAGCGGCAAGGAGGCTCGATGGACGCGCTCCTCTCCACGCCGCAGGCAAGACGCGTCGCTCTCACGGCGCTCGTTCTCGCCATCGCCTCGCTGGCCGAAGCCGGGGCCCCGGTGGAATCGATCGAACAGTTCGGTTACGTCGACCCATCGATCGCGACGGTCGTTTCACGGGCCCGGAACGCCGCGCTCCGGAAGCTCGGCGTCCCGAAGTGCCAACAGCTCTTCTCGGAGTTCACGGATCTCTCGGGCGTCCCGCTCGATCAGGTCCTCGCGGCCGCCGGCGAGACCGCGGAAAGCCGTCTCGCGCGAATGGCCTTCCTCGACGGTACCCGCGTGCCGCCCTGCGGCCGGCGCGACGTCTACGCCTTCACGAAGCCGGGCAGCCTATCGATCCAGCTTTGCCGCAACTTCCGCAAACTGGCGGGGCAGAACGCCGCCTCCGCCGCGAACCTGCTGATCCACGAGATGCTGCACTCCCTCGGCACGGGCGAGGCGCCCCACACGGGCGTGATGAACGGCTACGAGATCACGGCTCGAGTCGAATCGCGGTGCGGGCAGTGAGCCCCCGGGGTCAGGTCTCCACCTGCCACATCGGGGGTCAGGTCGCCACAAGCTGATGCTTTGACGTCTTGACGTTAAAGCGCTAGAGTTCGAGCATGACCGCGAAACGCGCCACCGTCTATTTCGATCCGGAGATCCACCGGGCCCTCCGTCTCAAGGCCGCGGCCTCGGACGACTCGATGTCGGACATCGTCAATCGAGCCGTCCGGCTCTCGCTGGCCGAAGACGCGGAGGACCTGGAGGCCTTCGAAAAGCGCAAGCGAGAGCCGAACCTGGATTTCGAGCAGTTCGTGAAGGCTCTCAAGCGGCGTGGCAAGCTATAAGGTCTTCATCAAACCGTCCGCGGCGAAGGAGATCGAGGCGGTCGGACAAATCGGAGACCGGAAGCGGATCGTGACGCACATCCGGTCGCTGGCGCGCGATCCCAGGCCTTTCGGTAGCGAAAAGCTGGCCGGGAAAGGCGATCTGTACCGGATCCGCGTCGGACGGTATCGAGTCGTCTATTCGGTTGGCGACGCCGAGCTGGTCGTCCTCGTCGTCCGAGTCGGCCACCGGAAGGACGTCTATCGGTAACGGCCAGATCCTCGCGATTCTCCGTGAACGACGATGAACGTCGCCAGTGGCAGCCGACGTTTCCGCGCCCTTCGTTGACACCCCCGCGGGCGGGCCTTAAAGTCGTGTCCGGTCGAGGAATTCAGCACGCGCGTTTCAACATGACGTTGCCATCGCGGCCGGGCTCCCACTCGAAGGGCGATCTCACCCACGTCCTCGAAGACGAGGCTCGCCTCGAAGCGCTCCGGCAGACGTCGCTCCTCGATTCCCCGCCCGAGGAGGCGTTCGACCGGTTGACGCGCCTCGCCACGGTCGTGCTCCGTGTACCGGTGGCGATCATCTCGCTGCTCGACCGGGACCGGCAGTTCATCAAGAGCGCGTGCGGGTTGTCCGGATCGCTCGACTCATTGCGAAAGACACCGCTGGAGCACTCCTTCTGCAAGCATCCCGTGGGATCGGGCGAGCCGCTCATCGTGGCGGACAACCGCAGGCACCCTGTCGTCGGCGCCTACCCTGCCGTGACCGAGCTCGGTCTGGTCGCCTACGCGGGAATCCCGCTCGTCACCTCCGATGGCCATGCCCTCGGGACGTTCTGCGTCCTGGACGAGCAGCCGCACGACTGGACGGACGACGAAGTCGAGGTTCTCCGGGTTCTCGCGACGTCGGCGATCCGCGAGATCGATGTGCGGCGCCACGTCGGCGAGCTGCGAGCCATGACCGAGAACCTGCAGAGCCTCGTGGATTCCCGCACCTCCGAGCTCCGGGCGGCGGAGGAGCGACAGCGCGTCCTTCTCGAGGTCAACAACGCGATCGTCACCTGCCTCGACCGGGAGTCTCTGTTCAACGCGACCACGGAGGCGCTGAAGAGCGTGGTCCCGTTCGACCGCGCGGCGCTCCACATCTACGACCCCGTCAAGCAGGTCCTCCGGGTATTCGGTGTCACCGGGCCGGCGCCCCTGACTCCGATCTTCCCGATCGGCACCGAATTGCCCCGTCAACCGAGCGGGCAGCAGAGCCGCAACGGATGGGTGCTCGATCACGGCGTGCCTCTGATCACGTTCGACATGCGGGATCCGCCTCCATTTCTGGAGCACGCCGCTCTCGTCGAGGGGGGACTTCGCTCGGCCGTCTCGGTCCCGATGTCCGTCAAAGGAAAGATCATCGGAACCCTTCACGTCGGAAGCCGCGTGTGCGGTGCATACGGGGCCGACGAGGCCTCGCTGCTCCTCGCGATGGCCGAGCAGGTGGGACTCGCGATCGAGAACCTCCTCGCGTACGAGGAGATCGAAGCGCTGAAGGCGCGCCTCGAGGAGGAGAACGTCTACCTCCAGGAGGAGGTTCGCACCGAGGCGGCGTTCGGCGACGTGGTCGGCGAGTCTCCGGCGATCCTCGGCGTCCTCGCGAGCGTGCGCAAGGTGGCGAAGACCGATTCCACCGTGCTCGTCACGGGCGAGACCGGCACCGGAAAGGAGCTGATCGTCCGGGCGATCCACGATCTCTCCCGACGGAAGGACAAGCTCCTGGTGAAGGTGAACTGCGCCGCGCTCCCGGCCGGCGTCATCGAGAGCGAGCTCTTCGGGCACGAAAGGGGGGCGTTCACCGGCGCGCTCATGCGGAAGACCGGCCGGTTCGAGCTCGCCCACAGGGGAACTCTCTTCCTCGACGAAATCGGCGACCTTCCCCTGGAGCTGCAGGCGAAGCTCCTCCGCGTCCTGCAGGACGGCGAGTTCGAGCGCGTCGGCGGGACGCAGACCTTGAAAGTCGACGTCCGGTTGATCGCCGCCACGAATCGCGACCTCGAGCGCGCCGTCGCCGAGGAGCGCTTTCGCGCCGACCTCTATTACCGCCTGAACGTCTTCCCGATCGCCATCCCGCCGCTCAGAAAGCGCTCGCAGGACGTGCCGCGCCTCGCCCGCCACTTCGCGATGCTGTACGCCTCGAAGATGGGAAAGAAGGTGGGGCCGCTCGGCGCGGACGTCCTCGAACGGCTGACCGCGTACTCCTGGCCCGGAAACGTGCGCGAGCTGCAGAACGTCATCGAGCGGGCGGTCATCGTCTCCTCGAACGGCCGGTTCGAGGTCGGCGACTTTGCCGCGACTCCGGCCACCGCGAGCGCCAAGCCACAGTCGCGCAGCCTCGAAGACGTCGAGCGCCAGCACATCGTCTCGGTTCTGGAGCAGACCGGCTGGCGGATCAGCGGCGAGCGCGGCGCCGCGAAGATCCTGGGCCTGAAGCGAACGACGCTCGAGGCCCGCATGAAGAAGCTGGAGATTTCCCGCCGGATCTGATCGCGCTCATTTTGCGGTCTGCCATCCCATTGGCATTCTGCCAATCCGTCGGCAACAACTCGCACGACGCGTTCCTTCGAATCCTCACGCACGACCTCGACTCAACTCCACATCCTTCAATCACTTTGACCTGTTAGCGCACGTCACGCGCGGTGGCGGCACGTCGCGTGCCCTTACACGCGCTCATGCCGAGAAGCGGAGGAGGCCGTTGTGACGTTGCGGATCACGCGCAGGAAAACACCGCGTTCGCGCGCGACGCTCGTGCTCGAGGGGAAAGTCGCCGCGGAGTGGGCCGCCCTGCTCGAGCGCGAATGTTCCGGCCTCCTTCGCTCCCACCCTTCCGTGAGCCTCGACTTCTCGGGCGTGACCTTCGTCGATCGGGCCGGCCTGCAGGCGCTCCGGCGGCTGTCCCGCAAGGGAGTCGGGATCGTCTGCGGCCCCGGTCCCGTGGCGAGCGTGCTCGAGGGGGAAGGCATTCCCGTCACGTCGAGCTCGGAGTGAGGCGCCAATCATGAAAAAAATCACCTGCCTCGTTCTCTTCGCGGTCGCATTCGGGTTCCGCCCCGCGCGGGCGGAGACCTTGACGGTCCCCGCCGTGACGTCGCTGCCGGTGGGCGCCTCGGCGAGCCCGTTCTTCTCGGACGTGCGGGTCTTCAACACGTCGTACACGTCTGCGGTCTCGGTGACCGCCGTTTACCGGTGCTACATCGGAACCTGTCCACCGGCGGCGCCGCAGACGTCCTTCACGCTCGCGCCGCGGGAGTCCCGGGCGTTCGACGACATGGTCGCGGCGACGTTCAATGCTCCGTCGTCGGCGGGAGCGGCCGAGTTCACGAGCCCGGGAACGAGCGTGCGCGTGTCGAGCCGGCTGTTTTCCACGGCGCCGGTCCCGACCGTGGGCATGTTCATTCCGGGCATTCGTTCGTCGGAGGCGCACACGACCGCGGTGTTGACGCAGCTCGCCAACGGCGCCTTCCGCACGAACCTCGGCGTGTACAACGGCAACGACGCCGGGGCGCTGGCGACGATCAAGCTCTTCAACGGCACGGCGCTCCTCGGAGTCCTGACGGTCCCGCTCGCGCCGCGCACGGGCACCCAGTTCAACCGGATCTTCGACGTCGTCGGCCAGGGCGCCGTCACGACGACGAACGCCCACGCGGTCGTCGAGAGCGCCGGCCTGCCGCTGTTCACGTACGCCGCGGTCATCGACAACACCACGACCGATCCGATCTTCGTCATCGGAGCGGAGGACGAGCGAGCGCCCGCCGGGACGGTGGACGTGACCGCGACTCCTCCGCTCCCGACCCCGACTCCGACGCCCACGCCGACGCCGACGGAAGTGCCCGCCACGGTTGTGAACCTGACCGCGGAGCAGTTCCGGTGGAGATTCGACGGCGGCGGGACGAGCTTCACGATGCGGGTGGGCCAGGTCTACGAGGTCCACATGCGCACCCTCGACGTCACGCACGGGTTCTCGGGAGTCCCGGAGATCGGCCTGCAGCAGGCGGCTCTCCAGCCGGGCTCCGTGGAAATCATCGAGATCGCGCGGCCGACCGCCGCGCAGGTCGGGACGCATTCGTTCGTCTGCGACATCGTCTGCGGATCTGGGCACGGGTTCCAGGGCTCGATCCGGGTCACGCAGTGATGGGCGCCGGGGAGAGATCTGCCATGTGGAACGAGCCGCGGGTCGGGACGGTCTTCGCAGCGAGATACGAAATCCTGTCGGTTATCGGCACGGGCGGGATGGGCGTCGTCTACGAGGTGCGCGACCTGGAGCTCGACGACGTCGTCGCGATCAAAACGCTGCGCCGGGAGGCGCTGTCGGCAGATCCCTCACTGTTCGACCGCTTCCGCCAGGAAATCCGTCTCGCGCGGCGTATCACGCATCCCAACGTCCTCCGCACCCACGACCTCGGTGAATCGGACGGATTCCGGTTCTTGTCGATGGAGCTCGTGAAGGGCACGACGTTGAAGCACCTGGTCGAGAGCAGCGACATCCTGCCGACCTCCGTTGGCCTGCAGATCGCGAAACAGCTCTGCGCGGGTCTGGCGGCGGCGCACGAGGCCGGCGTGATCCACCGCGACGTCAAGTCTCAGAACGTCATCATCGAGTCGACCGGCGGACTCAAGATCGTGGATTTCGGCACCGCCGGCGTGATCGCCGATCCGGATGCGGCGGGAGTCACCGGCACGCCCGAGTACATGTCGCCCGAGCAGGTCCGCGGTCTGCCACTCGACTGCCGCTCCGACATCTATTCGACCGGTGTCGTGCTCTACGAAGTCTTCACCGGCTCTCTACCCTTCGAGTGCGACAGCCCGCTCGCGGTCGTGCTGAAACACGTCCGATATCCCCCGCCTCATCCCCGTTCGAAGAATCCGTGGATCGAGCCCCGGATCGCGGCGATCTTGATGAAGTGCCTCGAGAAAGATCCCGGCGCGCGCTTCCAGAGCATGGGCGAGCTGTACGTGGCGTTGGCGAAAGTGATTACGCGGCTGGCCAACTGAACAGAAATCGTTTTGAAACGGGCGTGCAATCGCCCACTAACAACAAGGAGGAATTCATGAAGAGACGAATCGCGGCCACGGTGGCCATCATCGGACTGACTCTCGTCGGAGGAATGGGATCGACGGCACTGGCGGAGGGGAAGGTGGGGTTCGGTTTCAATGCTCCCCTCATCACCGGATTCCCGGGGGTCCGGGAGGTGCGGTTGACCGGAGGCGGCGCCTTCAGCCTGCCGGACCTTTTCGTTCACTCGGCCGGCGGCTTTCGCTGCCTTTCCGACATCTCGGCGGGGCCACTGACGGGATGTCTCGCCGGTCAGGGCGTGCGCTGGGACACGGTGGATCTGCTCGCCTCCACGGCGTTCCAGTGCACCGGGGCGGACCCCGCCGGAACCAAGACCGCGTTCACCGGAGGCAACACGGTCGCGTTGCTGGCCGATTTCTACCGGCAGGGCGACGGAGACGTGGAGTCCTTCACGGCCCGCATGTTCGTCTCGGACTCCGACCAGGCGCCGGACATCGAGGGCGTACAGAACGTGTGGATCGCGGGAGTCGGCTGCGGGACGGCGATCGTCAACTTCAAGTAAGGCCGATCGGGAAGACGCTCATCGTACCGGTTCGAGCCCGGTACGAATGAGCGCCCGGGGCCGCAAAGGAATGGATATGAAGTCCGTGCAACGTCTCCATGCCGTCGCCGCAACGCTCCTTTTCTCCGTATCGCTCGCTCGTGGGCAGGAGAGTCCCGATCCCTCCGTCCTCGCCGGGAAGGTTGCCAACTGGCCGGCGCCGCCCCACTGGAGCCCGCCGGCACAGCCGGATTCCGTAAAGGAACTCGATGGCGGTTTGAGGAGGGAAGGGGTCCGGGCTTTGTCCACGTCTCCTCTGCCCTTCATCGGTGTCACTCCCTGCCGGGTCGCCGACACTCGCCCCTCGCAAGGCTTCGGCGGGGCGTACGGCCCGCCGATCATGGCAGCCAACGCAATCCGGACCTTCGACATCAACTCCGGGCCGTGCGCGGGCATCCCCGACGGCGCCGAGGCGTACTCCCTGAATTTCGCGGTGACCGAGACCGCCGGAGCACCTGGCGATATCCGAGTCTTCCCGACGGGCACTCCCGTGTCGGTGACGTCGGTTCTCAACTGGACCTTCGTCGGTAACGGCGCGATCGCCAACGCAACCATCATCCCGGCCGGCACGAATGGCGCCATCGACGTCCAGGTGGCAGGCTTCGACACGCACCTCATCATCGACATCAACGGGTACTACGCCCCGGCTGGGGTCGGCACCGGGAACACGTTTCTGGGTCTCAATGCGGGCAACTTGACGATGACCGGCGACTTCAACACCGGCGTCGGACGAGGCACCCTCTCCAGCAACACCACGGGCAGCTTCAACACCGCGACCGGAGCTTTCGCTCTTCAGCTGAACACTATCGGCGACGACAACACGGCCATCGGAGAGGCCGCACTCAACAAGAACACCTCAGGCTTCGGCAACACCGCCACCGGCAGTCTCGCGCTCGCCAACAACACGCTCGGCGTCTTCAACACCGCCGCCGGGGATCTCGCTCTCTTCGGCAATGGCTCGGGCGACTTCAACACCGCCATCGGGGCCAGCGCGCTCGGGAACACGACGGGCACCAACAACATCGGGATCGGCGCCGAGGCGGGCCTCAACCATACGGTCGGGAGCAACAACATCTGCATCGGCAACTCCGGAGTCGTCGGGGAGTCGAGCACGATCCGGATCGGGACAGTGGGAATCCAGACGGCGACCTTCGTTGCCGGGATCAGCGGCACGACCAGCCCCGGCGGCGTTGCCGTCTTCGTCAACGGGAACGGCCAGCTCGGCACCGCGACCTCCTCCCGCCGCGTCAAGGAGGACATCCGGGAGATTTCCGAAGAGAGCGACGGCCTGATGAGGCTGCGCCCGGTCGCCTTCCGGTACAAGCCGCAGATCGATCCGACGGGACTGGCCCAGTACGGCCTGATCGCCGAGGAAGTGGCGGGCGTCTATCCCGACCTCGTCGTCTACGATCGCGACGGCCGGCCCGAGACCGTTCGCTATCACCTGGTCAACGCGCTGCTCTTGAACGAGGTCCAGAAGCAGCATCGCGAGATCGAGGAGCTCCGGAGACGGCTGACCAGGCTCGAGGTTCGCCCCTGAAAGGGGACGGAATCTCTTTTCCAAGACGAGGAGACAACATGTCACGACGCCGGATTCTCATCACGATCGGGATACTCGCCTTGTCTGCGAATTTCCTCCGCGCCGCCGTCATCGTGTCGGACACGCCGGCATTCGGAATCGTGATCGACGACAACGACGCCGTGAGCGTCGACTGCTCCGGAGGTTTCGTCCGCGTCCGGGACGACGGATTGCCGACGGTGTACACGACGGCCTGCGCCGCGGTCACGACCCTTGCGGTGGGCGCGACCGGCGCGTTCGACAACACGGTCGATCTCTCGGGCGTGACGGCGGCCGCGTTCACCCAGCTGTCGGCCGCGGCGCAGACCGTGGCGATCTCCGGCGGCGCCGGCGCCGACACGTTGACGGGCAGCGAGCTCGGAGACCTGATCCGGGGTGGTCCCGGCAACGACGTCATGTCTGGAGGACCGGGAGTCATCGACGCTTTCACCTGGGTGCCGGGGGACGGAAGCGACACGATCCAGGGAGGCGCGGGCAGCGACGTCCTGGCGTTCGTGGGCGCGGCGGCGGCGGAGGTGTTTACAGTCACCGCCGACGGCGCCGGGTTCGACCTCACCCGCGACGTCGGCAGCATCGTGATGGACGTCGAGGGTGTCGAGACCCTCGAGGTCTCCACCCTCGGCGGCAGCAACTCCGTGACGTTGCTCGATCTGACCGGCGTAGCCGACCTCGTCTCCATCCTCCTGTCGATGGGCGACGTCGATGACGTCGTGAATGCTTCGGCCCAGGCGAATCCCGCGGTGCAGCTCGAAGTCTTTGCCAGCACCGGAAACGACACGCTGATCGGAGGCGCGGGGCCCGACTCTTTTCACGGTGACGAGGGAAACGACTCGTTGAGCGGGCTCGGCGGAGTCGACGCCCTCGACGGCGGAGACGGAGACGACTCGTTGAACGGCGGCCCAGGAAACGAGGTCCAGCTGGGAGGCGCGGGCAACGACACGTTCGTCTGGAACCCGGGCGACGGCAGCGATGGCCTGGTCGGCGGCCCGGGCACCGACACGATGTTGTTCAACGGCGCCGCCGGGAACGAGGTGTTCGCGGTGAGCGCGCTGGGCGCCGGATTCCGCTTCATCCGCGACCTTGGCTCGATAGTGATGGACGCGATTCAGGTCGAGTCGATCCGGCTGAACGCGCTCGGCGGCAACGACTCCGCCACCGTCGATGATCTGACCGGGGTCGCGAACCTCGACACGATCACGTTCTTCCTGGGCGAGGGCGACGACACCGCGAGCGCATCGGCGCAGGCGAACGGCGCGATCGCTTTCCTCGTGAGCGGCGGCAACGGCAACGACACGCTGACCGGAAGCCCCAACGCCGACGTGATCGGCGGCGGCGAAGGAAACGACACGATCGTCGGGCTGGCCGGCGTCGACCTCATGGACGGGGGCGGCGGAGACGACACCATCACCGGCGGCCCCGGCAACGAGCAGAACCAGATGGGCGGCGACGGCGACGACACCTTCATCTGGAACCCGGGCGACGGGAGCGACGGACTGGCCGGGGGGCCGGGTCTCGACACCATGCTCTTCAACGGCTCCGCCGGGAGCGAGGCGTTCGCGACGACAGCGCAGGGACCCGGGTTCCGCTTCACGCGCGACCTCGGCAACATCGTCATGGATGCGACCGATGTCGAGGCGATTGCGCTGAACGCGCTCGGCGGCGACGACCGCGTGACGACCGTGCCGCTCGCGGCGACATCCCAGAACCTGCTCGGCGGAATTGAGACCACCGCCGACGTGCTCACGATCGATGCCCAGGGCGGCTGCGTCACGCCGTCGGGCTCGGGCACAGTCACGATCGCCGGCGCGCAGCCGATTGCGTTCAGCGAGTTCGAGCAGGTCGACGTCGCGAACCCGTGCGTCGTGGCGGCGCCCGTGGACATTCCGACCCTCGGCCCGCTGGCGATGGCGGCGCTGGCGGCGTTCCTGGCGCTGGCCGGGCTCGTCCTGATGAGGTCGCGAAGCTGACGGGGTCAGGTCTCCACTTGCCACATTGGGGGTCAGGTCGCCACACACATCGGGAGCCGGGGGGTCAGGTCTCCACTTGCCACATCGGGAGTCAGGTCGCCACACGCGGATGCAGGCCCTGAAAAAGGGGGACAGATCTGTTTTCGTGAAAAAGGGGACAGATCTATTTTCGGATTTCCGAAAAATAAATCCGTCCCAATTTCTGCTGTGCGGGGAGAGGGTCAGGGTGAGGGGCGCGGTCGACCCTCTTGCCCGAGTGGGATCCGGTTAGAGTGTCCCCATGTGCCGCAACATCCGTACGCTCGCCAATTTCGCACCGCCGGCGACCGAGACCGAGATCCGGGCCTCCTCCCTTCAGTTCGTGCGCAAGCTCTCCGGCGCCAACAAGCCGTCGAAAGCGAACGAGGAGCTGTTTCAGCGCGCCGTGGAGGAGGTGACCGCGGCCGCGGAGCGGCTGATCCGGGGATGGGTCACCAGCGCGCCGCCGAAGGATCGCGACGTCGAGATTCGGAAGATGATCGAGAAGTCGCGGGTGCGATTCGGCAAGGAGCCCCGGCGCACTCCGATCGATCCGATTCGATAGATCTCGACTCCCGAGGAATTCGGCTAGCCCCGGCGCACCAGGAGAATCGCGGTCGCTGCGAGCGCAACCGCCAGGAGCGCGAGCATTCCCCCGGAAAGAGTCGGAATGCTGCCCGGCGCGGGTCCGCCGCCGCCGACGATCGTCGGGGTCGACGTCGGGGGGACGGTCGTCGGCGTGCGAGTCGACGTGCTCGTCGGAGTGCTCGTCGGCGAGCCCGTCGGAGTGTTCGTGGGCGTGTGCGTCGCGGTCGCCGTCGGCTGACCCGCCACGACGAGGCAGCTCGACACAACCGTGTTCAAGACGTTCGCGACCGCCGAGAGATTGGTCGCGGTGTTGGTGAAAGCCGCCGGGTTGCCCGTGCAGTCCGGGTTGAACTGTCCAACCGCGTTCGTCACGTTGACCGTCATCGTGCAGGACGAGGCGCCCACGGGCACCTGCAGGTTGCTGACGGCGATCGTATTGGTGCCGGACGTTGCAGTCGTCGCCGCGGCCGCGTTCGCGCAGGTCCCGCCGACGGCGGAGGGATTGCCGACCACGAGGCCCGACGGCAATGTGTCGGTGAACCCGATGTTCGACACCGCCGGGCTGCCGGCCGGGTTGGTCACGGTGAACGTCAGGATCGTCGTCCCGCCCGCATCGATGGTCGTCGGGAGGAAGCTCTTCGTGAGAGTCTGGCCGGCCACGACGAGGCAGCTCGGTTGAACCCCGTTCAGGACGTTGGCGACCGACGAGATATTCGCCGCGGTGTTGGTGAAAGCCGCCGGGTTGCCCGTGCAGTCCGCGTTGAACTGTCCCACCACGTTCGTCACGTTGACGGTGACCGTGCAGGACGAGGGGCCCGCGGGTGCCTGCAGGTTGCTGACGGAGATCGTGTTGGTCCCGGACGTCGCGGTCGTCGCCGCGGCCGCGTTCGCGCAGGTCCCTCCGACGGCGGGCGGATTGCCGACCACCAGGCCGGACGGCAGGGTGTCGGTGAACCCGATGTTCGACACCGCCAGGCTCCCGGCCGGGTTGGTCACGGTGAACGTCAGAACCGTCGTCCCTGCCGCCCCGATGGTCGTCGGCGAGAAGACTTTCGTGAGCGTCGGCGGACCGCCGCCGGAGAATGCCGTCGCCGGCACCGCCGCGGCGACGACGAACGCGAGACACACACACCGCCAGCGATGGCCGAACCGGTATTCCTTCATGACGAGAATTTTACGAGCAATGCTCTTCCGGCGCGATTCGCTCACCTGCTCCGCCGGACCTCTCGATGTCGAAAACAGTCGACCAGGTGGTCGTTGACCATTCCGACCGCCTGCATGTGCGCGTAGATGATGGTCGAGCCGACGAAGCGGAAGCCACGGCGCTTGAGATCCTTGCTGAACGCGTCGGACTCGGGTGAGGTCGCCGGAACCTGCCGCGTCGACTTCCAGCGGTTCAGCCTCGGTTTCCCGCCGACGAAGGTCCAGCAGTAGGCGTCGAAGCTCCCGAACTCCTCCTGGACGGCGAGAAACGACCGAGCGTTGCCGACGGTGCTTTCCACTTTCAGCCGGTTTCGAATGATCCCGGGATCCTGCAGGAGCTTCTCGATTCGACTCTTCGCGTATCGGGCCACCTTCTCCGGATCGAACCGGCTGAAGGCGCGGCGATACGCCTCCCTCTTGCGGAGCACGGTCGACCAGCTGAGCCCGGCCTGCGCGCCTTCGAGCACCAGGAACTCGAAGTGCGTGCGGTCGTCGTGAACGGGCACTCCCCACTCGCGGTCGTGGTAGCGGAGCATGAGAGGGTCGCTCTCGCCGACCCACGCGCACCGTTTGGGAGCCATGCGAGCTCGGATCATATTGGCCTCTCATCCCTTCTCCTCCACGCGAGGGAGAGTCTCAGGGCGAGACCGCCGCGTGATATGCTCAACGCTCCTTCAGCCGCCGACGGATCCCATCCAGCTGACAACTGAGTGCCCGCCTCCGGTCCCAGGAAGAAAGCAGGCATTCTCATGAGCAGCAACCCGGGTCGAACTCTTCGGCACTGGACATTGAACAGCCGCCAGTCCGTCGGCGGATCGCAACGGCCGGCTCCGACTCCGCCTTACTCGGAGCAGCTCCAGGGTGGTCATTTCCATCGGCTCGCGTCGAAGCTCGCCGCGGTCAAGTCCCGGCTCGCGCGCCAACCCCAGCCCTAGCGATCCCCTCTCCCCGGTGACGGGGAGAGGGTCAGACATCGAAGGACCCGCAATCGCGGCCGCGCCCGCCATGGATGAGCTCGACTCGACCGCCAGCCGGCCTGAGGGTCCAAACCCAACCGCGGACTTTCGTCCCATTCCTGAGCTCTCCAGGGGCTCTTGCGGGGATTTTGCCAGGTGATCTCGGCTTTCTTCGTTCGATAGACTCCGCCCACACAAACCCTCGGAGGATCAAGAAACCATGGGGGCAGATGCTCCGCCGCCCGCACGGCAGATCGCCGAGGCGATCCTGCTCGACCCGGCGCGCCGGAGCAAGCTCTTCGCGTTCGCGCGCCACCGGTTCGGCATCGGCGCCGACGATGCCGAGGATCTCCTGCAAGAGACCGCCTTCGAGCTCCTGCGCCACCGCGGCTACGTCCGCAGTCCCGACGGCTTCGTTTTCACGGTCTTTCGCGCACGGTGCGCGCGCTTCGTCCGCGCCGCCAGCAACCGCCGCCGGGTCTTTGCCGGCGGGTCGGGTGAAACGGAAGCGTGCGACCCGTTGCTTCCCGAGGGCGTGGACCGTCAGGTTGCGTTGCGCGAAGCCTTGAGCGGGATCTCCGCGGCGTGCCGGCGACTTCTCGCGGCCTACTACATCGAAGGGCGGAGCCTGCGTGAGGCGGCACACGTCGTCTCGCTGCAGTACTCGAGCGTCCCGAAGACCATCAACCGTTGTCTCAAGAAGCTGAGGGCGTGCTTCGCATGACCAAACACGTCGACGACTTCGCCCTCCTTCGCCTCGCAGCCGGTGATCTCGCCGACGACGAGCGCAGGGATATCGCCTCCCACGTGACCGGCTGTCCCAGCTGCGGCGCCGCCGGCGTCGACATCTTGGCTCTCGACGGTTACCTTCGCGTCGTGGCTTCATCGGGGACTATGGGGGACGATCCAACGACGTTTCGACCGGGCGATCCCTTCCGTCGCAGACCCCGCGCGCAAAGCGCGCACCGGAGGCCGGGCGAACGCTCGCTCGCGGCGGCTGCGCTCTTCGCATCGGATCAGGGCGTCGTCCTTCAGAAGGAAATCCTGGAAGCCGTCCGCCGGGGCGCGAACGCCGTTTTCTTCGAGCTCGCCTTGTCCGACGCCGCGGATCGGTTCGGCCTGCTCTACGCGCTTCAGCAGGCCGGCCGGGAGATCGCAGAAGACCCCGTCCGAGCCCGGCGCTTCGCGCAGGAGGTCCTGCGGCGGCTCCGCGCGGAATCGAGTCCTCCGGACCAGCCGCCCTCCGCTACGGAGCAGATGGTCCCTCTCGTTGTTCTTCGGGCGCAGGCGCATCTTCTGATCGGGATGGCGTGCATGTGGAAAAGGGACTACGGGCGCGGACAGGCGAACCTCGTGGCGGCCTACCGCTGCTTCGCCCGCGGAGGCGGAGACGAGACGAGCCTGGCTCACGTCGAGCTGGTCGAGGCGCAGCGGCGCGCTTTCGTGCACGAGGGAGCCGCGGGGCTGGTGCTCGCCCGGCGCGCGCACGCCACCTTCGAAGAACGGGGCCTGGAGGACATGGCGGCTCGGGCCATCGGGGCCCAGGGACTGGCGTACTCGACCCTCGGACGGGAGGAAGAAGCGGTGGACTGCTTCCGGCGGGCCCTGCCCGTCTACGAGCGGCACGAGCTCTGGAGCAATTTCGTCGGGTGCCTCAACAGCATCGCGACGTCATTGACGAGCCTCGGACGGGTCGACGAGGCGCGCCGCGAATACGCCCGGGCGCTCAAGCGCTTCTCGCACGAGAGTCATCGACACTGGCTCGGGTACATCCGGACCGGTCTCGCCGAGACGCTGTTCGGCGCCGGCCGTTACTCGCAGGCCGCCGCCTCCTCGGCCCGCGCCGCTCAGATTTTCCGGGACGCCGGCATGCGGGCGAATGCCTATATCGCGACCCTGCTCGAGATCGAGAGCCGGGCACGGTCCGGCGAGCTCGACCGGGCGAGACGTCGGCTGGAACTTCTTCAGACCGAGATCTCCCGCGACACGGCGCTCGACCGGGCCGTGTTCCATGAAATCGCCGACGCGCTCTCCGGTGGGGACCCGGACCTCGAAAGAGTCTCCGCGCTCAGGCTGCAGGCGGAGGACCTCGTGCGTCGGGATGGTCGGGAGAGGACCGCTTAGATCAAATTTCTTTCCCTCCCCTGTCCCAGATTCGTCGTCTCGTCCTCACTTCACCGTTAAAGCAATAGGCGGAACGGAGCGCTCCACAACCCGCCTCTAACCCGGCGCTGACGCGCCGGCAAGGAGGTTCGTGTGAGCGGTCTGCACGGTCCCATTCCGAGCTGAGTGTCGAGAGTCGGCGGAAGGCGATCGGGGAGGCAGCGACAATGAGTCCTCGATCGCCTTCTGCCTTTGAGAACCGGCTTCTCGCCAACGAAGCGCCGGCAATCCCTCAGAGTTTCCTCGGCGCAGCCCGTCGCTTTCCGCACTCGGCGTCGGGAGCGGAGGGCCAAAGTCATCATCGACTTCGAGGACTCGCGCGGCCGTGGAAGAAGCGAAAGCTCTCCGCTATGTCCGCTCGTCGCTGTCGACGGCCTTCTGCAGGTTCGGCGAGTGCTGGGCGATTGACGGTCGTGGACGGCTAAAGTCCTCTGACGTAAGCCCCCGGGTCGACCCAATCCCTACGGCCACCCTGGCTGTCCCAATATCGAGCCCCCTTGGGCACTTCATCAGTGGCTCGGAGGCGCAGGCCCGACGTCGCGAGGTTACGAGAGCAGTTGACCGTTCCCAAGGAGGTTCCCCATGCCTACCCGGTACATGCGGCTTGAAGCAGTTTCGCCCGAGGAGCTCCGAAAGATTCGCGGCCTTCCGCCAACGAAGGAACACAAGGCGACGTTTCCCAAGCGCGCGGCCGCGGGTGCCGCCGATGCGCGCTCCGCGCTGAAACGCTGGCAGGAAACGCAGCCGGTCCCGACGCCGCCGCGCAATCCCGAGGAAGCGATCCAGGCCGTTCGACTGACGAGAGCCCAGGCTGCCAAGCTGCGCGCTGTCGCCGACAGCGACGCCGCGCCAGCGGAAATTCTGAACCAGAAGCTGAATCCGAAGAATCTCTTCGGAACGCTTTACTCGGCGCTGACGACGTACGAGTACATGCAGCTCCAGGCCGAATACAAGCGGCGAACGGCCACCGGACGCGCCGCCGCGGAGACCGAGCGCCAGTGGCAGCAGATCGTCTCGGCCGCGCAGGCTGCCTACGCCGCCGCCGGACTCAAGGTGCGGCCGGCCGACCTGGATCAGTTCGTCAAGGAGCTCACCGCCAGCGCGGCCAATCTCAACGCGGTCGTGCGAATCGCCGGCAGCGCGGCCGCAGCCGACCGGGGCACGGCGCTGACGCCAAACACGAAGGTGAGCGCGTCGTTTGTCGCCGTGGCGGAGAAGGTCATTGATCTTTCCACCATCACCTTTCCGATTCCCGGCCTCTGCGACAAGCCCATCAAGGAGGGCTCCTTCACCAAGCACTTCTCGAAATCGGTGTCGCTGAGCGTCAAGATCAAGTACTGGTGTCCGACCTGGACGAACCCGTTCCGCACGTGCACGAAAACGGTCACCCTCGCTGGCGTGTCCTTCACGGTTGGCGTGAACGTCGGGTACAAGATCACGTGCTGCGGCGCCACCGCGTGGGGGCAGGGGTACGCCCAGGCCTGCGCGACCATCGTCGGCATCAGTGTCTGCGCGAGCTGCAGCGCGACGATCGTCGGCGTGGCTGGAGTCAGCCGCACCCCCGTGGCCTCGGGCTGCATCTACGGTCTCGGCATCAATGCAGTTCTGCAGTGCAAGTTCGCCGGCGCGACGATTCTGTACTTGTCGTGGCCTTTCGGGTGGACGGTGACTGGCCCATGTCCACCGGCCGGAGCCTGCGCCTGAGTCGTAGCGACACGGGCCGGGGGCAGAGGAACAGGGTCCAGCGAGCCTAGCCTGGTCCTCGGCTCCCGACCTCTGCCTGGGATGATGCTGCCGCTGCCCGTTGATGGATCGATAGTCTGGCTCTTGCTGTGCTGGCTGGCGTCGTGGCGAATCACCGCGCTTTTCTGCTACGACGCCGGCCCGTTTCAGATGTTCACGCGCCTGCGACGACTGCTGGCCCGAATCGGACTCGGCCGCCTGATCACCTGCTTCCACTGCACGGCGATGTGGGTTAGCGCGCTGGTGGTTGGAGTGCTGTTCGAAATGCGGTGGATGACCGGCGTCGTCTTCCTGGCGGTGGCCGGGGCAGTCTCAATCACCGAGCGCTGGCTCGGAGGTGCGGCAGCGGAGCCGGCGGAAGGAGACCCCGATGGCTAGCGGCTGCTGCGGTCAGCCGGCGCCACGGCGCCGGCGTCCGGCGCCTCCGGCGCTGCCGCCGAATCCGAAAGTGACACGCGGAATTCGGCTCTTGTACCTCGGTGGAGGAGCACAGCAGATACGCGGGCCAGCGACGGGTTTGGTGTATCACGCATCGGAACACCGACGGACGTTCACGGCGCATGCAGAGGACGCGCCGGCGCTGGCGCGGCGGCGGGACGTGATCCTCGCGCCGTGAGGCTGCTTCAGAATACGAACCGCCAGACGAGCCAGGCGAGAATCAGCACAACCAGCAGCATGCCAAAGCTCATGCCGAGGCAGCCGAACCGCGCGGGCTCTCGCTTGAGACGTTCGACCTCACGCAGGATCTCTTCGCCCGTCTGCGGCAGATCGGGCGTCTTCGGCGGCCAGTGTTCGTCAGGGTCCCTACCGTTGGACATCCCTCGAACCAGCATAAACAAACGACCGGCCCGCGTGCGAACGAGCGTTTCTTCCGCACGGCGGAGATGGTGCAGCGGGCGGACGCTTCGGAAGCGCGAGGGGGGGACAGCTCGATAGCGCGTCACCTGTCCCAAATCGCGCCTTCGACCGGCACTTTACCCCTGCGAGGCGCGAGAGCAGTGCCTGGGATGCCTCCAAAGTTGCTGGAAAGGCGGGATTGAACCGACCACAAGAGTGGTCCGGGATCGCCCTGTTTTCCACCGACAGCAAGCCCAGGTATCGCTCGAACCGAGCGGATCGGAGGGTTTATGCGCGGAGACGTCAAGCGGGTTCGAAACATGGTCGAGCAGATCCGGCGGGCCGATCCAGAGCTCGCACAGGAGCTCGAAGCCAAGGCGGCAGAGCGGGCGCCCGTCCGCGAGCGCGCGGCTCGCATGAGAGGCGCGGGACCGGAGCTCGAGCTACCCGAGCGCGAGCCGACGCCCGAGCGCGAGTCGGCGCGAAAGGCCGTCATCGAGCTCGCCGGGCTGGAGAACGAGCCCATGTCACCGGAGGATTTCCGCCTCGAGAGCATCGTCCTGAAGGCCGGTCGTCCGGTGCTCGCCGTCCGGGAGGGCGAGGCTGTCCTCACCTTCGAGGATGCGGAGAGCTCCGTCTGGAAGAGTCGTCTGACGAATGCCGGGCCGATGCTGCGCGGGCCGATCGGCGCCGTCGGCCGCATCGAAGTCAAGAATCATCCCTGGTTCGAGTGGGTCGGAACCGGGTGGCTCATCGACCGCGGCATCATCGTCACGAACCGCCACGTCGCGGAGGAGTTCGTCTCACGTTCGCGGGGCAGCCTTCGTTTCACCATCGGGTTCGACCGGGTGAACCCGATCGACTGCCGTATCGACCTTCTGGAAGAGATCAACCGACCGCAGTCGCAGGAGTTCGTGCTGGCCGAACCCCTCTACGTCTCCGACGACCCGGGGCCCGACGTGGCGTTTTTCCGGCTGGGTCCGGTTACCGGCGGCTCGGTTCCGCAACCGATCAAACTCGCTTCGACGGTCGCGCCGGACGGGTTGCAGGTCGCTGCAGTCGGGTACCCCGCGCGAGATCCCAGGGTCCCGGACCAGGTCCTCTTGAAGAAGATCTACGGAGATGTGTTCGACAAAAAGCGGCTCGCGCCCGGACAGGTGATTCGCCACGAACGGGGGGTCATGCAGCACGATTGCACCACTCTCGGCGGCAACTCGGGATCGGTGGTCCTGGATCTGCGCAACGGCGAGGCTGTCGCGCTTCATTTTGCCGGAACGTACCTTCGTGCGAACTACGCCGTGCCCGCGACCGTCCTCTCCCAGCTACTTCGCGACGCTCAGCGCCCGATGCCAGTCGAGATCGTCCCGGCGGACTCGGGCGCGGGCGCGCCCGCCGCTTCGGCGCCGATCGGAACCACCACGAGCACCTTTTCTTCGCCGGCCGGCGCCGTGGAGCTGCAGGTGACCCTGCGCATCGGCGGGGCCCCGCAGCCCGGCCCGGGCGCTTCCGCGGTGACCGCGGGCGCGGCTGCCGCCGTGTCGACTGGGCCTGTGCTGGACCGAC
>Ga0209974_10000143_pt1 | contig 21530 bp, 20 predicted proteins | sample InoplaM3SPM_FD_187592 | JGI IMG/M metagenome (GOLD analysis project Ga0209974, IMG submission 187592) | Arabidopsis thaliana rhizosphere microbial communities from the Joint Genome Institute, USA, that affect carbon cycling - Inoculated... | ecosystem: Host-associated > Plants > Roots >...
TGCCGTCAAAAGCGAAACGCTGTAGTGCTTCTTGATCCAGCTCAATGCCCAAGCCCGGCTTTTCCGGCGGAATTAGATATCCGTTTTCGACTTCAAACGGATCGCGCAGCAGCTCCTCACGCAGCGGGTTGTAAGTGTAGTCCAGCTCCATCACGATGCCGTCCCTGAGCGCCGCCGAAAGATGGATGCTCGCCGCCAGTGCAACGCCATCACCCCAGGTGTGAAACGAGACCGGAACGTTACGCTTTGCCGCGAGTGCACTGATCTTGCGGATCTCGGTGATGCCGCCTGCACGCGCGACGTCGGGCTGAACAAAATCCACGGCGCCGCGCTCGATAAAATTTTCAAAGGAATAACTCATGTGCAAGTTCTCGCCGACCGCGATAGGAGTCCGCGCTTTCTCACGCAGAGTCGCGTGCCCGTCGATGTCCTCGACGAACAGTGGTTCTTCGAGCCAATAGGCGCCGCAATCGGCAAACGCATCGGACGCTTTGAGCGCGACATCTAAGCTGTAACCCTGGTTCGCATCCGTCATAACGACAAAATCTCTACCTAGTTCCTCGCGCACCGCGCGCACGATGCGGATGTCTTGATCGAGATCGAAACCGACTTTGATCTTTACGCCGTGAAAACCCTGATCGGCGAAACCCCGCGCGCGCTTCGCCACTTTCGACGGTTCTTCGGGATACAGAGCGGTCGCATACACCGGGACTTTGTCCCGGCATTTGCCGCCGAGGAGTTGATACAGCGGGACGCCACGCACTTTCCCGAGAATATCCCAGAGCCCGACGTCGATCCCGCTCATTGCAACGACGCCAATGCCGCGCGTGCCGAATTCTTTGTGGCCGCCGCGGACATAAGCTTTATCCCAAATCTCGTCGATGTCGATCGGATCCATACCGACGAGCAGCGGCTTCAAAACTCTGCCGATAATCACCTCGATCAACTCGCCGTTGCCGGAGCAGGAACCGATCCCGGAGACGCCTTCATCGGTTTCAACTTGGACAAGCGTCGTCGAGCGCGTGTTTCTCACACCCGAGCGGCTGAATACCTGGCCTTCGCTGGGAATCATCGCGCGCAGGCGGATCGTTTTGACGTCTGTGATTTTCATCGAGCCTACTTCATCTCCCAGAACTGCCCCTCGACGACCTGTCCGTCCACCACGACGAAATCGATTTCCTCATCGGTTCTCTTATTGCCCTCGTTATCGACACGCAGGACTTTCGGCTTGTTGTCTTTTTTTGCGCTCACGCGAAACAGAGCCAGCGGCTTATCGCCCGTGCTTTGAAAATAATAATAATGGTTTTCCGGCAGCATGATACCTTCGCCTTTGTTGAGCACCGTCGGCTGATGATCTTTGTTATAGAAAGTCGCCTGCCCATCCATCACCACGAACGTGTGGTCCTCGCCGGGATGCGTGTGCAATTTATTCTTCCGCCCCGGGATATAGTAGTTAAGCCCGATCGTCATATGCTCCGTCTTGGCAAGCGGAATATGACTTCGTCCACCCGTTATGTGCGGCGTCTTTAGTTTGAACGTCGAAGCTTCCATTCCTTTTCCCTCCTTTGTGACCTCTGTGCTCTCTGGTGGTTAGTTTCGAGTTACAGAAAAGGATTCACCACAAAGAATACAAAGACCTCATAGGCGCTCAGCGCTCCCTCCAATTTTGCGTTCTTTGCGTTCTCTGCGGTTAATCTCTTTGCGCTCTTTGTGGTTAATTCTTCCTCTATTTTGGCTGCGGCTCATATGCGGTTTGGTATACCGCAGTGCCTGAACCTTGAAAAGAGCCAAACTTATGGTCTATTTTGCCCTGACCGGACGGCTTGAACGTTTTGAACGCTTTGAACCGCCGAAGGGCAAAAGCTGAGGAGAACAAATGGCCAACATCGGACTTGCCTGGGTCAACCCGGCGCCTCTTACCAAACCGGAAAATGTCATCAACTTCGCAAAAAAATGCGAGGCGATGGGCTGCCATTCGATGTGGACCATCGACCGCATCGCTTACGATAATCTCGAGCCCTTGACTCTACTGGCCGCGGCGGCCGGCGCAACACAAAAAATCCGCCTAGGCACTTCTGTGCTCCTTGGCAATTTACGTCATCCCAGCCATGTCGCAAAAATCATCTCGACCTTGGACTTCATTTCGAATGGCCGCGTCACTTTGGGCATCGGTTTCGGTAGCCGCGAGAGCGATTATAAAGCGGTCGAGATCCCCTTCGAGCATCGCGGCAGCCGCGCGGTCGAACAGGTAGAACTCATCAAACGCCTCTGGACCGAAGAGAACGTGACCTACAGAGGCAAATTCTACAACGTCGAGAATCTCACGGTCGGGCCCCGCCCGGTTCAGAAACCACACCCGCCGATCTGGACCGGCGGCAGCGCCGAAGTCGCGTTCAAACGAGCCGGCATCTGGGCCAACGGTTTTATCTGCGGCAGCTCGGCGATCCCCGACTTCCCATCTACATGGGAAAAAATTTCCGGCTACGCTCGGGCGGCGGGACGTAATCCGAACGAGATTACCAAAGCAGGTTTAACCTTCATGGCGGTCAATGACGACAACGCCAAAGCCGTAAAGATGGTCGAGGATTACGTGATGCGCTACTACGGCCGCTTGCGCGCCGACGTCGCCAACACATCCCTGGTCGGCTCGCCGTCTGCCATCATCGACCGGATCGGGTCATTTTTATCGAAAGGCCTCGACACGCTGATCGTCGGTGTCGCCGATCCCGATCCGCGCCAGTTGGATGTGTTTGGCGAGAAAGTCCTGCCGAAGGTCAAATAAGATTCTTTGTGACCTTTGTGGTTAAATTTCCGCAATTGGAAGGTTAGGCTTACAGAGGAGAATTCACCAGGGAAATAGTTTTCAAGGACGTAGACTCGATCCCGCTTGGAATTGGTTTTAGGCAGCACTTGGAAGGTGCGTTGAGCAGTGCCGGGTGCTGTTAGCCATTCTCGGAGATCACTGGATGGGAATGGAAACAGGCAATGGCAAGCGACGAATTGATGCTCCCCGAGACCACGTAAGGCTTGAACTAGAACTGGCTTTGAGCCGCAACATACCTGTTATACCAGCACTGATCCGTAAGGCGTCTATTCCGCTGAAGATGCGCTGCCACCATCGTTGCGCTCTCTTGCATATCGTAACGGCATTCAGCTTCTCCCGACCCGGATTTTCACGGGGATATTGATCGACTCATCAAAGGCATTGAGACGCATTTGAGCCATAGTGCGCAAAGTTAAGTAGGATGTCTGATAAACAAACCTTGACCGGCCCGACCACCCCCTGCTAATTTCGCTAGCAATGGATCGTAAGAAACGAATCGTCGCGGTTGGAGCGATGGGCCCCGACTTCGCCCAGGCTCCCGATCTCATGGCACCCGCGATTCTTCCGGAACCCTCAACGGAAGAAAGCGGCCTCGGTTGGACTCTGGTCTGCGAAGTCGGCGAAGATGCGGTCGTGAAATTATCGCAACGGGACCATATACTGGCGCGCATCGACGCCGCTAAGCGCGAGATTCTCGCGGCCGACAGTATGGTCAAGTTGATGGCCTTTCGGACCAAGGCCGACGCGATCCGGCAGCTCGTTCGAGCGTCGCGAGACAAACAGCTCATCAATCATGCCAACGAGCTCAAGTTAAGGTGTGAAACACAGCTCGGTGAAATGCTCCGGAAGACCCGCCTGAACAGGGGCGGCAGGCCAACGAAAACCGTTCCTGACAGCAGGAATGGTTTTACCCTTCGCGAACTCGGAATCGACAAGAATCTGTCGTCGTGGTGTCAACGTCTCGCCGGCGCGCCGAAGGACAAATTCGAGCACATTATGACACAGGCGCGGACCGGCGAATGGGAACTAACGCGTCACACCCTCAAAAGATTTCTGCTCGAGAATCCACCGAAAGACGTTAAGAGCCATGATGAACCCCTTGAGCCACAATATCGCTGCCCGTCCTGTGGCTTTTCTTGGCGGGGAAAGCCGAAGTGATCGTTGGTCCCGTGCACGGGAAGATTCCCCCTCACAATGCTATCTTGTCCAATATTCCGTAGTGATCCTTCGACGGAGCTCAGAGCATACTTTTTCAAAGGGGGAATGGCTCAAACCAGCGGAACAAATACTTCGATACCTCAGTCTGGCAACAAAAGAAGGCTTTTGAAAATACCATTACGACTCACTACTGACTGTCAACTTATTCTTTGGACAGCAATGTCTCGATCCCCTTCGCCAAAAGCTGTAATTCACTCCCGCTGATCGAACTCAGGAATAGATTTGCTTTGCGCCTTTGCGGGAAATATTCCCACATCATGAATGAGATTTCCTTTGTCGATACCACACTGCGTGATGGCCAGCTGAGCCTCTGGGCGCTCGGCATGAGAACCGGCGCCATGCTGGCGATCGCGGAGCAGATGGATCGATGCGGTTTTGAGTCCATGGAATTTTTCGGCTTCGCCGGGTACATCAAAATGGTCCGCGAGCATAAGGAGAATCCGTGGGACTGGATTGGAAGAGGCGCAAAGAAGTTTCGCCGCACCCGACTCCGTTATCATGGTGGCCTGGCCACGGGTTTCGAAAAAATTCCCCGGTCGGTGCGTTTATTGATGATCGAGCGAGTGGTGGCGCACGGTATCGCGCTCACGCGCTCGTCGCATCCCTGGAACGATTACCAAGCCGCGGCCAGCGAAATCGAAGCGCTGAAAAAGCTCGGCATGGACGTGGTCATCAACATTATCTACTCGGTTTCGCCGCGCCACACCGACCAATATTATGCCGAGCGAGCGCAACAAGCGGCGGCAATCAAACCCTACCGGATTTGCTTTAAAGATGTGGGTGGTCTGCTCACTCCCGAACGGGCCAGGGCGTTGATCCCGTTGATTCAACAAAATATCGGTAGCGTGCCACTCGAATTTCACGGACACTGCAACAACGGGCTGGGGCCGTTTAACTACCTCGAAGCGATCAAGCTCGGCGTGCAGACGTTGCATACGGCAATACCGCCGCTCGCCAACGGCTCGTCGCAGCCGTCGATTTTTAACATCGCCGCTAATGCGCGCACTCTCGGCTTCACCCCGCTCGTCAATATCGAAGCGGCAAAGCCCGTTGAAAACCATTTTACCTATATTGCGAAGCGTGACGGCCATCCGATCGGCACCCCGCGAGAATACGATCACGCGCACTATTTGCATCAGGTGCCCGGCGGGATGATTTCCAATTTGCGCCACCAATTGAGCACTATGGGCATGGAAGGCCGCTTGCAGGAGACCCTGGAAGAAGCAGGGCGGGTGCGCGCCGACTTCGGCTATCCGATCATGGTCACACCGCTGGCTCAGTTTGTCGGCAGCCAGGCGGCGATCAACGTGATCACCGCCGAACGTTACAAGGAAGTGACCGATCAATCGATTCAGTATGCGCTCGGCTACTGGGGCAAGGAAGCACCGACAGTGATGGATTTAAGCGTGAAGGACAGGATCCTCGACCGGTCCCGGGCGAAAGAGTGGCGGAATTGGTCGCCGCCGGATCTTTCACTCAAAGAAGTGCGGCAAAAGTTCGCCGGGCCCGGGGTTTCCGACGAAGATTTGGTTCTGCGCGTGATCGCCGGCGAGGCGGCGGTTAAAGCGATGCTCGCGGCCGGCTCGCCGAAAGAATATTTCAGCGCGACACAACCTCTGATCACATTGATCGGCGAGCTCACGAAGCGGAGAGATTGCGGGCAGATTTATATCCGAAAAGGCGAGTTGGTGCTTCGTATGGAAAAAAGGCACCCTCCGGTTTAATTTCGCTATTATCTCCTGTCAGGTCCTGGCGGCTCTCTTCTGTCCCCTTTGTCTCTATCATCTTTTCTCGGTTGACCTCTATCATCTTTGTCGTAGCGGCCCGGTACATCGTACTTGCGCGCCAACCGCTGGATCGGCAGCATCGGAGCGACCTTGACCTGCAGGATTTCGCTTTCTCATCCCTAATAAATGATCTACCGACAGCCTTCCCGACCCGCCCAATGCGAGCGTCAGGAGTCCGGCGATATAGAGAAGATTCATTTCATACCCAATGGGCCCAAACTCCGCTCCCGAGGCGGTCACTGCCTTGAGCCTGATCGACGAAAACCCATATTGAAAGTGAACGCTGAACATCGCGGTCAGCATGATCACTGCCAATGGTAGACTGAGCGGGACCACAAATGCTCCGATCATGACGCTAAACCCCCCGATAAATTCAAAAAGCGATGTCACCCAGGCCACGAGGTGTGGCTGCGGGACTCTCATCGATGTAAGAATCACGGCGAAGTCATCGGGACCCCGACTGAGCTTCGCATATCCGTGGGCTGCAAAGCCGAATCCGATCATCAGCCGCAGTGGTAAAAGCGTCCATCCTTTCTCCGCAATGATTTTTTGCATTTCGCTTGCTAAACCGATAGTCGAAATGATCGATCAGATCACCACTTGCCCTGACGCCGCTCCGATAGCGAGGGAAGCAAAACATGGCGAGTATGACGTGATCGCTAGCCGTTGGAAGTGCGCTATTCCTAATTAGGTGGCATCTCATCTGCGCATATGAGTTACCTTGCAGGATTGCACTATGCAATGATTCATCTAGAGACAAATCTTAGATGGCGGTGACGGGTAAAAAGTTTCAAATAATGTCAGGCACACCTCGAGCTGCGCCATCGCGTGCCGGTCAGTTCAAGGCCATCGGCTTCCGAATCAAAGCGATGTTCGATTCGGCTCCGACTCATCCGGCAAGCCGGTACTGTGGCGTCCGATGCCGATCATTTTCAATATATGCCAAAGTCATCGACGCCGAGCTTGTCAGATAGCTCGTTTCACTCGAACGATGAAATGCAGGCACGACGTGGTTCAAATATTCAACCGTTGAACGGTTGGATGGGGTAGAAGTTCCAATGGTTTCAGCGCATTTGATCGCTTCGCGCCTGCCTGACGGTGTTCAAAAGTTCAACGTTCAAGACTTCCCGAACTGAATGCAGATCTGCAAAAACGCGGCTTCGCTTCTCGCATCTGCGCGAAAATACCGAATTGTTAGCCCGCCAAAGCTAAGTAAATCGCTATTGTTATTCGAGTGGATCTCTGGCATCCGTGTTGCGCTATTCGAATCATTGAGCAATCATAAACATCGAAAGGCGCGGCGAACTAATTGTATGCGACCTCGACAGAAAATATTCGCTTTGATTCTCGCGATGGGGCTTAGCATGATCCCGCCCTACGTTGTTTTTAGCGCGCAGCGCACTTCCCGTAGCTCACCTAGATTCAGAACTCCTAAAACGACGCGCCCGCAACGGCCGCCTGCACAGCGCTTTCATCCCTTTGGATTGTGGGGCGCCGGTGGGGTTGGGGATGAGCAAACGATCATTGTCCAACAGGTTCAGCCTGTACAAACCGAATCTAGCCAATCTAGAGAACCTGCCACAAACAGAGTTTACGTTCCGCCACGGTGGGTGGACGGCGGAAATGGAGTGCAAGTCTCAGTGCCGGGATACTGGACCGACGAGAAGCAAACACAACAGCGGTGATTGCGATTTCCGACCTGCTTCCCATGCGATGAAAGCCGTTCCGAGGGTTCCAGCGGTTCCAAATGTTCCGTGGGTTCAACCGGATCCAGACTCACCCATATTCATAAAGCGTGAAAATGCGGCCGCCGTATTTTCTTTTAACGAAGGACCTTCCGCGGGGTCTAACCGAGAACCTAATGGTCCAAGAGAAGTGGGCGCGAACCCGTTCCGAAACTCTTCCGAGTAGCGGGCCGCCCGGCGGATGGGTGCCGGAACAGCCTCGGGTCGGTTCAAAGTTCAAGGTTTATGCGGTAAACGCGTTCAAACCGTCCTGCGCTGAGTACGTCGAGGGGTTCGACCGCTCTACTCCGTTCAAAACGTTTAAAAACTTTTCGCACTTCATGCCCTGGAACCCCTTGGCCTAATGCCTCTCGTTCCTTCAATACACAGGCTTGCCTGCTCTTATCGTTTGCACTAATGTCGGGCACCGAGAAATCACGAACTGCGGTGCTTCTAACCAGAAGGAGCTTGATTTGAAGATCTTAACCGCGGCGTTACTTTTGGTTTTCCTTATAACCTCACCGGCGTGGACTCAGCCCGCCAAGCCGGCTTCTGCGGCCGAGATGGCCGCTTATGCCGGACCGGATCGTGAGCGTTTGCTCTTCGAGGGCGCCAAGCGCGAAGGCAAATTGGTCTGGTACACGACCCTGGCTGTCGTGCAAAACAAACAAATCGCCGGTACGTTCGAGGCCAAATATCCCGGTGTAAAAGTTGAGACCTACCGCGCTGGATCTTCCGCGCTGGTACAAAGATTACTTAATGAAGCTCAGGCCCGGCGCCACATCGCCGATGCCATCGAGACGACACTGCCCGGGCTGTTGACGTTCCGGGACAACCAACTCTTACTCCCTTACATTTCACCCTACCTGGGGGCGTTTCCCGAGGACTCTAAAGAGAAAGGGCCGCCGAACCTGGTGTACTGGACGATCGATCGAGAATCGTACATCGGATTCGCCTATAACAAAAACCTTATAAGTGCAGGCGACGTGCCGAAAAATTTCGACGGCCTGCTGAAACCTGCGCTGCGCGACAAACTCGGCTTGGCCGCCGATGACACGGGCGCCCGCAGTCTCGGCGCAATGATCAAGATCAAGGGCGAGGAATTTGTTAGGAAACTGAAGGAACAACATATTAAAGCCTACCCGATGGCCGGCAGCGCTCTGACTCAGCTGGTGGCTTCAGGCGAAGTGCCTGCCTCACCCAGCCAATTTTACAGCGCGACCCACGTGGCTGCGAAGAAGGGCGCCCCGGTCGCGTGGGTGCCCATGGATATTAATGTCGTTGGTGCAGGGGGAGCGGCCGTATACGCCAATGCTCAGCGGCCGCATGCGGCGCTCCTTTTTGCGGATTTTCTCTTGAGTCCGGAAGGGCAAAAACTGCTCGAAAACTTGGATTTCGGCAGCGCCCGAAAGGACTATGGCTTCAAGCGCTGGTATCCGGAAAAAGAGGGACCGCTCGCGCAGTATGAGCGATCGTTGGAGCGATGGCATAAACTGCTGCAGGAAATCACCTTTAAATAGGCAATGACTAAGGAGAGACCCGGCACGAGCAACAGTTGGGGAATTCCCAGGGGAATTTCGACGTTTCGAGAATTCTCGAAACGTCGAACAGGTTTCAAGCATCGCGAGATTGAGCAAATAGTGCAAACCCATGAATTTCTGGAGCGGGAGAGCGCGCGATGAAGGGCGAGGTGCTGCTATATGACGGGGGTTGCACGTGCCACTTCGTGCGCTATCGGATGACATCGAAACCCTCTTCGTGCACTGCTACCATTGCCGATGGTGCCAACGAGAAACTGGAAGCGCATTCGTATTGAATGCGCTGATCGAAGTCGATCGCGTGCACTTGCTGCAGGGCCGGGTCGAAATCATCGACACGCCATCGGGACAAGCGCCCGTTCAAGACGTTGGGAGAAAAATGGGAGCAGGCTGTTCCTTTGGCTTTTGCCATTCTGTTGTAATGATCAACGCAGCCCAAAGATCGCCCACGGGCGACCTTACTTATACGGGGTCTTGGCACATCATTATATAAATCGATAAGGTGAGCAGCTATGAGACGCTTTATACTGGCAGTTCTTTCAATGGTTTTGATCGGCAGTGTTCTCCCTAACGTGGTCGACGCTCAAGGGCAAAAAATCAGGATTGCCTACTCAAGTCGGAGCAATACGACCACGCCGTTGTATGTCGCAGCCGATAAGGGCTTTTTTCGGGAGGAAGGACTGGAGGTGGAGCTCATTCAGGTGAGCCCGCGCCTCGGGGCGATGGCGGTGATGAACGGCGACGTTGCGTTTACCACTTCATTTACCAGTACATTTCGTGCCATTCTTCAAGGCCTGCCACTGAAGTTGGTCATGGTGGCGCTCAAAAAAGGCATTTATTATCTGGTCACCCGGCCGGAAATCAAAAACATCCAGGAGTTGAAAGGCAAAAAACTCGGCATAGCAACTATTCGCGGCACTGACAGCATAGTTGCGGACGAACTGCTGCGCTCGAAGGGATTTAACCCGGCCCTGCTTCAGCAGATCGTCATCGGCGATACGCGGCTTAGAGCGCAGGCGCTCATGACCGGCGTCGTTCAGGCCGTATCTTTATCGCCGCCACATGACCTACTGCTTAAAAATATGGGCTACAACATTCTGGCCGGCCCACCGGAGGTCGGTTTGCCGGCTTCAGGTTTATTCACGTCGAATCGTCTGCTGCAAGAAAATCCACAATCAGTGAACCGAGCTTTGCGCGCAGTCCTCAGGGCGAATAGGTTTATCGCGGCAAACCGCCAGGAAACCATTGCCGTGATGTTAAAGTGGCTGCCGCAGACACAAGAGGTGGCGGGCCAATCCTACGACGTTGAGCTAAAGGCCCTGACCAAAAACGGGGAAATGACCGACGCTGAGCTCGACAGTCTGATCGACAGATTGGCCGAGAAAAAGCGTCCGTTGGACGAAGTGAGAGACTTCAATCCGATACGCCAGGCGATGAAGGAATTGGACCGCAAACAATAATTCACGCAACGCGCATCCGAGTTGCGCTTTGCGGTTAAATCACCCGAAGCGGGCCGCTGGGATTAGAGAAGCGAATTTACCACACACAATACAAAGACCTCATAGAGCCGAGGGCACAATGAAAATCTTTTTGTGATCTTTGTGCCCTTTTGTGGTTTAATTTCCGCTTGGCCCGACAGAAAGGAATTCACCACATAGAGCACAAAGATCTCATAGGACGATGGGAATGATTCTCGAACTCACTGCTTGGGAACGAGCCGTTGAATCGCTTCCAACAGAACTGGCATTTGGACAGGCTTGGGAATGAATTCTACGCCGTCTGAAACGATTTCTCCCACCTCTGGAGTGAGATAGCCCGACACTAAGAGTATCGGCATACGCGGCCACTTTTGCCGAACCTGCGCGATGAGCTGGAAGCCGCTAGTATTCGGCATGACGAAATCTGTAATTATAAGGTCGACATGATTATTCCCGAGAATATCCAGTCCCTCGGTTGCATCGACCGCTTCCATGATCTCATGGCCGTGGAGCCGAAGAAGCTCGGCGAAGAGTTTTCGGCTGGTACTGTTATCGTCGACGAGCAGAATCATATGAGCCTTCAAGATAAACAGAAAGTTCGCCTCGGACAATACGGCACGATGAAAAATAATTTTTATATAGGCTATGCTGCCCGAAGCAATGTTGGATTATCGGAAATCGGATCAGAGCAGATTCTTCTCCTCTGATTCAAGATGACAAGCGGGAATATTCCGCCGCAGACTCGTGAAAACTATTTTCATGGTTCAGAATGTTCAACTTTGTGATCTTTGCGTCTTTGTGGTTCAACTCGAAATCCGACCATCAGGCTGACAGAGAAGAATTCACCACGCACGCGGCGCCATTGTCAGCCACAAATCGGTGAAAAGCGCGATCCAAAAAGTCCGATCTACGGCATGCCCGTGCTCAATGCCGAGCTGGCTCGTGCGGTCCTGCTGCTCAAGCTGTTCGGTGACGCGCGAATAACCCTCACCGAGCTGCTACGGGAGTTTTAAAAAAGCTAATCGCCCGCCTGCATTTGTAATCGCTTAACTGAACTATTACTTCTTCGCCGCTAGAGTTTTCTGCAAAAGTTCCAGGGCGTTTTTCTTGGCCTCTTCGGTGTTTTGCCCCGCTGCTTTAGCTGCTTCCTCAAACGTTTTATTGGTGATGTTCTTGGGGTTCCCCATATCATTATCGGGCATTTGGCATCCGCAGTTATAGCACATAAATTTCCTTTCTTTTTTTACTCGAACTCAGGGATAAGAGCCTAAGCCGGGAAAAAACACGCGATGACGTACGCGCGAATACCTTCATTTAAACGTTACCACCGCCGAGTGCACCTCGCTAGATCGGCCCCACGAAATATGCCTGTGTCTACCCAGAAAAAGATCTTTGCACTCCACAAACACGTCTTCTGAATTCCTGCAGATCTCGAATTAGGCTCTGTAAGATTCGTTTTGACTCTGTCCGCCCGAAATCTGCGAACGATCATCATTCACTGAAAAGGAGATTAAGAATCCACAACGGGCTATCGACATTGCAACTTGGTATGGTTCTGGGCTAGGTCGGAAGAAACCGAAAAAGGTACGCAGAATTCCTCACACGCGGCAGCCGAGCACTCGTTGCCAATTCGTGAGATTGTAGAAGGAGGTTCGTGGATGGAACGCTTGAAGACGCTCATAAAAGGTACCGACCTCATCGTCGCTCCCGTTGCGCTCAATGCGATCATGGCGCGGCTCGCCGAGGACGCCGGTTTTTAAAGCGATCTATCTGAGTGGCGGATCGCTGGGGTGGCTGAAGTGCGTAACCGAAGCCAACCTGACCCTTCCGGAGATGGCGCAGGTGGCGGTGGAGCTGCGAAGCGTGTGCAAACTGCCGATCGTTCTCGACGCCGGCGGCGGTTGGGGCGATCCAGCGCACATGCATAGAACGATCGCCCTGTCTGAAGCTGCGGATTCGACGCGATCGAGCTCGAAGATCAGCTGCTTCCACGGAGATTCCACCATCACGTCGGCGTCGAACACCTGGTTCCACCGGAATATCATGGTTTCTAAGATCAGGGAAGCGGTCGGCGCCAGAAGCGATCCCGATTTTCTGATTATCGGTCGGACGAACGCCAGACGACGCCATGATATGGACGAGACCTTGCGGCGCGCTGAAGCCTACCATAAGGCCGGCGCCGACATGCTTTTCGTGCACACACGCAATCCAGACGAGATGCGCGTGATCGGCGAGCGTCTTCCGCCGCCGCTGATGATTTTTGCGCCCGAGGACGGTTTCGCCGAATTTCCGCTATCACCGGCCGATCTGGCCGGGCTCGGATTTCGCCTGGCGGCATCCTCCGGGTCCGCGTTCGCAGCGATGTACAAGGCCGTGCGCTCTTCCTACGAATCGCTTGCGCGCGGAACGATCGATCCGCTTCTCGGCCGGGGCGGAGCCGCCAGCGAAATGAAGGCAGCTCAAAAGACCGCGCGACTGGAGCGGCTTCTGGAGGTCGAGAAGAGAACGATTGGATAAACGGAACCACATGCGAATGTTCCAGCGGTTCCAAAAGTTCCAATGGTTCCAATCCTCGGGAACAAGCCACCTAACCGACAATGTCGGCCGAGGAATGGATTGTAATGACGTTCTATCCGTTTGACATAACGTTTCGTCATGACTAGCCTCTATTCAATTCGGAGCGACTTCGTCCGAAATATGCTTGTTTGAATGCCGGGCACCATGAATTTGAGCCCGGCGGTTAGGTTTAGTACAACCTTCGCCGTATTGGAGCGGCGCGCAACAAGCGAGGAGGGGCGAGATGTCACGTTTATACGTTGCGACCAACGGGCTTTCAGTCTGGAGCAGCGACGATCTCGGCGAAACGCTGCTGCGCATGTCAACCGGCACCGGATTGTACAGCGGCAGCCAGGTCTGGGCACTGGCGCTCCATCCGTCTTTGCCGCACGTGCTTTTCGCCGGGACCAATTCCGGAATCTACCGGCTGGATCAAGAGGAAGAAAACTGGACGCATATACCGTCGCCGGCGGACGATGCCATGATCGTCACCGCGCTCGCATGCGCGCCGGATAATCCCGACGTGATCATCGCGGGAACGCAGCCGGCGAAGCTTTATCGATCCGAGGACGCGGGCAAGACGTGGAGAACACTGGACGTGCCGATGAAGCCCTACGCTTTGACTGGCTATTACCTGGGCGACAAACCATATCCGGAGGGACATCCCGGCGCCTATGGCCGGAAGCACTGGACGAGAGTAACGCAGATCGTTTTCGACCCCAAAGATTCTTCGTTCGTATGGGCCGGGGTGGAGATCGACGGCGCATGGCGCAGCACCGACGGCGGCAAGCGGTGGGAAAGAAGCGACCGCGGAATGAAGACCGAAGACATTCACGGCTTCATCGTGGTCCATAATGGCGGGCGCGCTCTTTTGGCGACGACCAACGCCGGCTTGCATGTCAGCCGCGACGACGGGGCGAGCTGGACCATGCGTCCGATCGATTCGGCGTGGCAATACACCCGCTCGATCGTTGAGCGCCCGGACGGCAGCGGCGTTATGTTCATGACCAACGGTGACGGCCCGCCCGGCACATCCGGCCGCCTGTTCCGCAGCCGCAATCACGGCGCCAACTGGGAGGACGCGGGGCTACCGGGGCAGGTCGAAAGCTCGGCCTATTTCCTGGCAATCAATCCTGCGGACCCGAAGCTGATTTATGCCGCCGCGACCCTCGGCCAAATCTACCGGAGCGTCGATGGCGGTGAGAGCTGGACCGCGCTGAAGCGCCGCCTCGGCGAAATCCGTGCCCTGGCGTGGATACCGGACTAAATTCGAATATCGCAATCCGAAAGAAATCGTGCGGCCGCCCGGAACTAGATTCGGATTATTTCCCGCAAAGACGCAAAGGCCGCAAAGCAAGGAGTACTGTCTTTCGAATTTCGAACCGAAGCGAGAAATCTTTCTTAATTTTCGATATTCGCCCGGAACGGCGTTAAGGGAAAATGCTATTTCAATTGTGTGATTCAGAATTTCTGACCGTGACTATCTGACATTGTTTTCGAATTTCGAATTTCCATCTCGATTGCCGCGTGATGAACGAAAAATGGCACGTTAAAAAGGCCGGTCCGAGCCTCGCCATCGAGGACATGATCGCGCGACTGCTCGAGCCGGAGTTCGTGGTAGAGGAGTTCGACCCGGCGCGGCCCCTCGTTCAACAGGTCGACAACGCTCACGTGCTGTTGATCCGCAGCCTACCGATAACACGGGAAGTGATCGATGCGGCGCCGTGCTTGCGATTGATTCAACGTCCGGGTGTGCATTTGGAGGGAGTCGATTTCGAATACGCTGCGAAGAAAGAAATTGCCGTGTGCAATGTTCCGGCATCGCTCACTCACGGCGGAAACGATGTTGCGGAACACGTCATGTTTCTCGCGCTGGCGTTGGCCAAGCGCTATCGCGAGGCGCTGGTCTCGCTCGGCGCTCGCCGCGTTGGTGTGCCCAGCACTCATGTCCTGCGCGGAAAAATTTTCGGCATCGTCGGGTTGGGCCGGACGGGAAGCGCCGTCGTTCAAATGGCTCGCGGCTTCGGCATGCGCGTCTGGGCGGTCAAACGCTCGATGAGTGAAGGGATGCGCGAGGCGATGGGACTTGAGTGGCTGGAGACGGAGCGCCATCTTCCGGAGCTCCTTCGCGAAAGCGATTTTGTTTCACTTCACGTGCCGCTAAATAAAGAAACCGAGGGGCTAATCGGAACGGCCGAGATCGCGCTGATGAAGCCTAGCGCTTTTCTCATCAACGTCGCGCGCGGCCGCGTAGTCGACCGCGAGGCGTTACGGACGGCGCTGAGTGAACGACGCCTTGCGGGAGCCGGGCTCGATGTCTTTTGGCATGAGCCGATCGATCCGGATGACCCGTTGCTTGCGATGCCAAACGTCATTGCCACGCCCCACGTGGCAAATATGACGACAGAGACCATAGAGACCATCGCACGAACAGCGGCGGACAACATTCGCCGGGTGCAGGCGGGACTGTCCCCCATGCATCAGATCCCGCAATCTCCAGCCGAGCACTAATGCACTTTCAAAACAGAAGAGGCTACGGTCTATTGTTCAAAGAAACCAGGCTAGGGCTAAGGGCAATTCCGACGACAGCACAGAATTGACAATCAGCTTGAGACAGAGGCAAAGTCAATGACAGGCGTTTGTTCGCAAAGGAAGCTATGACCGATCACGCTGATGCATTCATCGCCTCCATTGACTCACGCGTGCGCGATATTCTTGACCGCTGCACCCGCTGCGCAAAATGCGTCGAGGTCTGCCCGACCGCCGCGCCCGCGGGGATCGATACCACCGAACCCCGCTCGATCGTCGGTGATGTACTCGATATCCTGCGCGGCGGCGGTGATCCGGAAAGCCGCGGCGCCCGTTGGGCAAACGCATGCACTGGTTCCGGAAATTGTCTCTCTGCCTGCGACGACGGCATCAACCCCCGGTTCATGTTGGCGGCGACGCGCCTGAGACTCAACGAGCGGCGGCAAGCGGGCGAACGGCGAGCCACGGGTCGAGCCGGGTTTAAGAAAATGTCCACAGCCGTGAAGGTGCTCTCGCGTCTTCAGCTCCCCGCGGATCTGCTTGCCGGCTTCACGCGAGCGGTCGAAGCCGAGTCCGAAGCGGCACCGGACGTTGTCATGTATCTTGGTTGCAACGTTCTCAAGACTCCCCATATCGCGCTCTTGTGCCTGGAGGTCTTGGCTCGTCTCGGCACACGCTACAAAGTTTTTGCAGGCCCGGCCTATTGTTGCGGTGTAATTCAGTATCGCGCCGGCGAGACCAACGTATCAGGCCGAATGGGTGGTAATACGGTGTCGCACTTTGCCGGTACGGGCGCTCCGCGCGTCCTCACATGGTGCCCAACCTGCAACATCCAACTGAGCGAGATCGTCATGCCCAGCACTGCCGCCACCTTCAACCTTGAGCATGTAGTGCCTTACATCGCCGCGCGGATCGAACAACTTCGTCCGCACTTCGTCCATCCGATCAACAAGCGGATTGCGCTGCACGAGCATCCGGGGGTGGCCGGCGTGACCGAAGGCGCCATCAAGATTCTTACCGCGATCCCGGGGCTGGAACTGGTCGATCTCGAACAACCGCGAGTCGGCTACATGTGCAACTCGCTCGCGCCCGTCACGGCGTACAAACGCGCGCTGCACGCCCGCGAACTCGACGCGGCGGCAGCCGCCGGCGTCGACTATCTCGTGGGCATTTATCATGCCTGCCATCGCGAACTATGCGCCCATGAAACGACTTCGCCGTTCAAGATCCTCAACTTTCTTGAACTGGTCGGCGAAGCCATGGGCGTCGAGAAAACGGATCTCTTCAAGCAATGGAAAATGATGCAAGACGTCGATCGCGTTTTGGCGGAAGTCGCTCAACAAGCGACGACGGCCGGGCTCGATCTGGAAACTGTGCGTGAAGTGTTGGTTGCCCACATACTTGAGGAGCAACCCTTGCCCGTAGGTTTCCGTAGCACACCGCCAACTGAACCCGAGGTTCCGCTGCTACGTCTTATCTCAGAGTAGACACTGCCAACGCAAAACTTCCTCGACGTGGAAGTTCCTCCGCCTGTCCTAAAGTTGAACCACAGCATCTGAACCGGGCTTCATTTTAAGGGATTAGCGATATAGCGGCTCAATAAGCCCACCTGCAATTTGTAACCGGAGGTTTCTAGGGGTCTAAATCTTTGCTTTTGGAGTATGCCCCGTAAAATCTCCGTCGGCTAGCGTCAATCTAAGCCTGTGAGACAGAGTCTAGTGTTCTTTGTTGTGGCGGTTGGAAGGGCACCAGGCGGGCGGCCGGGCCGGCAACCAATTTTAAAAGCTAACGCCAGTTGCGTTGAAAATCTCGCTGATCTTCTTTTAGCTCTTGGCGATCCCGGCGGATCTCGTTTCGATCGTTGCGAAGCTGTTGCCGATCTCGGGCAATCTCGTCATGGGGCACATCTCTACGCAGGTCGCGCTGCAATTCACGTTTGTTCTCGCGATAGTCCTGCCGGTCTTCTCGCAGCTCCTTTTTGTCATTTTGAATTTCTCGTCGATCGTTCCTTACTTCGCTCTGTCGCTGCGCTCTCCACCAGTTGCTCCACCAGTGGTTGTTGTCGTCAGCGTGCGCAGGCGCTGCCGACACGATCAGCGATCCGGCTAATAATCCCCCTAACACAATAGGCTTCATTCGTTTAAGATTCATGAATTCCTCCTTCGCAAGTCAATTTTTCACTAGTCGTTGTAGTAGTCGTCTCGATCATGGTGATGGCGGCTATAACCGTAAATGTCATAGAGAGCTCCTGCAGCGCCTCCGACACCGGCACCGATGGCTGCACTTTTACCCACGTTCGAATGTGTCGCAGCGCCGATGCCGGCACCCGTTGCTCCGCCGAGCGTAGCTCCTGTCAAAGTTCCACATCCCACGGCCCCGAATACCAGCAGAAGTGAAATCAAGAAAAATTTCCTCATAACGATTCCTCCTTTTGGGAAACACCAGATTACGAAATGCCCTAACGTCGTAAATCGTTTTACGCGCACGGAAATGAGGCTTCATCTGATGCTCCTTGAAAAGTTAAAATCTTAAGTGCATTCGCGGACCATAAACAGCAGCAACAAAATAGGAATTGGAATACCGATTGCCCAAAGTAAAACCCACCCGATTGCGCCTCTCTTATTCTTCAGAGTGTTCATGCGCTCTCCTTCTACAGCTACCCGGTAAGAGCGCAATCGATATGCCAGAATCAATTCCGTAAAGATTTTGGGAAGTTGGCTTAGTCAATGGTTACTCAGTTTGATTAGCGGAAGAGAAAAGCCGACAAGTTCATCGGTAACCGCCGACGATCGTTTGGGCATTCCGAAAAAAAAGTTCAACCGTTGCCCTTCGATACCATGCTAGCACCCAGGATCGGCGCTCCGTCTAAAATTTTTTTTCAAAGGCTTACGAGCGATTGAAATATCAGACGAGGGACCCGAATGTTATCGAAGGAGAAGCGCCCGAAGCACGGCAGATGACTTCATTGAGGCTCTCCGTGACCTAATTTTTTACGAGTTACTTATGCCCACGGGCCAATAAACGGTTCGCCGGTGTAGGTGTCAGACAGTGGTTCGAGCATCTCAGGCCAGTGTTTGGGATCAACTTTGCGGCGCAGCTCCTTGGGTCGTGGTTTACCGTCCCAGCCTACCTGCTCCATGTAATAATAAAGTTCCAGGCAGTGGCCGTCGGGGTCGAAGGCATAAGCAATGTAATCGATGCCGGGATGAAGCTCCGGCGGAATGATTTCAGTTTCGACCCGCACACCATTTTCGCGCAAGAATTTGACCGCGTCTTTAAGCTGCTGGTAATTTGCCAACTGCAAACCGAAGGACATGTTCGATGTTTCCTGACTAAGACCCAATTTTTTACGCCACGATTTGGGAAACAAACCGAGCGAGTGATGCTCATTGTCGCAGCGCAGAAACGCACACCGCTCGCCCTGCCATTCCACTTCTTCGGTTAGGGTAAAGCCCATTACTTGCTCGTGCCAGCGCTTCGTCGATTCATAATCTTCGACAAACAGGTTCACCGATCCGATCCGGGTGATCTTAAAGGGTTGCGGCAGCAGTAGGCCGTCCACGTTGTACTTGAGCGGCATAGGGCTAACAATGCGCCGGCCATCGAGCACGCTGACACCTTTCTCGATATCGGCGTTTACTAGCCCGTAGTCGGGCAGCTGCGGCTCATTAGGCGGATTAGGCGTGCCGTGGCGCATCGCTACCGGGCGCGCGTAGCCGTTCCAGCTTATCTGCTCGATGCCGTAATAAAGCTCGAAGATCTGCTCGCCCGGAGCCCAGACATAAAGATGAAATTGCGAGCCTCCACCTCCCGCGCGCCCTTCGCGCATGATCTCGACGCCGAGATCGCGAAAATATTTGCTGGCTTCCGCCATTTCACTGATGCTTTGGACCTGCCAGGTAATCTGATTGATGTCGTTCTCGGGACGAAAGTGCTTGGCGTTGTGACCGGCGTATTGCCGCGCGTTAAATTTCGCCTTGTCGAACAAGGCAAAAGAGTGATGATCACCGGCGTGCCGGCCAAAGTAACCCGCGCCCGCCGGCTCAGTGATAAAAAAACCGAGCAGATCAAAGTAAAAATGCCGGCTTGCTTCCAGATTCGTCGCGTTGAAGCCGAAGTGACCCAGCCGCCGTATCTTGAAAGGGCGGTCTAGCGCAACGCCGCCGACGTTGTATTTTTTCGATATGGCCATAGTGAATGCTCCTGTCCTTTTTCAGTTTAACTGAAGTTTTCGCGCGGCGTTCGCCATGCGAAAGACACGAACTTTAGGATGCCGATAGCATACCGCGGCGCATGGCCGCAACATCACTGTCGTTGCTTCAGCCGAGCCTGCTGCCGGACTCACTTTTCGAGTTGTAATCGATTCTGAACTAAGGGTAGAAGGATGCCATCCGGCAGAAAAATTGTAATGTGGATGTCGCGCAGAAGCTCATGATCGAAAGTTTGTGAAGGAGAAAAATCATGCCACGCAATCAGATTCGCATCGAGTTCGAGAGCAGAACGCGTTTTGCGGGAGGTGCCTCTTTCGGCAATACCGGTCCCTATGAGCGTTTATTCGGCATGGTGTCCTTTGCCATCGATCCCAACGAAAAAGATCTGCCGTTTGTATGCGACTTGGAATTTGCGCCGCGCAATCCCGAAGGGTTGGTCGAGTTCAAAGCCGTGCTCGACATTGTAAAGCCGGTGCATCTGAGCAGGGGCAATCGCAAACTCTTGTTCGATTTTTCCAATCGCGGCGGCCGCGGCGCGTTCACTCGCTTGAACGACGGCGGCGGCGATTTTTCTAAAGCGACCGCCGTCGGCAACGGCTTTCTCAACAAGCAAGGCTACACCGTGGTCATCGCAGGTTGGCAAGGGGATCTGGTTTACACTGGCAGCAACATAGTCGCCTTTTTACCGGAGGCGCGCCAGAACAGCCGGCCGTTGCGCGGTCGAGTTCGGCAGGAATTCATCTCGGATAAGCCGGGCGTGCTGTCAATGCCGGTCAGCGGTGCGGCCAACATTCAATGCTATCCCGTGCTCGATCGCGCCACAGCAACCTTGACGATGCGCGAGAGGGAAGCAGATCCGCGCGTGCCGGTGCCGCCAAGCGACTGGGAGTTGGCCAAGGCTAAGGAACAGGGCGGCAAAGTCGAGCTAACGCCGTCGAATGTCGATCTCTACGTCAAAGGCGGATTTAAGACCGGCTGGATCTACGAGCTGATTTACGACACCGAAGGCTCGCGCGTTATGGGGCTGGGATTTCTCGGCTTGCGCGATCTGGTTTCATTTCTGCGTTACGGCACGAAAGATTCTTCGGGCGCGGCCAATCCGCTCGCGGGTGCAATGGACAAGGTCTACGGCTACGGCGCGTCGCTGGCAGGTCGGGTCGTGCGCGAATTTATCTACGAAGGCTGGAATCGAGACCCCGAAGGTCGCAAAGTTTTCGACGCGGTGCAGACCCATACCGGCATCGGCCGGTTGTACTGCAATATGCGCTTCGCGCAAATCGGCCGCTACCCGCGCCAGCATGAGGAACACTCCTATCCGTCCGAGCGCTACCCATTCAATTTCAATCCGATCCCCGATCCGTTCACCGGTAAAGTCGATGCGGTGCTCAAGCGTCCGGAGACGGACCCGCTGATCGTTCACTGTCATACTTCCAGCGAATACTGGGAGCGGCACGGCTCGATGACCCACACCGATCCGCGCGACGGCAGCGACGCGGAGATCCCGCCCAATGTGCGCATGTACATGCTCGCGGGCTCACCGCACGCGGCCATCGCCGCCGACAACCCGCGCTGGGCCGGCCAGTTGCCGCCGAGCAATTTTTCGCCGCAGCCGTTTTTGCGCGCTTGTTTTGTCTTGATGGATCGGTGGGCGAGCCGAGGCGTGCC
>Ga0209974_10000144_pt1 | contig 21487 bp, 20 predicted proteins | sample InoplaM3SPM_FD_187592 | JGI IMG/M metagenome (GOLD analysis project Ga0209974, IMG submission 187592) | Arabidopsis thaliana rhizosphere microbial communities from the Joint Genome Institute, USA, that affect carbon cycling - Inoculated... | ecosystem: Host-associated > Plants > Roots >...
ATCTGGTAGGAATGGATCTCGTCGAGGTGTCTCTGAAAAATGACGACTACAGAGAAGGAGCACTTGCAACTCAAACTCTTCTGAGGATAATCCCAAGAAAGTACGTCTGAATTGATATTTTCAGTTTTAATAATTCAACTATCCAATTTTGTTAACTGATTAGCCCCATCTTGCTCTTTCGTTTTCTCTATCTTCCTTGGTTGCTTTTTTCCATTCTTTGTAATGCTGTCTGCAGAGGTATACTCTTTTGTTTGAGGTATTTACTTCCAAACCTGACGCCATACTGGCCTTACTTCCACTAATGGATCTTTGCGCAGGTTCTGAACATCCACTTACACCACAGTTTTCTCCTTTCTCAACTCTACCCATTTGAATGGGATCTGGTTACGAAATATAAAAACATTAAAGCATGAAAATTTATCTAGATTTGCAATACTTTTCTAAACTCATGCCATAATTAGCGGTCGTTTTGACAGATAGACAGGAAGATTTAGTGGCATGTAGGGTTTGTCAGAAATTTCTTGTTTAATTTTTCCTATCAGATTTTCCAAGGTTATAGCGTATTGCGACTTTGATAATCTTTCTCTTACTACCAATTCACTTCCGTCGACTTCCTTGTCTCCAATTACCAGAATGAAATGAACCCATTCAGATTCAGCTTCTCTAATTTTTTTTGCAACTGAGAGTTCTCTGTCATCAATGTCGGCCCTGATATTATTCTTGTCTAATTCGTCTAAAACTTTCTCGCCAAATTCTGCATGTTTTGAAGCAACTGGAATTATTCTGACCTGTGTGTGTGTTAGCCATAATGGTAATGCGGGAGTCATTCCCCTAGTGCCATTTCTATCAGCTTTTTCTAAGAGGGCGAATATCACTCGCTCTATAGCTCCACTAGGAGAGTTATGTAAAATAATTGGATATTTTTTCTCACCATCGCTATCAACAAATTCAATCTTGTATCTTTCTCCATTTTCAACATCAATTTGGTCAGTTGAAAGCGCTGCAGCTTTTCCTAAACTATCAATGAAATTAAATTCCCATTTTACAATGAAATAGAAAAACTTCTCCTTCCATATTTCTACAATTATTGGTTTGTTTAATCTGGCTGCAAAAGTTTTAATGAATTCTTTATTTTGTTCATAGAAGTCTGATGTACATCGAATAACCATATCCACATCGTCTTTTGACGAAATACCAAGACCTTCTATTACTCTTAATGATAACTCAAACCGCTTGACAAATTCTTCTTTTGCCTGGTCTATGTCTTTACAAAAAGCATGGCAGTCTGGCATACTAAAGGCTCTAAGTCTTCTAAGGCCAACTAGTTCGCCGCTCTTTTCCCTTCTAAAAGAATACCTTGTTAATTCATAAAGTTTCAAGGGCAATTGTTTGTAAGAAATTTGAAAATCTTTGGCCATCAGAAATTGACCAAAACATGCAGCAAATCTCAAAAAGAGTTGTTTGTTATCTGATTGAATACTGTACTGTCTTGCTGGAAATCTGTTAAAATAACTATGGATTGAAGGATGGTTGGAATCATACATTACCGGTGTTTCAACCTCTATGCCACCATAATCATGTATCATTTTTGTAACATAGTTCTCTATCAGTGATTTCATTAAACGTCCTTTTGGATAGTATCTCATATTACCACCGTCAGATGATGGCTCATAATCAGCTATTGCCAGTTTCTTCATTAATCTCACATGTGGAGGAACTTCTACTACTGTTCTCTTTTTTGATAACTCATAATCAGCCAGCTTGCTAAATGAACTGTTTTTTTCAAAAGTATACTCATCTAGGGGAACAAGACTTCCTTCCACTGTTTGAACATACCACAACGATTTTAGCACTTCTTCAGATTTTAGTGCGATTGATTCACCTGTCGATTCTGATTTAGATTTGTTGCCAGTCCCGTCAGATTTTTTCTGGATTGTTTTGGATTGCTCTGCCAATGGATGTCCTTTTATTTTTATGTTAAATGATTTTGTCCAACCAAACGGGGCCCTGTTTACAGTCTTGAATAGATTTTTTGACTTTTCTTCAATGGAGCTTAGTAGAGATTGCGCTGTGCCGGGGTCTGCAAGATCCGAGCTTAGATGAGCATACGGATAGATTAACAGGTTATCACATTTTATCATCTGACCGTATGACTTTAATTCAGCTCCAACTTCGTCGGTTAAAGATTCATCATCATCTTTTTCGACGGCAACAAGTGCCACTATAACTTCGTCTATTTTCTTACTAGACTTTGAAGGTATATCCTCTGCCGTCTGTATTTCTTTGGAAATTGGTTGGTATTCGATAAAATCTGCATGTAGCAAAAGAATGCGCATTTAATGACGAGAACTAAACCTAATAGGTCAAATTAAATGGTTTGGAAATAAATTCTCAATACTGTTAGTAATTGGATCTGAGTTCAATATACCGGGTCTCAGGGCTCAGTCTCAAGTTTGTAAATGGATACTTGTTAACATCCGTTCCACCAGTAATATTCTGCTCAAATCTTGCCAAGTTATGCGTTGCATTGTATGCCAGGTTTAGTCTGGAGGAATTATCTCCATTCAATATTCTAACAAATCCGCTATCTATAATCATCATGTATTTGTCTGTCTTAAATGGTGTCTTGCTGTAAAAGTTCTTTGCATCAAATGTCTTGTTAAAAACAAATTCTGGAATCCAAAAGTATTGAGGATTTCCAATTAGAGTCACTTTATCGGCAGGACTGACACTTGTTGCATTCGAGTTGCTATCAGGTAAATTTGAAAGTACAAAGGCAAGTGCCTGATAATAAGTTGAGTTCATATTCAGCGTAATAAGCATGGTAATACTACATATTCCAAATATTCCGATAACTGCAATCCTGATGTAAGGAAGCATGTTTCTCAACCTGACATTGGCAATGTTGTTTCCAATCTTTTCAATCATGGTAGCTCCGGCTATGCAAAACGGAGGCAGCAACAATATGAGATGAAATGAAGAGACATAACCGATTGCCTGCAGGAAGACAAAAATGGGAATTGTCCATAGCAAAAGGAAATAGTCCTTCTTTACTGCCGAATAGACAAGGCCTCCAATCCCAAGAATAAACAAGACTGGGTCTATCTGGAAGAACGTGTTTATTGTATTAATCAAGGGTCTGTCTCTGCTAATTTGGTAACGCACACCATCTATCCAATCGTTCATGTCTCCACTTAATGTTGCATGGATGGGCCACAACATTGGGACCAAGAAAACGGGTATTAACCAGACAATTACATTTCTCTTCTTTCTGGTAACCATGTATACCATAATTACACCTAAAGGAATTATTGTAAATGCAGGTATCTTGGTAAATATCGCAAGACCTAGGAAAATTCCCGAGATAATCAGCGTAAGCTTGGTATATTCACTCTGATAACTTTGCTTTTGTTGTAGGTGCTGCTGTTGTTGTAGTTGGCTTGATTGTTGTCCTGCGTCTTTTTGTTGTACTGACTGTGATTGAATCTGGCTATTCTTACCCAAATTTAAGATGAGAAGAATTGATGTTAGCATGAAGGGCAGTTGTATTGTTTCTAGGAATATTCTCCTAATCATCCAGGTAAATGGCATGACTGCAAATAAGATTGAGGCAATTATTGCGACATTTCTGCCATACCTGTATTCAGTGATCCTATATAATAGAAAAGTATCAAACACAGCCAAGATTCCCATAATCACACGTGGGACCAAATACAATTGCTCGACGGGATTTTTCTCTCCCAGGGTTTCGACACTAGGAAAACCAATTATGTTAAATATGCCTGCCAAGAAAATTTGTCCAAAATAGGGAGCTCGATATCTATCCTGCGGCTGAAGTCCCTGGCCAATTTCTGTGGAAATTGCCTTTCTGAGATAATGTCCTTCATCCGTATGAATCGATGGAAAACCTGTCGGATTCCATAGATGAGTATACGCAGAAAGGACAAGTGGAATTAGAATAAATACTAAGGATCGCCGCCTTGTTCCGTCTTTTAACTGTAGTCGGAGATTCAAATTAGCTTCTTTATCCATTAACTATGACATTTATACATGAATTAAACCTTGTGGATGTTGCTAATAGCTACATATTGTGAATTATTTTGGCCGCACGTTACCATGGAGAAGAGTCTATCCTCTTCTTACTTTCACATTGACATATTGTTCCTTGCCTACTTTACTGACTGAACGGCATTTTTGAGGATATCAAAGTATTTTGTAGGAATTAGATTACCGTTTGCATCGCTTGTCACTAGATTGAAATTCTCCACTCTATGCGGTCTAAAGTTCCAATACCAAAATGCCCATCCATAGGGATCTATTTCATTAAATTTCTTTAAAATTGCATTTGTATCTTCCGGAGTAATATCACTTGATTCTGGATCTATTTCGTATACGAAGTCTCCTTCTTCGTTCATTACTTTATCCCTGGCCACGTTATTCCATTCTCCAATATACACTGGGACTCCAGATAGGTTGCCAGTTGCCAAGAACATGTTGAGTCTTTCCTCCTGGTAGCTGCCCGGTGACGGCAATCCGTAAATACTAAATTTGAATATCGTATGATTCTTGTTAGCCGGTGTCATTTTTGCTAAATTCGTTGCATTGACTCCAATGTTACTATCAAGATCAACAGGTATGCTCATGCTATATACAATATCTTTTTTTGTTACATTTCGCAATTCATTTGTCATAAATGTATTGAATTTTCCAATCTTATCCCATTGATCTAAACTATGTACCTGCGGCTCACTCAATATTTCATATCCCGCAGTACTTGCGTGACCGTCAACCGTGCTGACTACCTTTTTTAAGAATTGAGATTGTAAAGTCCATCCATCAGTACCATTTACATCCGTGATTTCTCTATTCCACCAATGTGTCCACCATGCAGCTGCCGATGGATACAAAGGACTTCCTCCACTACCATAGGCATATTCTGAATTATTTTGGAATAGAAAGCTAGGAAAACCTGTTCCTCTTTGAGGATTAAGCCATGATGAAGTATGAAACTGATGGTTATCATAAATTACTTTAATTCCATATTGGTCTGCAAGAGTTGCAGCAAACTTTAGTTCATTTATGAATGCTACAGGATTCTTCACATATGATTCCCAGTAGTATACATACCGTACATGATTCATTCCTCCATCTTTTATTATCTTAAAACTCTGGTCATAGTAATTGTCGGGAAATGGATTCTTAAAATCTCGGGATTGAGGTAGGGAAGTATAGTAACCCAGCATGTTTACCCCTATAAGGGGTTGAGATTGAGATTTTGTCTCTTGCGCAATCAGGTTAGGTATGACTGATATGTTTAGAACTAATATGAAAGCAAGTGTAACCGCAAAAACAGGCAAGTTCATTAATTCAATAAAAATTTAGCTCCCAATATAAAATTTTTGAAGAGAAAAAATTTTGGTTTTTAATTAGGAATGAGATTCTCGAGCTCCAGGAACTAGTTGTCTTGTTGTTGTAAGATCCTCAATTTTCTTGTTAATGTTGAGGACTATTTCAAGCAAGTCTGGTTCAATTCTATTTTGTTTAATGAATGAAGCCAACGCCTGAGTGTCTTTTGGCAAACACATTCCATCAAATGGTCTTCCAAATTCAGTACCATACTTGCCAATTCTTTTGTCTAATGATACGCCCAGACTCACGACCTTGTCGTCTATTCCCAAATGTTTGCAAATCAATCCTATTTCATTAAAGAATGAAATCTTTAATGACAAAAAGCAGTTTGATGCATATTTGATGAGCTCGGCAGCTTCAAAAGATGTTGTGAGAATATTCTTTGTCAATGGTTTGTATATATCAACTAGCAATTTTGACAATTCGCTACTACCTTCATCTCCAATTATCGCTCTATCTGGCTTGAAGAAATCATCCAAAGCAGAAACCTCTCGCAGAAATTCTGGATTGTATGCGACTTCATAGTCTACTCCTCTCTTTTTGGTACAGTTCTTTTCAAGATAGTTTAACACTACACTGCGCATAGTACCTGGTAGCATTGTACTCCTGAATACCAACATGTGACGTCTATCTGTTGAATTCAAATAATTTGCAAGTTGATATAGTGCAGATAGTACTTGAGAAAGGTCTTGTTGGGAATTATGAGTTGGAGTATTAACACATACAAATGAAATATCTGTTTGTGACATTGCCTCATCCAGAGTTTCAGCAACCTTGTATCCGTTATTTTTTAAAGTTCTTAGTCTTTCCTTTGAAATATCATAGAAAATTACATCGTGACCTAGCTTCTGAAATCCCTGGCCGGTTGCACTTCCTACTACACCAGAACCAATAATGCTTATCTTACTCGTGCAAAATCCCTCTTTATTATAGGGGGGTTATAACTAATCATATTTATATAATTCCTTTTGATTTTAGAGTAAGAACTATAGTAAGAATTAACAATAACCATGTTACGTTATTAACTTCTATCCCTTCTGAAAGTTACTAATAAATAATCTGAAAATGGAAAACAATTAGTGAATCCTTACAGGCACCAATCGCTTCAAAAACGTGGCGGAATTTTTGGCAACATAATTTTTGACCTTTTACTTGTTGCATTTGCTGTTTCACTACTTATTTCACCATTCTGGTTTGACATAAACGATATTATTTACCAGTATAACGGCCTAAAAGATTACATTTTCAGAAACCTCATTCCCACTTCTCTATACAATTATTGGCTGATTATCCCATTGGGCATAATTGGAACTTGGAGGTGGACAATATGGTTAATTAAAAAAATAGTTGCAACCCTCTACTCTCCAATAACACCTGGCTCACCTAAGGATGTTTCAACAGACTTAGAAAAAGAACAGCTTTCAGTGTCAGTAATCATACCTGTATACAAGGAAGACAAGAAAATCTTTAGGAGATCCTTGGAATCATGGTGGAAAAATAAACCTGCAGAAATAATTGCAATCATTGACAAGTCTGATTCAGACAGCATAGCTGAATTTAAGGAATTCCAACAAGGCAAGAGCAATCTAAAGCTGATTGTGACTTCAAAACCTGGAAAGAGGGCAGCTTTGGCAGACGGAATTGCAGAATCAAAAGGTAGGATTCTTGCGCTAACAGACAGCGATACAATGTGGGATTCAAATTTTTTGGAAAATGCGCTGCGACCTTTTAAAGTTGATGCAAAAATAGGAGGTGTTACACCAAGATATCACCCTATTGAAACAAGAACAATTTGGCAAAAGATGACTGATATCTTTTGGGATATGCGAAATTACTATGATATGCCTGCGCAAACAGCAGGTGGAAAAGCTCTTTCATGTTTGAGCGGCAAGACCGCACTGTATCGAAGAGAGATACTTCTTCCTAAGATGAATTTCTTTTTAAATGAAGTTATACTTGGTAGGAAAAAGGAATCAGGAGAAGATAAATGCTTTACAAGACTCGTTCAACAGGAAGGATGGAAGACCTATTACCAAAGTTCTGCAGTAATATATTCATCTGCTGCGCCAGGTTTTGACCAGTTTATCAGACAACGAATTAGGTGGGCAAGGAACAGTCATAATTCTGATTTCCAAAGCTTATGGAATGGATGGGTATGGAAATGTCCTTACTTGGCATTTTCCATGATAGATCGTTTCATTTCAGTCTTTACACTATTGTTAGGTCCGATATTTCTCACAATCGCACTAATTGAAAATCAATGGGGATTGGCCATCTCGATAGTTATTTTATGGTTAGTCGGTAGGACTATCAAAATTATCCCACATCTAAGACGCAATCCAAAGGACTTTTTGATACTTCCCGTCTATCTGGGAATAAATTTCCTGATGGCACTCACCAGGTTGTATGCTCTTGTTACCATACGTGATCAACATATTATTAGGGGAATCATGAAAGTAAATGCTAGCAGGATAAAGAAAATTAAAGATTATCTGTTGACTGTAGAAATGATAGCTGGCATATTTATTTTTGCGCTAACGTTGCGTTGAGGATAATATTTATTATTTTTTCGTTACTTTAATTCTATACGCGTTGATTTAAGAGAATCAGTATTACTTTTATATCCTGGTTTGAATTCCTTTTTCGGCCAGATATTTTTTTACCTTATCAAGTGTTAATTTGTCATAATGAAATATTGAAGCTGCCAATACCGCATCCACATCAGTTTTCTTGAATGCTTCAACCATGTGATCTGAAGAGCCACAGCCACCTGATGCAATAACAGGTATTCTCACATTATTACATATTGTATTGGTCAATTCAATATCGTAACCATTTTTAGTACCATCTGCATCAATACTGGTTAATAGAATTTCGCCGGCACCAAGCTCTTCTACTTTTTTTGCCCATTGGATAGCATCAATTCCGGTACCTTTGGATCCTCCATATATCATCACTTCAAAATAAAAATCCCTGTCAGGACCATGAATTATCGTATGATCTTTATGATTTTCATCAACTTCATAATTTCTTTTTACATCTATTGCAACTACTACACATTGTCTACCAAATATTTTCATAAGATCTGTTACCAATTTAGGGGTCTTGACAGATGCAGTGTTTATTGAGACTTTATCTGCACCATTGAGAAGGATTTCTCTTGCGTCTGTAAGAGTTTTAATACCGCCACCCACCGTGAAGGGTATGTCTATTACGCTGGCTACTTTTCTAACAATGCTTTTCATAATCTCCCGGTCCTGTTTTGAGGCAGTAATATCAAGAAAGACAAGTTCATCAGCCCCCTGGTCACTGTATTTTTTAGCCAGTTCAACAGGATCACCTGCATCCTTTACTCCTTCAAACTTAATTCCTTTGACTACTCTACCATTATCTACATCAAGACATGGAATGATTCTTTTTGATAATGGCATTATGCTAACGCCTTCACCTTGTTTATTTCCAGCCTTTCTTCATATAATGCCTTGCCTAAAATTACACTATCGCATCCAATTGATCGCACCCTTAGCACATCTAACAAGTTTGAAATTCCACCACTAGCAATTATCTTTGACTTTCGATCTGTGTTTATGCTATTTAAAGTAACAATATCAGGGCCTGAAAGTGTTCCATCCTTAATTATGCTAGTCAGAAGGAAATTGCTAATACCAAATTTGTTGAACTTGATTATCGCATTGTCAACGGTAGAGTCAGAAGAGGATTGCCAACCATCAATCATTACCTTTCCATTCATTTCGTCAAGAGAAATTACAATCTTGTCACTGTAATTCTTACAAAGTAAACGTAACTCGTTTGTATTTCGATAGGCCATAGTTCCCACCACAATTCTTGAAAATCCCATTTTAGCAATCCTTTCAAAAGTATCAGTATCGCGAATACCGCCCCCAATCTGAACTTTAATATTTACCGCTTTCAGAATTTCAGAGATTATTGAAAGATTATTTGAAGTACTTCCAAATGCTGCATCAAGGTCAACTATATGCAACATATCAGCGCCATCTTTTTCCCATTTCTTTGCAATCTTAACAGGATCTTTGCTGTACACTTTTTTAGTAGCTTGATCACCTTTGGTTAATCTAACTACTTCTCCATTCATTATGTCAATTGCTGCTAATACCTTCATTCGTTCTTTTCACAAATATTGACAAAATTTTTCATGATTTGGGCTCCAATTTTTCCTGATTTTTCGGGGTGGAATTGGGTCCCAAAAAGATTTGAGCGTTCAATCACGACAGGCAGTTTTGAACCATAGTCAGTTATTGCTGCAATGAGCTTTTTGTCTTGAGGTTCAATATGATAGGAATGAACAAAATACACCCAGGAATCCTGTGGGATTCCTTTCAAAAGGTTACTTTCAGTGTTAACAATTCTCAAGTTATTCCATCCTATATGAGGAACTTTGACTTTTATTTTTGGAAGCATCAGAACATCACCATCTAGTACTTTAAGACCCTCCAAAACTCCTTCCTCGCTTTTATCAAATAGCATTTCAAGGCCAAGACAGATGCCAAGTATTGGCATGCCCTTATCTACTGCAGTATTCAATAATGCTGAATCCTTTTGCATAGAGCTAATGGCAGCATCAAAGTTACCAACTCCTGGTAAAACCAGTCCATCATAATTTTCCAGTTCATTTAGCGACATTATGATATCTACTTTTTGAGCCCCATTACTAAGGAGAGATTGATGCAAATTGAATATATTACCTGCCCCAAAATCAAAAATTGCTATTTTTGTCATTTACATCATGTCTTTGGTACTAGGAAGGCCCTTTCGTCTTTGATCAATTTCTGCCGCATGTCTGAACGCAATGGCAAAGCTCTTGATTGCAGATTCTAATTTGTGATGATCGTCTTCTCCATATTCTACCAGTATGTGAGTACAGGCAACAAGATTCTGAAGTAAGGACCTAAAAAAATGTTCAATATCCTCTTTTGCTATGCCTTCGACTTCATTTCTTTCTAGTTTTAATTCAAATTTAGAGTATTGTCTTCTGACTAGATCTATTGCTGAATTACTCCGTGAATCATCCATAGGTACAATGGCGTATCCAAACCGCATAATTCTGGCTCTATTTCCTAATGCCTTATCAAGACCCTGACCCATACATATAGCAATATCCTCTATCAAATGATGTAAAATCGAATCATGAGATTTGATATCAGCTTCTATATCGACCAAGCTGTATTTACTAAAAGTCGTTATCAGGTGATCTAGAAATTTCAGGCCACTTGATATCTTCGCTTTGCCCTCGCCGTCGAGATTAATCTCTAGTTTTATTGTTGTTTCAGATGTACTTCTGCTCAGAGATGCAGTCCTAGCCTTATCAGTATCTGACAATTAGGATCTAAAATTGTGTCTTAACTTTATTTAATATGTTCGGTAATTCATTTACGTTTTTTACTATTAAAGACGTTCCATTACTCACAAACAGGCTCCTTATTTGATTTGATCTTGCATTAGAGGCACACACTCCAACTAATTTAATGTCCAAATTGGATATTTTTCTTGCTCTCTGTACCATGAACAAATCCTCTGCCGAATCTCCAACATAAAAAGCATTGCTGACCCCAAAACTTTTTATTGATTTTATCAAGGCCGACGGATTTGGTTTGCCCATCTCTCTTTTTTCATCCTCCAAGTAAAATGATCCCTCCATGTCAAAAAATTCAAACAGTGAATTCATGGAATACTGTGCAGCTATCCTGCTCCTCCCCGAAACAATTCCTATTTTTTTATCAAAAAAATTCGATATTTTCTTGAGAGTCGAGCTTGTAACTAAGAGTGAGTCATTTTGAATGAGCGGCTTGCCTGAATAAAATTTTGGATTTATGCCATGCTGTTTCTTAAACAATTGCGGCCCATAAAAGTACTCATCAAAAACCCTGGAAATTATACTTGTTTTAACAGATCCTGGATATCTTAATAATTTCTTTATCTGTCCAAGGCGGCTTTGAGAATAATCTTTCAGATACTTTTCCACTGAAACAATACCCTTTGAACTGGCATTTTCTGCAATGTTATCAATAAACAAGAGCAAATCAGATTTTTTGGGCGGTCCACATAATATACTTTGAACAAATGCATAGCTTGTGTCAATATCATTGTTAAACATACCCGACTTGCGGAATTTGAAAATCAATTCATCACTTACCATATTCCCAATACCCGCTTTGGATTTATCGATGTATTTTACAAGGAACAGAACTGTTTTTTTGATGGTCTTGTTATATGATTCTCTGGTATCAATGAGAGTACCGTCGATATCAAAAATAATACATGCATTTTCATCCATTGTAATCTATTCTGCTTTGATTTAATGAATGTCCTTAATCGCCGACAATATCTTGTTATTCATCTTTCTTGTGCCTACTGTTATTCTAATGCAATTTCCATAGCTTTTGATGTTCCCCAATCCCTTGACTATTATTTTTGAATTTTCTAGTGTTTTCACAATTCTGCCATACTTTGTATTGCATTTTATGAAAAGAAAGTTTGCATCTGACTTGTAAACATCAATGTTTTTGATTTTTGATAGATTTTGGTAGAGTCTTTCTCTTTCATGTTTTATTAGTGAAATGCTTTCCTGTATTTTTTTAGGTTTAGAAAGCAATGACATTGCAATGGCAAGTGACAGGCTATTTACTGCATATGGTAACTGAATTCTATATCTAAACAATTCTGCAAGTTTCTCGTTTGCTATCATGTATCCTACTCTTGCACCTGCCAAACCCAACGCCTTTGAGAATGTACGGAGAATTACCAAATTTGGATATTCATTTACATATTTGGTTAATGAATATTTTGAAAATTCGACATATGCTTCATCAACTACTACCAGATTATTTTTCAAGGTGTCTAAAATATGCAGAATATCAGATTTATCAAATTGATTTCCTGTAGGATTGTTGGGAGAGCACAAATAAATCGCATGAGACTTTTTTGCATCTGCAACAAATTCCTTCATATCCAGTGCGTTATCAATTGATGATAACATTATTTCTGAAAATGCAATTCCATGCAACTGACACCTTGTTTTGAAATATGAAAAAGTAGGATATATTGATGTTAATCGCCTTCCATTTCCAATTAGTGTCAAAAGCAAATCAATAATTTGATCAGAACCACTACCTACTACTAGTGACTTTTCACTTATCTTCAAATATTGAGATAATCTGCTATACAGTTGTTCATAAAGGTCTATGGGATATTTTCTCAGATCAATCTTCTTTAAACTGTCTAAGGCAATCTTAGTAAGATAGTCCTTGTCTATCACTAAATTTTCATTTGCATCCAATTTTGAGTAGTTACTCTCAACAGGTACTACATACTTCTCTATCCTGGAAATTTTCTTCATTTCCTTCATTAACCAATCTGTCAATTTCTAAATCTCTCCTCTACGGCAAAATAGTGATTTGGCAGCCCTTCTGCAAATGCCAGTTCCTTTATGTACTTTTGAACTGATTGTAGACCCGCTCTTGTTACTGTAATATGGTTAACTAATTTTACAAAATCTAGTACTGATAATGAAGACTTTGATTTGCCAAATTCAATAGTTGGTAACACGTGATTTGATCCAAGACAATAATCACTTGCCGATGATGGACTGTACTTACCTAGTAACACAACACCAGCAGTACTAATCCTAGAAGCAATTCTGCCAGGGTTTTCTGATATGATTTCAAGATGTTCTGGTGCAAGCTCATTCATAAATGATATACTGTCATCCTCATTTTTACAAAGTGCAATAAAGCCATTTTTTTTCAGGCTAGATGAGATTATTTCCGATCTGGACAGGTAAGTATTCAATGTATTGCTAATTTCATTTTCTAATTTCTTAACTAGTGACTCTGTAGTAGTAACAACACCGCAAATTGTATCCTGACTGTGTTCTGCCTGAGATATCAGATCTTTGACTACATAACGAGGATCAGATCTTGAATCTGCATATATTAAAAGTTCAGTTGGACCTGCAATCATATCAATGGTAGTTTTGTTACTAACAAGAAATTTCGCAATATTAACAAAAATACCACCTGGTCCAACAATCTTGTCCACTTTTTTTATTGTTTTGGTTCCGTATGCAAGAGCTGCCACAGCTTGAGCACCACCTACATTGTAAACTTCATCAATACCGCATATATCAGCCGCCACTAGTGTTACGGGATCAATGCTACCATCGCTCATGGGAGGACTTACTACAGATATCCTCTTTACACCCGCTACCATAGCAGGAACAGCACACATCATCAAAGTACTAGGATATCTCGCTCGTCCACCTGGGACATAACATCCAACACTATCTATTGGTTTAAGAGCTCTCTTTATCGTTACTCCATTTTCAGATGACATAATTCCTGTCAATCGTTTGAAGAGTATTGTCTCATTTTTCTCAAGAAGTTTTTTGCTCTTCTTTAAAGAATTCAACTGATTGGATGTTACCTTTTTATACGCTTTTTTTAGGTCGGCTTTTTCTACTCTAATTGAGTTGATTTTTATTTTATCGTATTTTTTAGTATATTTTACGACCGCACTGTCCCCAAATCTGATAACATCATTAATTATCTTCTCGACAATTGCGTTTTTCTGAGGGATACGGTTTGAACGCCGAATGAGATTTGCTTCTTTGATTGGATTCTTTACTATTATCTTTTTGATCACTTATTCATGACCTGTTTTAACTCCTCTAATGGTAGTATCTGTTTTGGCTGCATTACAACAAGTCCTTGGGCTATCTCTCTTAACTTTGGAACTATCTTTATGTATTCATTCTTGTCAATGACCGTGTTGACACCAAACCAGCCTTCTTCACTTAATTTACTAATTGTGGGTCTTTTGAGTGCAGGCAAGCTATCCAACAATTTCTGCAGGTTCTCTTCTTTCACATTCACAAAAATATGAAGTTTTTTCCTTGCCTCCACAACACCCTTGATAAGTGCCATTATGTCAGCTATTTTTTCTGCCTTTACTTTATCCTCTAATGATCTCTTGTTAGCAATTAGCTGAGCACTTGAATTACCCAATGTTTCAATAAGCTTCAAGTTATTTTGAACAAGGGTAGTTCCTGTTTCTGTAATATCACATATTGCATCAACATCCTCTGGAGGTTTGGCTTCGGTGGCGCCAAAGGATAGAAAGATTTCAACCATTTTGTTTTCTCCTATTCTCATCCATGGAGTAATAATCATTGGACGAATATCCCCATAATATTTTTGGTATGCTTTATTAGAACTTATGTGAGCGGAAATTGTAGTAAGGTACTCTGATGAAATTCTTAAAGTTCGTTTCTGTTTTGCGAAACCTTCTATTAATTCTGTCAAGTTGTTGTATTCAAAATTTTCCGGAATTGCTACGACCTGGTTAACCTGACCGTATTCTAAATCTAATAGAATTTTGACATCTGCAGTAGCTTCGACAATCCAATCCTTGCCGGTAATTCCTATATCATAAAATCCCTCTTGTACGTATGTTGGGATCTCTTGTGGCCTGAGGATTTTTACTTCAATTTCTGGATCGCTTAGTTTAACCCTGTATGTTCTACCCCGACCCCTAACTGTTTGCCACGCCTCTTCAAGGATCTTAAAAGTCGCATCTTCGATACTGCCTTTTGGTATCGCGAATTTTACTGTTGCCATCTGATATCACAAGGATCTTTTTAATGGGATATATTTCTATTGAATAAATTACTTGTACAGTTTTTTTCTGAAAATTATTAGTACGTTTATTATGAAAAATTGTTCAAAATTATTTATTAATGCACTGTATTGTTGAATGAATCATCATACCTTATCTTTCAAATCATGCAGAATTCGTCTAGCATTATCCAAACTAATTTTTGACTCTTTGTACATTGCTTCAGAGACCAAATCAACTATTTTGCCAGTTGCACCTGCTGTGACAGCTATATTTTTTGCATGTAGTTTCATATGCCCCTTCTGAATCCCTTCTGAGGACAATGCCCTAATTGCTGCCAAATTTTGTGCGAGTCCTGCAGATGCTATGACACAGGCTAGTTCGCCTGCCGTTTTTACCCCCAATATTTTGAGGCCCATTTTAGCCACTGGATGGACAGTTGATATTCCCCCAATAATGCCAACGGATAAGGGAATTTCTATCTTGCCCACAAGATCGCCATTTGACGACTTTGAAAAAGTTGTAAGCGATCGGTATTTGCCATCCCTTGATGCATATGCATGTGCGGCGGCCTCAATTGCGCGAAAATCCTGACCTGTCGCAATGGAAACTGCGTCAATCCCATTCATGATTCCTTTGTTGTGTGTTACTGCCCGATGAGTATCAGAAAAGGCTAGAGCAAAAGCAGAAAGTATCCTTTCAACAATATCATCTCCTCCGAGTTCATCCTTCCTGAAGGTGGCTTTACTAATAGCGATTCTCTCCGTTGCATAGTTGGAAAGTATTTTGAGAACTACCTTACCTCCAGTCTTTTGCTCGATTTTAGGACCCAAAAGTTCGCACATTGTATTTATGGTATTTGCTCCCATCGAATCTTTGCAATCAACGTAAATTTCAGCCAGCACCATTTTTGCTCCATCAATTTCATTATCAACTACTCTTGTTTTCAGATCGACTGCCTTTACATTTTTTGAAACCGAATTGGCTAGTTTGAGTAAGGATTCTTTGTACTTTGAAATGGCCTGTATCGCTTTTTTGATATCTAAAAGGTTGGTTACCTGAATCTGACCTCTCATTATAGAGCTTTTAGCTGAGGCCTTGAATCCACCTTTAGATCTGGCTAGTTTTGCTGCGTTACTGGCGGCCGCAATAACAGAAGGTTCTTCGATAGCCATCGGAACAAGATACTCTTTGCCATTAATCACAAAATTTGTTGCTATGCCAAGAGGCAGCGAAAAACTTCCTATCGCATTTTCTACCATCTTGTCAATCTTGTCAAAAGATAATGGCTGATTAATTACAGTGGAAATTTCATTCCTAGTAAGACCGCTTTTTGATGCTAATGATGATAGTCTTTCTTCAAGGCTCATCTGGTAAAATTTCTTTTCTGCCATTGGTACGACTACTATGATCTAGTTAGCCTTAATATTTTGTCATCATCTTTTTGCGGTAATGCCCTTCCATCGGTATTACTGGTAAGAACAAAGATTGATCCATCACTGGATTCGACAACATCTACAATGCGGCCATAACCAACAAGGATGGTACTCTGACTACCTGTTTCAAAGTTAATTTCTCTTAGATGGGATCCTTTTAAAGCGGAAAAAATAAGATGGCCCTTATATCCCAATTTATCTGAAGCTGGAATGATAACACCTGAAGGTTCAAGGGATGGATTAAAACAAAGCAAAGGAGCAGTGATTTCGCCGTTACCCTTGCATTCTTCGTTGGGCCATCCATAATTCCTTCCTGCTGTCACAATATTTATTTCATCATTACCAGCTGCTCCTTGATCGGGAACATACAGGTTTCCAGTGTCAATATTCCATGCCAAACCTTGAGCGTTTCTAAAACCATATGCGAACACGCTTGAATTCGAATAGGGGCTATCGTGTGGAATAGTTCCATCATCATTGAGACGAAGAATTTTTCCTGCCAAAGAGTCCAAGTCTTGTGATAGTCCTGGAATTGAGGCATCTCCAGTTGAAACATATAGTTTCCCGTCGGGACCGAATTTAATGTGACCGCCATCCCGATATTCTCCTCCAGGAATACCGTCTATGATTGTCTTTGAATCAATTATCTTGTTGTTGCTTTCTTGAAGCATCAGGACCCGATTAAACAATCCAGTATTATTTGCGTATGTGTAATATACATAGAAAAGGTGATTCTGTGTAAAATTTGGATGCAGCACTAGTCCAAGCAATCCTGCATCTCCAATATTTTCAACTTTAATGTCGCCAACTGGCTCTTCCAAAAGAGTACCATTTACAACAACTCTAATACTGCCACTTTTTTCAGTAATGAAAATTCTACCGTCCTTTGAAACATCGATAGCTCTTGGAGCTTGCAATCGTTGTGCGATAATTTCTACTCCTTTTGAATTAGTTAGATTCCCTGAATCCGATACTGGAGAAGGTAATGGCACCAGGGTTTCAGAAGGTGAATATTTCATGGTAATTATACTAACAATTATGACAAGAATCGAAGGGATAACATATCTCATTAGTTGTCTTCTTTCCATACGCTTGCATTAAACTTGATTTTTTATAATTCTATTCAATTTGAAATCTACCAGTCATTGCCCAACCTTAAATTCAAATCATAAATGTCAATTAAGATAAATGACGCAGATGAGGAGATTTGAACTCCTGCTCGCCCGAAGGCGAATCGGCTTTCTTTCGACCTGGCTCAAGGCCGACGCATTATTGTGTTCTTAAAGTTAAGAAGACCACTCTGCCACATCTGCTTGAATCTCTTGGACTATTTCTTATTTTTATATGTTTAAAGGAGTACGAGAGTGACGGAGACGTTTTAATTATAAATGGCATCAATATCTTGTATATTATTAAATTATTAATCAAGTGAATTGTTGATGATACCAATAAATAAACCACAAATAGATGAAGATGAAAGACAAGAAATTCTTAAGGTACTTGACGACGGGATTTTGACCTCAGCATCTTATTCTGGCGGCAAGAGAGTTCAGGAATTTGAAGGATTGTTAGCGAATTTCTTGCACGTCAAACATGCAGTAGCAGTAAATTCTGGTACTGCAGCACTGCACGCTTCAATTCTTGCTGCAGGTATCAAAAAAGATGATGAAGTCTTGATCCCATCGTTTACTTTTGTGGCGACTGCAAATTCGGTGGCATGTACGGGTGCCAAACCTGTCTTTGTAGATATTGAAAAAGATACTTACTGCATGAACCCTCAAGATTTACAACGCAAAATTACCGAAAAAACAAGGGCGATAATACCCGTCCATCTATACGGACATCCTGCAAAGATGGATGAAATTCTGGAAATAGCTAACAAAAAATCCTTGATGGTCATTGAAGATGCCTGTCAGTCATTAGGATCCACATTCGATGGAAAACAAACAGGTTCCATAGGTCAAATGGGATGTTTTAGCATGTATGCATCTAAAGTCCTGACGTCAGGTGAGGGCGGGGCCATAACTACCAATAGCGACGAGTTTGCAGAAGAGTTGCGAATGATTCGAAATCATGGCATGGTGGATGGCTATGACACCCGAATTGTAGGTTTCAATATGAGACTACCAGAAATTCCGGCTGCAATTGCGAAAACACAAATGAAAAAGATTCAATCAATGTTGGCCAAGAGAGCTACCAACGCAAAGATACTAGGGCACTTGCTTAGAGATAACATTCGCGATAAGGATGTGGTGTTGCCGCATGAAAATCAAAGAACAAAGTACAATTGGTATCTTTATACGGTGGCATTCAATGAATATCGTGAGAAAGTGAAGAGGTTTCTAAATGATAACGGAATTGGCGCTACGGTCTATTATGATCCGCCAGTTCATCAAACACCATACTACTCAAAGTTTCATACCGGAGAGCTTGAGATAACAGAATGGGCTTCAAAAAATGTCCTTTCATTGCCCGTACATCCTTCCGTTACTGAATACGACCTGGCTTTGATGGCAAGTACTGTTAATAAAGCCATAAAGTCGTAGATAGTAGGAATCAACAACATACCGCAACATGGCCCAGAATCGGGTTTCAATACACATATGGTTTATATAATATTCTGACAAAGATCAAAACGATAAACATGCCAATAGATCCAGACTTTCCAAAAAATCATCAAGTTTCTGGTAAGATACAACTAGCAGACGCAGAACATTTCCATTACATATGGGGCCCAGGAAAAACTGCTGAAGCTGCAGAAAACGAAGAAGTAAAAGCAGCATATGCTGCAAGGAATGAACAAATCGTACCTCTTGGAGTAAGCGGTACTATGGTAGCAGTCGATTGGGATTCATGTGTTGCCGACGGTGCATGTATTGAAGCATGTCCAGTCCAGGTATTTCAGTGGTATAGAACAGAATTTGATATTCCTGCTACAGAAGCCAAGAATCAAACATGGAATGGTACGGGTAGTACTGTTAAAGAAGAACGCAAAGATTATACTGACAAAGCAGATCCAATTCGTGAGCATGATTGTATTTGGTGTATGGCCTGTGTATCGGTTTGTCCTCCACAAGCTGTAAAAGTAGATCAAGCTGCACTTGAATTTCATGAAAAGGCTTCAGGTACCTTTAATGAAGCTTTGTCAAAGGGCAGTGCTCCTCCACCACACGCACATTAGGTATTCTTACCTCATTTTTTTCCAAGACTGTTTTTTTATTTCGTGTTACTTTTTAATATCAGGCTAAACAAGCTCTGCTGACTACGAAACTTGATTATTTCAGATTCCTATATGGGAATTTTTCTTCCCCGAGATTTTCCCACTAGAGTTTTAAATTTCATAAATGGAAAGAACAATCTTCCATTAACTCAAAAAGATGAAATAATATCTACATTTTACATCTTTGGTAAAGATCATAAAGTTAACGGAGAATTGGAAATTACCAATGCTAAAGATATTGCGAGAAAAACAATGGAACAACTGGCAAGACAAGTTAAGGTTTTTGCAAGCAATCCAATAAGAATGAACCAGGAATTATTGAGAGAAAATTTTAACAAAAGATCAATGCAAATCTTGATAGATTCTAACACCAAAAATGACAATTCGAAAATAATCTCAGATATAACAAGAAGGATATCAAGAGATCCTACTATCCTGTCAGATTGTTATGCATGGCACATAGCCCACTATAAACAAGATTATTTTTTCAAATTATTCAATCCTCTTAGAGGTACTGATCTTCCTCCGCACCTGATAGACCAATTAGAAGGTCGCATGCTTATGCTGGGATTTAACGTCAAAAATTCTGAAAATTTGCCGTACGAGGATCCAATAATACCATTCCTTGAATGGATGAATGAGTGGACAAAGTAGTTTAGGGCTCAATTTATCAGTGTCATGACGTGCTAATGACGACAGCATGCTGCCGTCATGATAAAGAACATTAAAGCCCTCTTCATAACACACTAGTATGGTCAACGTGGATAAATCATACGAAACACTCCTGTCTAGAATTCAGGGAGATCTGGCTAAAGCTTCAAAGAAAGATTCAGCAAGACTTGAGATTCCCAAACCTCAAATCATTTGGGTAGGACAGAGAACAATTTTTAGAAATTTCATGGAATTTCCAAAGGCATTAAGAAGAGAGCCTGAGAAGTTGCTACTTTATTTGAATAAGGAACTTGCATCTGCAGGCTATATTGCCGGAGAAAGGGTTTTTTTTCTAGGTCGAAAGGAACCATCATCTTTTGGAGCTTTAATGGAAAGGTACGTTAAAGATTATGTCATTTGTCCGGTATGTCAAAGTCCTGACACAAGGACTGAAAAAGTAAAAAAACTTGGGTTCCTGGTATGTGATGCGTGTGGTGCAAGGTCATCTATCAAGGGTAATTACGCCTAGAATCAATCTTCAAGCAGTAATACATCGCTATATTGGATTGATTGCATAAAAACAACGCTTGGTATAATTGAATAAAGCCCACCACCTTGTTTTTTCCCTAAACGTCATACTGATAGTAGCAATACTGTCTTATCCCGAATCCTTTTCTGTATTCAAGGACCTGTCATCAGAAAATCAGAATATCTTGCAGATATGTTGCACTTGGGGTAAGAGCCTTGATGATGGTGTGTTGACGTTTCATACCAACAATAGTCAGCACTTGGTGAACGATAACTTGGTAAAAAAGTCATTTGAGCAATGGAGCTCGAAATTGGGAAAAGTGAACTTTATGGAGGCCAAAAATACATCCAATGCGGATGTGTTAATCTCGTTTAATGACAAGGGTGAGCAAACTGTTGGTCAAACTACTAATGTTCTGAACGACAAGGGTTTCATAAAAAGGGTAAACATAAGAATTTCTGTAAATTTTAGTGATGCGAGGCTGGCCGAAGATACCATAAAGGTTGTGTTAACTCATGAAATAGGACATGCTCTTGGACTAGGACATTCAAACTTTCATGATCTAATGAACCCCATAGTCAATTATCAAAA
>Ga0209974_10000145_pt1 | contig 21472 bp, 16 predicted proteins | sample InoplaM3SPM_FD_187592 | JGI IMG/M metagenome (GOLD analysis project Ga0209974, IMG submission 187592) | Arabidopsis thaliana rhizosphere microbial communities from the Joint Genome Institute, USA, that affect carbon cycling - Inoculated... | ecosystem: Host-associated > Plants > Roots >...
GTCGGGTCGGCCACCCTCACCGTTTCGGCGATTCGAAATGGTTCGCCGGTCAGCCGGAGTGCCTTCGCATCGAAAGGATGCGCCAGGAGGGTCCCCTCCCGGAGAAAAAGAAGGTATCCCGGATGCACGTAGACGGCGTTCGATTCCGCCTCCATCAGCTTGATCGTCTTCCGGGAATCGAGCGACCCGACGTAGATCGCGTGATTCTCGCGCTGCCGGCTCCGGGCGAAAAACGTGAACTGTCGTCCGTCGGGAAGGAAGTCGGGCCAGCGGTGCGAGTTCTCTTCACGGGACGCATCCAGGGCGGTCAAAGCCTCGGGTTGACCGCCCGTTGCGGGCACGCGATAGATGCCAGTCAAGGGAGATGGAGAGAACACGATCGTTCCATCCCGATTCCAGGTTCCGCCCCGGCCGTTCAACGCCTCGCAGATCGTCTGGGGAGGTCCGCCGGTCGCCTCGATGCGCTTCAACTTTCGATCGGCGAAGAACCCGAGGAAGCGGCCGTCCGGCGACCAGAAAGGGGCGGTGGCCCCTTCCGTGCCGTGTAGAACCTGCGCGGCGAGAGAGTCGAGAGGACGGACGCAGAGCTGACGTTTGCCCTCCTCGTTGAGTGCAACGAAGGCGAGCCGTCGTCCATCCGGGGCGACGGCCAGATTGCCGGGGGTGAACGTCGTCCCCTCCGGAGGCAGCAGAGACAGACGTCGGACGGCCCTCTGTGAAACGGTGTCCCGGCTGCGGGCCATGGAGATGAGGAGAACGGCGAACGCAATCGAGACCAGGGAGGCAATCGTCCAGGCGAGACGCTCGCGGCTCGTTCTCTTCGCGGCGGCGAGCGGTCGGGGCGCGGCCGCGAGTTCGCCCTCCGCACCCCACTGGAGCGCGAGCATCGCGTCCCCGGCCGTCTGCCAGCGGTCGTCCGGGTCCTTCGCGAGACACGTTCGCACCACGCGGTCGAACGCCGGCGGCGTCATCGGAGAGGTCGCCGAGATCGGAGGGGGCTGCGATCCCATGATCGCCGAGATCAACGACGCCTGGCTCTTTCCCCAAAAGGCCTTCTTTCCGGTCGCCATCTCGTAAAGCACGCACCCGAACGCGAAGATGTCGGTGCGCGCGTCGGCCTCCTTGCCCTCGAGCTGCTCGGGCGCCATGTACTGGACGGTTCCGAGAAGGGACCCTTCGCGGGTCACGGCCGCGGCGGTGGGAAGAGCGGTCAGATCCGTGGATGTGGAGGGTGAGACGAGCGCTTTGGCCAGGCCAAAGTCGAGCAGCTTCACCCCCGACTTCGTGATCATCACGTTGCCCGGCTTCAGGTCCCGATGGACGATTCCCTGTCGGTGGGCCTTGTCGAGGGCGTCGGCGATCTCGGTCCCGTGGCGAAGCACGAGATCGATAGGCAGGGGCCCTTTCGCGAGGCGCGCCGCCAGCGTCTCTCCCTCGAGGTATTCCATGACGAGGTAGTCCACGCCGTCCTGGTGACCCACGTCGTAGAGCGCGCAGATGTGCGGATGCGAGAGCTGCGAGATCGTCTTCGCTTCCCTCTCGAAGCGCTGGCGGGACTCGGCCGACGACGAGAGATGCTCCGGCAGCACCTTCACCGCCACCGTCCGATCCAGCCGTGTGTCCCTGGCCCGGTAGACCTCCCCCATGCCGCCCGCGCCGATGGGCGCGACGAGCTCGTAGGGACCGAGGCGGGTGCCGGCCGACAGGGCCATCTGGATTCTCGCAAAGAGGATATAACCCGCGTTCGACGGATCCATGAGCCTCCTTCGGAAAGTGTTTCTGGCGGCCTCGGAGAGCCGGTGGCTTCGCGAGCGCGCCGTCAAGGTCCCGTTCGTCCGCCGCGCCGTCCGGAAATTCATGCCGGGCGAGACGATCGACGACGCGCTGACCGCCTCGCGCGAGCTCGGCGTCGGCACGGTGCTCACGCGGCTCGGCGAGAACTTGAAGAGCGCCGGCGAGGCCGAGGGCGTCGCCCGGCACTACCTCGAGGTGCTCGACCGCGTCGCCGCGGAGAAGCTCGACGTCGAGATCTCGGTCAAGCTCACGCAGCTCGGCCTCGACTTCTCGCGCGAGGAGTGCGAGCGCCACCTCCACGAACTCGCGGAGCGCGCGCGCTCGCACGGCAACTGGCTCTGGGTGGACATGGAGTCCACCGCCTACACGGACGTCACGCTCGACATCTACCGGCGGCTGCGCGGCACGTTTCCCAACACCGGGCTCTGCGTACAGTCGTACCTCTACCGCACGGCCGCCGACGTCGAGTCGCTCGTCTCGCTCGGAAGCGGGATCCGACTCGTGAAGGGCGCCTACCTCGAACCTCCGGACAGGGCCTATCCGAAGAAAGAAGACGTCGACGCGAGCTACTTCCGGATCGCGGAGCGGCTTCTCTCGGAGGACGCGAGAGAGAAGGGAGTGCGCGCGATCTTCGGGACGCACGATTCCGTTCTCATCCAGCGGATCGAAGAGCTCGGCCGCGCGCGCGGCCTCGCGCCGAAGGACGTCGAGTTCCAGATGCTGTACGGAATCCGGCGGCCGGAGCAGCTCCGGCTCATCGCGGCCGGATACCGGTTCCGCGTTCTCATCAGCTACGGGGAAGCGTGGTTCGCGTGGTACATGCGCCGGCTCGCCGAGCGCCCGGCGAACGTGCTGTTCGTGCTGAGGAGTCTCTTCGGGGGTTAGGCGACAGGTGGCAGCCTGGCCCTCAATGTGGCAAGTGGAGACCTGACCCCGTCTAACAGGAGCCTCCATCGAGGGTTAGGCGACAGGTGGCAGCCTGGCCCCCGATGTGGCAAGTGGAGACCTGACCCCGCTATTTCTTCAGCAGGGCGGGCCAGTTCGAGACGAGGGAGATCGAGGAGGCCTGCGACCCCTCCTCCCGCGGAGCCAGCAGGAACCGGTCGGCCAGCGGCGTCGAACTGCCGGTCAGCGCCCGCGGACTTTTGAACAGCACCTTCGGAACCCCCGAGTTGAAACCGGAGGCGTCCACGCGGACTTCCACGGACGTCACGTTCTGGTCCGTGCCGACGTACACGATCTCCTTACCGGAGCGAACCCAGCCTCCGACGAACGCACCTTTGTTCGAGACCTGCCATTTGCCGGCCCGCGTCGGGAAGGAGGTCACGTAGAGCTCACCCCGGCCGGACTCGTCGGAGATGTACGAAATCCAGCGGCCATCGGGAGAAAAAGCGGCACCTTCTTCCGAGAACTCCGTCTCGAGAAATGGATAGGGCTTCCGGTCGCCGAAGAGCGGAAGAATCCAGACGTCGGTTTTCGTCGGGCTCTTCGGCCGGATGACTTCCAGCGCGATGAACCGGCCGTCCTCGGACCATGAGCTCGGAGTGAACTGGCCCTCTGCGGTGAAAACGGCCTCGGGTTTTCCCTCTCCCCCGGTCGGTTTCACGTTGATGACCGTGCCGAAGCCGGCCGCGCTCGGCTTTCCCGCGCTCGCGTAGACGATCCGGCTGCCGTCCGGCGACCAAACCGGCCGGACGCTCGACCCGAACGTGAACCGCGTCCGTGTTCCCCGCTGGAAGTCGAGTAGCCAGATGTCCGGCACGCCGGTCGCGGGATCGCTGATCGCGGCCGCCGCCTTTTTCCCGTCGCCCGTGAGGGCCAGATCGACGTACTCCGCAGCCTCCCCGATCGGGTCACCGATCTGTTTTCCCGCCCGGTCGTACCAGACGAGCGGGGCCCGCGATTCGCGCGTCCCTGTGGCGTACACGAGCTCGCCGCCGTCGGAGGCCGAGAACGACGCTCGGAAGTAGCCGGGGTCGTACAGGATCGCCTCCTCGAGCGGGATCGGATCGCCCGCGAGAGCGACTCGCTTCGCATCGAAGGGCTGCGCGAGAAGAGTCTTGTCGAGCACGTACAGGAGGTATCCCGACGCGTAGACGACGTTCGACCGTGCGCGAAGGAGGACCTTCTGCTCTTTGGAGTCGAGGGACGCCAGGTAGATCGCGTTCGCCTCGCTCTTCGTCCCGCCGGCGTGCGTTCCCGCCATGTAGAGGAAGTGTTTTCCGTCCGGAAGGAAGGTCGCCCAGCGGTGCGTCGTCTCCCCTTTGGCGACGTCCAGAGTCGTGATGGCCTCCGGAGTCCCCCCGCCGGCCGGCACCCGGTGGATCGGCACGACCGAATCGGGTGAGAAGAGGATCACTCCCTCGCGATTCCACGCGCCGCTGCGGCCGTTGCGGGCCTCGCAGATCACGAGCGGCGGCGCGCCCGCGACGTCCACCTTCTTCAGCTTGCCGTCCGCGAAGAACGCGACGAACCGACTGTCGGGCGACCAGAAGGGCCATTCGGCGCCCTCGGTTCCCGGGAGCGGGCGGGCCTTCGCCTGATCGAGCGGCCGGATCCAGAGCTGCTTGCCGCCGTCTTCGCCGGAGGCCACGAACGTCACCAGGCGTCCGTCGGGCGAGATCGTCAGGGAGCCGGTGTCCGCGCCGGAAAAATTGAAGCTCACTTTCGGAGGCGGCAGCAGCGACGATCGCAGCAGGCGTTTCTCGGCAGGAGCCCGGCGGACGTATCCGAACGTCGCGAGCGCCGCAGCGGCGATGCCGATCGCGGCAATCACCCACGCGAGACGCTCGCGCGACTTGCGGCGTGCGGTGACGACCGCCGGCGCTCCAGCCTGCGAGCCGCCCTCCGCGACCCACTGGAGCTGGAGCTTCGCGTCGTGCGCGGTCTGGAACCGGTCCTCGGGGTCCTTCGCGAGACAGGTCCGGACGACGCGATCGAGCGCCGGCGGCGTCATCGGCTGGATCGTCGAGATGGGAGCGGGATCCTCTTTCATGATGTTCGAGATGAGCGAGGCCTGGCTCTTGCCCGCGAACGCCTTTCGGCCCGTCGCCATCTCGTAGAGCACCGCGCCGAACGCGAAGATGTCCGTCCGCGCGTCGGCGTCCTTTCCCTCGAGCTGCTCGGGAGCCATGTACTGGAAGGTGCCGAGGATCGTGCCTTCCTGGGTCAGCGGCTGGCGGCTGCCGGCCATCGTCGGAAGGGACGTCACGCCCGGCTCGGCCGAGAGCGGCGCGATCGCCTTGGCGAGTCCGAAGTCGAGAAGCTTCACGCCCGACTTCGTGATCATCACGTTGCCGGGCTTGAGATCCCGATGAACAATCCCCTGGCGATGTGCTTTGTCGAGGGCGTCGGCGATCTCGATCCCGAAGCGAAGGACCTGCTCGGCCGGAAGGGCGCCCTTCACGAGTCGATCGGCGAGCGTCTCCCCGTCGAGCAGCTCCATGACGAGGAATTCGACGCCGCCGTCTCTTCCGACGTCGTAGAGCGCGCAGATGTGGGGATGGGAGAGCTGGGAGATCGTCCGGGCCTCGCGCTCGAAACGCTGGCGTCCTTCCTCGGACGAGGAAAGGTGCTCGGGCAGCACCTTCACGGCGACGGAGCGGTCGAGCCGTGTGTCTCGCGCCCGGTAGACCATGCCCATGCCGCCCGCCCCGATCGGGGAGAGGAGCTCGTAGGGCCCCAGACGGGTTCCCGCAGCGAGAGTCACGGAATCCGAATCATTGCACGAGGCCGGGCGGCCTCAGGAGTGGACGGCGGGATCTCCGTAGCACGCGCGGAAAAGTTCGGCGCTCGAGATCGCCGGCATCCCCCGGAGCTCTGCGATCTCTCCGCGGATGACGCGCACGTCACGGATCGGGCTCGTCACCACGCGGTTGCCGAACTCGAGGCGCAACCCGCGCGCCGCGACGAGGTCGCGCTTGATCGCGGTCCCGCCCCACGTACAGCCGCTGATGGACAGCGTGACGGGGGACATGCCGTTGCGGTCGAACCAGCCTCCGGAAACCGAGTACGTGCCCTCGTCCTCGACGTGGATCGAGTAGAGGGAGTTTTCGGTCGCGACGATCACCCGGTCGCCACGGCGGAGGTCTGCCTTCCGGATGGCCTCGAAACGGCCGACCTGGTCGAGGATCGCGTCCACTGTCCGTACTCGGGCGATCATCTCTCGCTCCCCCGGGCTCGACTTCCGGGACCAAGTTTAAGCCTACGCAAAAGAGAGGCCGGCTCCGTCCGTCCCGGCAAAGGGGACAGATTTATTTTTCAAGGCGAAAGAGACCGAAAAGGGAGGGACGAAATCTCTGGGAAACCGTGGTCTGTCCCCGGTTTCCTAGGCGGCCGCCGTCTCCAGGTTCGCGTTCCTCCACGCCGCCATGCCGCCGACGACGTTCGTGATCTTCGTGAATCCCTGCTGCTCGAGGATGCTCGTAGCGATCGACGAGCGGTAGCCTCCGGCGCAGATCGCCGCGACCGGCTGATCCTTCGGCATCGCCGCCGCGCTCTCCGCCAGCGCGTTCAGCGGAGCGTGGACGGCCTCCGCGATGTGGCCGGCCTGCCACTCCGCCGGGCGGCGCACGTCCAGGACGCGGCCGGCGCTGCCCTCGCGCAGCCGCGCGTCGAGCTCCTCGACGCTGATCTGTTCGGTGGTGGCCAGCGGCCGGCCCGCGCGGTGCCACTCGAGGATTCCGCCGGCGAGATAGCCGGCCACGTTCTCGACGCCGACGCGAGCGAGCCGCGTCCGCGCCTCGCGAACCTGATCCGCTTCCTCGGCGACCAGAACGATCGGGGACGTCGGTGAGATCAACGCGCCCGCCCACGACGCGAACTGGCCGGAGAGCCCGATGTTGAGCGAGCCGGGCACGTGGCCGGCTCCGAACTGCGCCGCCGGGCGGGTGTCCAGCACCATCGCGCCCTCCTTCTGGAGCGCCGCGACGTCGGCGGGCTCGAGCGCGACAGGGTCGGGAAGCTCGGCGAGATCCGGCGCGCCGTCGCGGTTGATGGCCACGTCGCGCGCAAAGTAAGCCGGCGCCTCGGGAAGGTCCGTCGTCATCATGCGGACGAAGTCCTCCCTGGGCATCGGGCGGAGCGCGTAGTTGAACTGGCGCTGCTGTCCGATCGTGGAGCTCGTCTCGCTCGAAATGTTGCGGCCGCAGAGCGATCCCGCGCCGTGCGCCGGGTAGACCTCGACCGAGTCGGGAAGCGCGAGGAGCTTCCCGTGCAGCGAGTCGTAGAGCATGCCCGCGAGCTCCTGGGCGCTCATCCTCGCGCCGAGGAGATCCGGCCGCCCGACGTCTCCGATGAAGAGGGTGTCGCCGGTGAGCACGGCCTTCGGGACCTCGGAGACCGAGCGGTCGACGACGAGAACCGAGACGGACTCGGGCGTGTGGCCGGGCGTCTCGAGGAAGCGGAGGACGACGTCTCCCATCGCGATCTCGTCCCCCTCGCGCACGGGGACGTGCTCGAACTTCGCCCCGGCCTTCGCCCCGAAGTAGATCTTCGCGCCGGTCCGCTGCGCGAGCTCGCGATGCCCGGAAACGAAGTCCGCGTGGAGGTGCGTTTCGATCACGTGCTTGATCTGGAGACCCTGCTCGCGAGCCTCGTCGATGTAGCTGTCAACATCGCGGCGCGGGTCGACGACCGCGGCCTCGCCGTTCGATCCGATCATGTAGGAAGCGTGCGCGAGGCACCCCAGGTAGAACTGCTTGAAGAACATGGTGGCGGGATGCTATCGCTTGATCGCCGGAGGTTGCATCCTCTCCCCGCGTGCGGGGAGAGGGGGCCGGGGGTGAGGGGTCGACTCAGGGGCGCCGGAGTCTTTCCTCGATTTCCACGGCGAAGTCCGGGGTCAGACGCAGCTTCAGGTACGCGAGGCGGCAGGGCCACTGCTCGCGCTCCATCCGCGCGGCGATCCGGCGCCAGATCCAGAGGGCGAGGTTCTCGGCGGTCGGGGGAACGGCCGCGAACTCGGGCACGTCGCGGTTCAGGTTCCGGTGGTCGAGCGGCGCATCGACCTCCTCCTTGAGCACCCGGTCGAGGTCCGTCAGGTTCACGACCATCGAGGACTCGGGGTCGACCGGCCCCTCCACCGCGACGTCGAGGGTGAAATTGTGGCCGTAGCCGTGCGGGCTCTCGTCGCCGTAGATCGCCCGGTTCTTCTCGGGGCTCCAGTCCTTTCGCCAGAGGCTGCGGCCCGCGTTGAACCGGATCGTCCGCGACAGGCGGATCACGCGGGGAAGCTAGCACAGGGGCCGGAGCCGCTGTGGCAGGTGGAGACCTGACCCCCGATGTGGCAAGTGGAGACCTGACCCCCAATAGAATCGGGTTGTGAACATCTACTCGACCGCGGCCGATCTCGAGGACGACCTCGATCGCTCGGGCACGATCCGGCGGGAGGGAGGTCTCGCCGTCGTCGACCCCGTGCGGTTCCGCGAGGAGACGCTCGACGGGCTCGTCTGGACGGCGGTCTTCGGCGGCCGCGACGCGAAGGAGCCGGCGCGCCGCGCGATCCGGGAGGCGGCGGCGTCGCTCGGCATCCTGCCGGCCTCCATCCTTCCCCTGTACGAGGCGCGCGGCCGCGGCGAGATCTCGGGCTTCACGGTTCCGGCGATCAACGTCCGCATGCTCGCGTACGACACGGCGCGCGCGGCCTGCCGCGCCGCACGGAAGATCGACGCCGGAGCAATCGTCTTCGAGATCGCGCGCAGCGAGATCGGCTACACCGACCAGAGGCCCGGCGAGTACGCGGCGGTCATGATCGCCGCCGCCATTCGCGAGGACTGGGATGGGCCGGTCTTCATCCAGGGAGATCACTTCCAGACGAACCCGAAGAAGATGGAGGCCGACCCGGACCGGGAGATCGGGGCGATCGAAGCCCTGATCGAGGAAGCGATCGCGGCGACCTTCTACCAGATCGACATCGACACCTCGACGCTCGTGGACCTCTCGAAGCAGACGTTGGAGGAGCAGCAGGCGGTGAACTCGAAGCTCACCGCCCGTTTCACGAAGTTCATCCGCGCCCGCGAGCCCGAGGGGATGCCGATCTCGATCGGTGGCGAGATCGGCGAGGTCGGGAAGGCGAACTCGACGCCCGACGAGCTCCGCGCGTACATGAACGGATATCTCCGCGAGCTCGGGGGCGGCCGCGGAATCTCGAAGGTGTCCGTCCAGACCGGAAGCTCCCACGGCGGCGTCGTGGGGCCGGACGGAACCGTCATGCGCGTCCAGATCGACTTCGAGACGCTGCGCCGCCTTTCGAAGGTGGCCCGCGAGGAGTTCGGCCTCGCCGGCGCCGTACAGCACGGCGCTTCGACGCTGCCGGCCGAATTCTTCGGCAGCTTCCCCGAGCACGACTGTGCCGAGATCCACCTCGCGACCGAGTTCCAGAACATCGTCTATGACCACCCCGTCTTCCCCCTCCCCTTGAAGCGCGCGGTCGAGCGCTGGCTGTTCGAGAAGATGGCCGACCAGAAGAAGAAGGGCGAGACGGACAACCAGTTCCTCTACAAGAACCGCAAGCAGGCGATCGGCGTCTTCAAGGAGCAGGTCTGGAACCTGCCCCCCGGCACGCGCGAGGCGATCCGGGAGACGCTCGAAAAGAAGTTCTCCTTCCTCTTCGAGAAGCTCGCCGTCGCCAACACGCGCGAGATCGTCGCGCGCTACGTTCAACCGGCCCGCGCCGCGGCGCTCGCCGGGGCGGGGGCGGGACCGCGCGCCGGGTACGTGCGGGACGACGAGGCCGGCGATTGAAGCCGAAAAGCGGAAAACGGAAAACGGAAAAGGAGAAGAGCTCCGGGGCAGGGCGCAAGCCCCGTTTCCCGTCTTCCGTTTCCCGTTTACCCTCCCGGATGACCGCCGTCGTCAAGACCCGTCCGGTCGCGGGGCCGAAGGGAACCCAGGTGAAATCGGTCCCCGTGCCGAAGCCCGGGCCCGGCCAGGTGCTGATCCGGGTCCTCGCCACGGCGGTGTGCGGCTCCGATCGCCACATCTACGAGTGGGACGAGTCCATGGCCTCGATCGTCAAGCCGCCGCGCGTCTACGGCCACGAGTTCTGCGGCGAGATCGCGGCGTTCGGCCCGGGCGCCGAGCGGCCGCATCTCCGCCTGGGCCTGTACGTGTCGGCCGAAATGCACGTGACCTGCGGGCACTGCCGCCCGTGCCGCACCGGCCAGCGGCACATCTGCGAGAACACGCGGATCCTCGGGGTGCACGGGGACGGGTGCTTCGCGCAGTACGTAGTCGTCCCCGCGTTCAACGTGATCCCGCTCGACCGTCAGGTCGTTCCTCCGCGCGTCGGCGCCTTTCTCGACGCGCTGGGGAACGCCGTGCACGCGACGCAGGTCGCCGACCTTTCCGGCCGTTCCGTGGCCGTCCTGGGCTACGGGCCGATCGGCGCCATGTGCGCGGAGATCGCGCGGATCTCGGGCGCGGCCCGCATCGCGATCACGGAGGTCAACGCGCACGCCGCGGCACACGCGCGGAAGTGGGCCAGCTCGCGGCGCCTGGCGCACGTGTCGGTCGTCGAGCTGAACCGGACGAAGGACCCGGAGGGAAGCGTGCGCGACGCCGTGGGCGGAGGCGCCGACGTCGTCCTCGAGCTCTCGGGCGCCGAGTCGTCCATCAACCTGGGTCTCGCGGTCGCCCGTCCCGGCGGGATTGTCGCGCTCCTCGGCATCCCGAAGGACTCCGCGGTCACCATCCGCGATTACACGCGCTGCCTGATATTCAAGGGCCTGACGCTCCATGCGATCATCGGCCGGCGCATCTTCGAGACGTGGATCAAGATGCTCGACCTGCTCTCCGCCGGGCTCGACGTCGAAGACATCGTGACCAACGAATTCGACGGCCTCGAGAGCTTTCACGAGGCGATGTCGCTTCTGAAGACCCGCAGCGCGATGAAGGTCGTGTTCTATCCGAATGGAAGGCCATGACGATCGGTTCGAGGTTCGAGAGTCAACTTTCGATTTCGACGGAGGCGCCCAATGCCGACGAGCCGGCCACCCCGGCCTGACTTTTCCGAGGGGATGAACGAGCGCCGGATCGCGGAATTCGCGCTCGAGGAGTCCCGGCTCTCGAACGTGGCCTACCGGTTCGAGCTGCGACCGCGGCCCCGGGTCTGGAAGAACTGGGAGCGCACCGAGTTCGAGCCCAACCGCTACCGGGTGATCGGCCTCGCCGGCGTCTGCCTCTCCCGGGAGGAAGCCGACGACGCCCAGAAGGTGGCGTCGCGCGCTCTCGGCGACGTGGACGACGTCGTGTACACGGTCGAGCGGCCGGCGCGAGCGGTCATCGTCCGGGGGGCGAGCGGCACGTCCGAGATCCTCAACCGGCCGACTCTCTGTGCGGAGATCATCGCGCCCGACACCGCGGCCTTCGAACGCGCGCTCGCCGCGCTCGACGCCGCGTTCCCGGGGGGACGCGTCGCCGGAAAGATCGTGTCGGAGGAGGCCTGACGGCGGCCATGACGACGCTGATCGATCACCTCGCCGCCGAGATGGCGAAGTTGAAGCAGGCCGGAACGTACAAGGAGGAGCTCGTGCTCGACTCCCCGCAGGACGCGAAAGTGCGCGTCGGCGGACGGGAGCTCGTCATGCTGACCTCCAACAACTATCTCGGGTTCGCGAACCATCCGCGGATCCGCGAGGCCCAGAAGAGGGCGATCGACCGCTGGGGCGCGGGCATGGCCTCGGTCCGGTTCATCTGCGGGACCGAGGACCTCCACAAGGAGCTCGAGGCCGAGATCGCGAGCTTCTTCGGAACCGACGACTCGATCCTCTACATGTCGTGCTGGAACGCGAACGAGGGGCTGTTCGCGGCCATCCTGGACGAGAACGACGGGCTCTACTCGGACGAGCTCAATCACGCCTCGATCATCGACGGCGTGCGGCTCTGCAAGGCGAAACGCTTCCGCGTGCCGCACGACGACATGGCGGCGTTCGAGAAGATGCTCGGCGAGGACACGGCGTCGCGATACCGCTTCATGATCACCGACGGCGTCTTCTCCATGGAGGGGGAGGAAGCGAACCTGCGCGAGCTCGTGCGGATCTGCGAAGAGAAGAACGTCCTCCTCGCGGTGGACGACTCCCACGCGACCGGCGTTCTCGGAGCGACCGGCCGAGGCACGGCCGAGGAGCAGGGCGTCTTCGACCGCATACCGGTCACCACCGGGACGCTCGGCAAGGCGATGGGCTCCGCGGCCGGCGGATTCGTCACGGGACCCCGATCCCTCGTGGAGACGCTCCGGCAACGCAGCCGGACCTACCTTTTCTCGAACTCGCTGCCGCCGGCCGTGGCGGCGGGATCGCTCGAGGCTTTCCGGATGCTGCGCGAGGATCCCGCTCCAGTGCGGAAACTGAGGGACAACGCGGCTTACTTCCGGAAGGGAATCTCCGACGCCGGTTTCCGGATCCCGGACGGGACGCACCCGATCGTGCCGGTCATCGTGGGCGACACCGCCAAGGCTCTCGCCATGGGCAAGGCGCTCTTCGAGGAGGGCGTCTACGTGTCCGGCTTCGGATACCCCGTCGTGCCGCAGGGCCAGGCGCGGCTGCGCTGCCAGGTCTCGGCGGCGCACGAGCGCGCGGATCTCGACCGCGCCGTCGACGCTTTCCGCAAGGTCGGCAGGAAGTTCGGCGTCGTCGAGTAGAACCGGCCGGAAATAGACTCGGGGAGGAGCTCCCCCGTGAAACCGGTCCCCGTCGCCGCAGCGCTGCTCCTCTTCGCCGCGTGCCGCCACGCGGCGCCTGAACACTCGCGGCTCCGGGTGCCGATGGTCACCGACGAGGCCGACGCGGTCCTGGCGATCCTGGAAACCCGATCCGCCGGAGGGACGCCGGCGGATTCGGACTGGCAGCGGCTGTTCACCACCACCGGATACCGGAGACTCAAGGAGCGCGAAGCGTCGCTTCAACGCGGCTTCGAGGACGCGACTTTCCGCGAGTTCGTCCTCTCGCCCGAGCTGCTCGCGCGCGCGGGAGAATTGCGACGCACGCTCCGCGAGTGGACGCGGATCGATCCGGCGGATGCGGCGCGCCGCGCCTTCGCGTACCTGCCCGAATCGGCCGTCATCCGGGCGAACGTCTATCCCGTCATCAAGCCGCGCACGAACTCCTTCGTGTTCGAGCCGCGCAGCAATCCCGCGATCTTCCTCTACCTCGATCCGAAGGTGACGCCGTCGAAGCTCGCCAACACCGTGACGCACGAGCTCCATCACATCGGCGTCGCCAGCGTCTGCCCGGAGGAGCCGGCCGTTCTTCCCGAGAACGTGAAGACCGCGCTCGCCTGGATGGGGGGCTTCGCCGAAGGACGCGCCGTGCTCGCCGCCGCGGGCGGACCGGACGTCCACCCCCACGCCTCGAGCGACGCGGCGGAGCGCGCGGTCTGGGAGCGCGACCTGGCGAAGGTCGAAGCGGATCTCCCCCGGCTCGAGGCGTTCTTCGGGGTTCTCCTCGACGGCAAGCTTTCGGAGGAGGAGCGCACCCGGCAGGGCATGAGTTTCATCTCGACCGAGGACGTGCCGCAGGGCGCGTACTACACCGTGGGCTGGCTCATGTCTTCGGTCGTCGAGCGCGAGCTCGGACGGAAGAAGCTCGTCGAATCCGTCTGCGATCCGGCGATGTTCCTGCGCGACTACCACCGCGCCGCGAAGGGCGAGATGAACCGGGGCCGCGCACGGCTGCCGCTCTGGTCCGAGGCGTTCCTCGCGAGGCTGGACGGGAGATGAGCGCGACTCCGCCGGCCGGCGCTGCACTCACTCCCGCGCAGGCGAAAAAGCTCGCGCTCTGGCGGCGGCTCGTCATGGGCTGTCTCTGGGGGGCGGCCGCCGTCCTCGTCGTGGAAGGCGTGCTTCTCGTCTGGCCCGGCGTCGGCCGCACCGCGAAGCTCGTCGGGATCGCCGTGTTCATCGAGTTCGCGGTGGCAACCGTGATCCTTGGCGCCCTCGGCCGCTGTCCCGCCTGCAACTCCAGCTTCGAGGCGCCTCCCGGTGAGCTCTTGCCGGAACGCTGCCGTCAGTGCGGAGTCGTCCTGCAGACCCGGAGGAAGCGATGAAGTCCCTGACATGCGGAATCGTCGTGCTCCTGCTTTCGTCCGTCTCCCCGGCCCAGTCGCCGCCGGCCCCCGTGATCGACATGCACCTCCACTCGCACCCGGCCGACATCAACGGGCCGCCGCCGCTCGGGATCTGCGCGCCGCCGGCGGAGCTGCCGACGTGGGATCCGAAGGAGAGCTGGCCGGTCGCGTTCATGAGATGGACGAAGAATCCCGAATGCTCCAAACCGATCTGGAGTCCGATGACGGACGTCGAGGTCATGCAGCAGACGATCGAGGTGCTCCGCCGTCGCAACATCACCGCGCTCTCGAGCGGTCTGCAGCTCGACCGATGGATGGAGGCCGAGCCGAGCCGCATCCTCCCGGCTCTGGGCTTCGACTTCGGGAGGAAGCCGGTTCCCAGTCCGGAACAGGTCCGCCGATCCCTTCGGGAAAAGCGCCACCGCGCGCTTGCGGAAGTCGGAATCCAGTACCAGGGCGTATCCCCGAGCGACGCCCGGTTCGAGCCGTACCTGGCCGTCGCCGAAAAACTCGACGTCCCCGTAGGGATTCACATCGGCACCGGCCCGCCGGGCGCGCCTTACCTTCCCCCGTTTCCGAACTACCGGGCCCGCCTCCACAGCCCGCTCGTCCTGGAAGAGGCGCTCGCGCGCCACCCACGTCTTCGCGTCTGGATCATGCACGCCGGCTGGCCGATGCTCGACGATCTCCTGGCCGTGCTGTGGGCGCACCCCCAGGTCCACGTCGACGTCGGGGTGATCAGCTGGGTGCTGCCGCGCCAGGAGTTCCACAGGTATCTCCAGCGGATCGTGGAGGCCGGCTTCGTCAAGCGCGTCATGTTCGGGTCGGACCAGATGAACTGGCCGGGCGTCATCGAGCCGGCGATCGAAGCGATCGAGAGCGCACCGTTCCTGTCGGAGAGACAGAAGCGGGAGATCCTCTTCGAGAACGCGGCGAGGTTCCTGCGGCTGACTCCGGAGGAGGTCGCTCACATGACCGGCGCTCGCAGATGACGGCATGGCTCGGGCTCGCGCTGATGCTCGTCGGAAGCGTCCCCGCCGACACGGCATCCAATCGCGCGGCGATGGCGCAACGGGTCAAGGCCGAGATTCTCCACTCGTGGCGCGCTTACGAACGGCATGCCTGGGGCCACGACGAGCTGCGCCCGGTGACGAAGAGCCCGCACGACTGGCACGGCGAGACGCTCCTCATGACGCCGGTGGATTCGCTCGACACGCTTCTCCTCGCGGGCCTCGACGAGGAAGCGGCGAAGGCGAGGGCGCTCATCGTCGAGCGGCTCTCGTTCGACCGCGACGTGACGGTCAAGAACTTCGAGATCACGATCCGGCTGCTGGGCGGTCTCCTTTCCGGTTACCAGATGACGGGCGACGATCGCCTCCTCCGCCTCGCGGAGGACCTCGGCAACCGGCTGCTCCCCGTCTTCGAGTCCCCGACCGGGATGCCGTACATGTACGTCAACCTGAAGACCGGAAAGACGAGCGGCGCGGTCTCCAACCCCGCCGAGATCGGCACGCTTCTGCTCGAGTTCGGAACGCTCGCCCGACTGACGAAGCGGCCGATCTTCTTCGAAAAGGCGAAGCGCGCCTTGGTCGAGCTCGACCGCCGGCGGTCGAAGATCGACCTGCCGGGCGAGGAGATCGACGTCGAGACCGGGAAGTGGAAGAGCCGGGCGAGCCACGTCGGCGGCGGGATCGATTCGTACTACGAGTACCTCCTCAAGTGCTCGCTCCTCTTCGGCGACGCGGACTGCCGGACGATGTGGCGCCGGAGCGTTCGCGCGCTGAACCGATACGTGGCCGACGAGGCGCGGAGCGGTCTCTGGTACGGGCCGGTGGACATGGACAGCGGGCGCCGCACGGCTTCCGAGTTCGGCGCACTGCACGCGTTTCTCCCGGGAGTGCTCGCGCTCGGAGGAGATCTCTCCCGGGCGCGGCGCCTCCAGGACTCCTGCCTCCGGATGTGGAAGCTCCGCGGCATCGAGCCCGAGGTCCTCGACTATCGCGCCATGAAAGTCGTGCACCCCGGCTACCCACTGCGGCCGGAGATCGTCGAGTCGGCGTACGTGCTCTATCGGAAGTCGAAGGACTCGAAATACCTCGAGATGGGCCGGGAGTTCTTCGAGTCGCTCGTCGCCCACTGCCGCACCGACGCGGGCTATACCGTTCTGAAGAGCGTCGTGACGAAGGAGAAGGGGGATCTCATGCCGAGCTACTTCCTCGCCGAGACGCTCAAGTACCTGTACCTTCTCTTCGCGCCGGACGAGACGCTCGACTTCGACGCAGTCGTGTTCAACACGGAAGCGCACCCTCTCCGGCGGGCCCCGTGAGCGGCGCGGCGGCGGCCATCCTGTGGAGGCGCGTCGATCGGCCGGGACACGAATCCGCGCGGGTCTCGCCCGGCGCGGCGGGCTGGGAGCTCGCCGGCACGGCCGTCTTTGCTCACGAAGGGAAAGCGTGCGGCTTCAACTACACGATTGCCTGCGACCGGGAGTGGCGGACGAAGTCGGCGGACGTCGTCGGCTGGCTGGGGGCGGACGCGGTCCGGGTGAACGCCCTCGTCGGTGAGGACGGCCGCTGGCGCGTCGACGGCGTCGACATCCCGGAGATCGCCGGCTGCGTGGACGTCGACCTGAACTTCAGCCCCTCGACGAACCTGCTTCCGATCCGGCGGCTCGACCTCGCGGTCGGCGAGGAGAAGGAGGTCCGGGCGGCGTGGCTTCGCTTTCCGAGCTTCCGGTTCGAGCCGCTCGAACAGACCTATCGGCGCCTCGCGGAGAGTCGCTACGTGTATCGAAGCGCGGGCGGGCGATTCGAGCGCGAGCTCGACGTCGACGGCAACGGGTTCGTCCTCCGGTACCCGGGGTTCTGGGAAGTCGAGGTCTGACCGACCCTCTCTACGCCTCCAGCTTCTTCCGCGCATTGCGCTCGAGAAGGAAGATCAAGACCGCGAACGCGATCGCCGACAGGATCCCGCCGCTCACGAGCCCGTTCTTGAGGTCCGGGAAGAGCTTCGCGCCCAGGTCGAGCTTCTCCAGGAGAGATGGACTCTCCATGTGGAGGACGGTGTCCCCGAAGAAGGCGACGAAGGCGATGAGCACTCCCCCGAGCGATCCCCCGGCGACGAGCCCGGTCGCGTAGAGCATCCCGGAGGAGAGCTCCGTTTCCTCTTTCGCGGTTCCTTCCTTGCGCCGCCGCCACGCGTCCACGAACCACTTCACCATGCCGCCGACCCAGATCGGCGCGGTGGTCGAGACCGGCAGATAGGCGCCGACCGCCCAGGACAGGGCGTGCGCCCCGGCGAGCTGCGCCATGAACGCGAGGAACACTCCGACTAAGACGGGCGCCCACGGCAGGTTCTGCGCGAGCAGTCCCTTGATGATCGTCGCCATGAGCGTGGCCTGCGGGGCGGGGAGAAGGGGTCCGCCGATTCCATGTACCTCGCCGGGTCCCCGGTACGTGCGGTCGAGCATGAAGAGCGTGATGGCGATGACGAAGGCGGAGCTGACGACCCCGATCACGAATCCGATCTGCTGGGCGCGCGGGGTGGCGCCGACGAGGTATCCGGTCTTCAGGTCCTGGGACGTCGCTCCCGCGTTCGCCGCCGCGATGCACACGATCGCGCCGACGCAGAGCGCCACCGCCTGGTAGACGTCTCCGCGCCACCCGATGACGACGAAGACGACGCACGTCGCCATGAGGGTCGCGATCGTCATCCCGGATATCGGGTTCGAGGAGGTCCCGATGATGCCCACGATCCGGGAGGAGACGGTGACGAAGAAGAATCCGAAGACGACGATCAGGAGCGACATCAGGAGTGATCCGGGAAACGGGCCGTGCGGGAAGCCCGGAAGGATCGCCAACAGGATGACGATCGCGAGCGAGCCGATGATGACGACTCCCATCCCGAGGTCTCTCTCCGTCCGCTTGACGCCCGCCGCTTCGACCCCGCCCCGGAAGCTCTTGACCGATTCGCGAAACGCGGAAACGATGGTGGGGAGCGTCTTGATGAGCGTCATCACGCCCGCGCAGGCGACGGCGCCCGCGCCGATGTAGCGGATGTACGCGCGGTAGATCCAGTTCGCGTACGAGTTGTTGGCCATCCATGCGTCGGAGAAGCCGAGGTTGTGGAGGTCGGTGACGACGCGGTCCTCCGGCACGAAGATCGCGATCAGGGGGATGAGCGCCATCCACGCGAGGAGGCCGCCGGAGAAGAGCTCGGAAGCGATCCGCGGCCCGATGATGTACCCGAGGCCCAGGTACTCGGGCGTGACGGCCATGTCGAGGGTGGCGGCCGGGTACGTCGTCGTCTCCTTCTTCGTCCGGAAGAAGATCGGCGTCTCCTGCCAGAGGCCGAGGATGCCGTAGAGGAACTTGTAGAGGAGCGACGCGCCGACCCCGGCGAAGACCATCTTCGCCAGGTTTCCGCCGCGTTCCCCGGCGATGAGGACGTCGGCGCAGGCCGTGCCCTCCGGATACGGCAGCTTCCCGTGCTCCTTGACGATGAGCGCCCGCCGAAGCGGGATCATGAAGAGGACGCCCAGGGTCCCGCCGAAGATCGCGAGCATCGTGATCTGCAGGTACTTGAAGAAGTTCTCGCCGCCCGACAGGAAGAGGAGAGCCGGCACCGTGAAGACCACGCCCGCCGCCACGGACTCGCCGGCGGAGCCGATCGTCTGGACGATGTTGTTCTCGAGGATGGTGGACTTGCCGATCTTCTTGAAGACCGCGATGGCGAGGACCGCGATCGGCACGGACGCGGAGACCGTGAGGCCCGCCCTCAGCGCGAGATAGACCGTCGCCGCGCCGAAGAGGATCCCGAAGAACATGCCGAGAAGGATCGCCTTGGGCGTGAACTCGGCGGGAGACTCTCCCGCAGGAACGTAGGGCCGGAACTCGGGGGTGTTGGCCATCAGAACCCTCCTCGTCAGAAGGTGGTGGTCATCAGTTGGCGGGGATTATATGCAGGCGCCTGTCATTCCGAGCGAAGCGAGGAATCCCTTCCGGGTGAGGAGGAAATCCTCGTCGCTTCGCTCCTCGGGATGACAGGAAGGAGAGCGGGCCGACCGGCCCGCGTCAAACCCCTCACGTCCCTCCGAAGCCGACGGTGACTTTCCCCCTGTCGACGATGACCGGAACGCGCCGGCCGCCGGAGAGCTCGACCATCCGCGCGAGCGCCTTCGCGTCGCGCTTGACGTCGATGTAGGTGAAGGGAATCTTCCGACTCGCGTAGTCCTCACGGGCCGCGGTCGTGTAGGGTCAGGTGTCCTTGCCGAAGATCTCGACGCGCTCGGATTCCATCGATCCTCCGTCGCGGAGATCTTAGCTCGACGCTCGCGCTCGCGATCGGCGACGACTCCGTTGTGGCAAGTGGAGACCTGACCCTCAATGTGGCAAGTGGAGACCTGACCCTCCTTCCAAGCTATGATTGAAAACACTCATGGGGACGCGCTTTTTCCTCCTCGGAGCCCTTCTTTTCGCTTTTTTGTGGGCGGCAGGCGGCCCACTCGCCCGAGGGTCTTCGGGGTCCGTTTCCGGGCGGGTCGTTCTCGTGAAGGGGGGCTCGCCGCGGTCGGATTCCTCGAATGCGGTCGTCTGGATCGAGGGGCCGCGGGGAGGCGCGGATCGCGCCCGGACGCTGACGATGTCCCAGGAGTCCAAGCGCTTCACCCCGCGCGTTCTCGTCGTCCCGCGGGAGGGCACCGTCGAGTTCCCGAACAACGATCCCGTCTACCACAACGTGTTTTCGGTCTCGGGCTCGAACCGGTTCGACCTCGGCCTGTACCGCAGCGGCGCCTCGAAGAGCCGCTCGTTCGCCGAGCCGGGGCTCGTTCGCGTGTACTGCAACATCCATCCGCAGATGGTCGGGTTCCTCCTCGTGCTCGACTCCGGGTTCTCGGCCATCACCGACCGGGACGGCAGTTTTCGTTTCGACGGCGTGCCGGCAGGCAGCTGGACGTTGAAGGCGTGGCACGAGGAGGGGGATGAGACGAGCGTCCCGCTCTCCGTGCCCGCCGCCGGAGACGCGCCACTCGTCGTCTCGATCGACACGTCTTCGTTCCGCCCGCTCCCGCACAAGAACAAGTACGGCAAGGACTATCCGCCGCAGTCGGGATCGGACGATGAGCGCTACTGAAAAAGCGACTCCCCGGCCGACGACGGGAACCCCGACCCTTCCTCCACGCGGCACGGGGCTGAAACTGCCGGCTCCCGAGCCTCCCCGGTTCTCGCTCTCCCTCAAGATCTTCTTCGCGGCGGCCCTTCTCATCCTGATCGCGGTCGGCGGCGCAATCGCGATCTCCGCCGCGCGCTCGCGCGCGATCGCGGACGCCAAGATCGCGGACGACCTCAAGAAGGCGGGCCCGGCGTGGGAGTCCTTCCAGCGCAACCGCTACGAGGAGCTCCACCGCGCACTCGGAGTGGTCGTCAACAACGCGGGCATCATCTCGATGCTCGCGGAGACCGACGCGGGGACGATCTACGACACGCTCAAGAGGGAGCAGGCGTCGAGCGCGCGGGCCGACTTCCTGATCGCCATCGACCCGGCGGGAACGGCGTTCGCGCGCACCGACAAGCCCCTCCCCTACTCGCGCGACATGCGCGCGGTCCCGACGATCGCGGCGGCGCTCCAGGGGGAAGGAGACGCCGAGGGGATCTGGCTCTCGGACCGGAAGCTGTACCACGTCGTCGCCGCCCCGGTGCTGCAGGGCGGAAGCCAGACGGTCGGCGCCATCGCCGCTGGATTCCAGATCAACGACGACGTCGCCTCGAGCCTGAAGTCGCTCATGAATGCGGAGGTCGTCTTCCTCGCCGACGCCGCACGGTTGGAGGAGCCCGCGAAGCCCGTCGTGACGGCTTCGACGCTGCGCGACACGAGCTCCGCGGTCCTCTCGGCCATCGTCGCGAAGCCGCGCCTGGTGCCCGCGGTTCTGCGCGAGGGAAAGACGATCGGGCCGCTTCCGCTCGACGTCTCGGGGGACACGTATCTCGCCTACTTCCTGCCGATCCGCTCCTCGACGGATCAGATCGTCGGGGCGGCCGTGCCGCTGCGGAGCCGCGACCGGGAGCTCGCACCGTTCCGGCGGATCCAGAACATCCAGATCCTCGTGGGACTCGCGGCGCTCGTGATCGCGTTCGTTCTCTCGTTCGTCTTCGCCCGGCGGATCACGGGACCCGTGGACCGGCTCGTGCGCGCGACGGAGGCGGTGCGGGTAGGCGACCTCGACACGGAGCTGCCGGTCGAATCCAACGACGAGATCGGGATCCTCGCTCGCTCGTTCCGAGCGATGCTGGAAGAGCTGAAGGAGAAGGCGGCGCTCGAGAAATACGTCGCCTCGATGACGATCTCGCTCGGAAGCGAGGAGGAGACGCTCGTCGCCGGGCGCACGACAGCGGGAGGAATCGTCGGCTCGGTGAACGAGCCCGAGGGGCTCACCGGCGTCTCCCACTTCTTCGAGCACATGGTCTTCAAGGGCAGCGCGAAATACAAGCGGGGCGACATCGACCTCGTCACCTACCGCTGCGGCGGGGAGAACAACGCGTACACCACGCACGACATGACGGGGTACTGGTTCCACGTCCACTCCAGCCATCTCGACTCGGTCCTCGACATCCTCGCC
>Ga0209974_10000146_pt1 | contig 21435 bp, 15 predicted proteins | sample InoplaM3SPM_FD_187592 | JGI IMG/M metagenome (GOLD analysis project Ga0209974, IMG submission 187592) | Arabidopsis thaliana rhizosphere microbial communities from the Joint Genome Institute, USA, that affect carbon cycling - Inoculated... | ecosystem: Host-associated > Plants > Roots >...
CTGCGCGAAGTCGGGCAGCGCCTGACACGTTGCCTGCGCCGCAGCGATGGTGTGTGCCGCCTGGGCGGCGACGAGTTCGCGGTGATCATCGATGGCGACATCGGAGCGGCGCGCCTGGAAGCCATCGCCGCGGCCATCGTGGCCGAAGTGGCCAAGCCCTACGCCATCGGCGGGAAGACGCCGCGCGTGTCGGCCAGCGTGGGCGGCTGCCTGTACCCGGAGCAAGCCGGCGATAGCGATGCGCTGATCCGGCAGGCCGATGCGGCGATGTACCGCGCCAAGCAGGCGGGCAAGAACCGCTATTGCCTGGCTGAAGTACCTGACATGCAACCCGTGGGCGCCGACGCAGCCTGACGCGTCATGGCCGGCGGCTGGTGCAGCTGAGGCGCTGCGGCGCCTCATGACGGGGGCCGTTACTGGCCTGAGCCCGAGCGCGCTGAAGCGTGAAGAAAGACCCGTTTGGTTGCTTTGTCGCGCCCCCTTGTTCGGCGCTTGACGGACATCAAGCCTGCGGGACCCTTCGGTGCCCACCATAGGCCATGTCCGCCATCGCCAAGCTTCCACACGACGCGCAAGCAGTGCTCACCGAAGACCTGCTTCGCAAATTCGATACACCTGGCCCCCGGTACACGTCGTACCCGACGGCCGACCGCTTCGCGCCGGACTTCGGGCCCTGCGAGACCGTTCGCGTCCTCGAGGCTGTCAAGGAGAGCAGTTCCTCGTCGGCCCTCTCGCTGTACGTGCACATTCCGTTCTGCGAGTCGCTCTGCTACTACTGTGCCTGCAACAAGATCATCACGAAACACCACGAGCGAGCCACCGAGTACCTTGACGCACTCGAGACCGAGCTTGCCTTGGTGGTCGAGTCGCTCGGCACCGGTAGGCCCGTCTCGCAGCTTCACTTCGGTGGTGGCTCGCCGACGTTTCTGTCCGACGCCGAACTCACGCGCGTGATGAGTGCGTTGGGCGCGGCATTCAACTTCGCGCCCGACTCCGAGGTCTCCATCGAAGTCGACCCACGGACGGTGACGCCTGCGCGCCTCGCTCACTTTCGCCAGCTGGGGTTCAACCGCCTGAGCTTCGGCGTGCAGGACTTCGACCCCGATGTCCAGAAGGCGGTCCACCGCGTGCAGTCATTCGAGAGCGTCAGCGAACTCATGAAGAGCGCCCGGTCGCTGGGCTACACATCCATCAATGCCGACCTGATTTACGGGCTACCCAAGCAGACACCCGAGAGCTTCGCCCGCACCGTCCGGCAAATAGGCGAACTCCGGCCGGATCGCATCGCGCTGTATGCCTACGCGCACCTGCCGGAACGATTCAAGCCGCAGCGTCGCATTGCCGATGCCGACCTACCGAGTCCGGCTCAGCGCGTTGCCATGCTTGGCGACGCCATCGGCGGCTTCCTGTCGCGTGACTACTGCTACATCGGCATGGACCACTTCGCCCTGCCGGACGATTCGCTCGCCAAAGCAAAACGTGAAGGCCGGTTGCACCGCAACTTTCAGGGCTACAGCACGCAGCCCGATTGCGACCTTGTCGCGCTCGGCGTATCGGCCATTGGCCGCGTGGGCAACGCCTACTACCAGAACGCGAAGACGCTGCCCGAGTACTACGAGTCGCTGGGCCGGCGTGAACTGCCGGTCGTGCGCGGCTACGCTCTGTCCCGCGACGACCTTCTGCGGCGAGACGTCATCATGGCGTTGATGTGCCAGGGCCGCCTGGAGTTCCCGTCCATCGAGCACGCCCACGGTATCCGGGTGGCGGACTACTTCGCACCGGAGCTTGAGTCGATGCGCAGCATGGCCGAGTCGGGCCTCGTCAAACTTGAAGACAGCGGCATCCAGGTCACCGCCTCCGGCTGGTTCCTTGTTCGCGCCATCGCGATGGTGTTCGACCGTCATCTGCAGGCCGCCAAGGAACGGCACCGTTTCTCGCGAGTGGTCTAGGACCCTCCCCACATCAACAGTCGAGGCGCAATGCAGGAGTCTCACGTAGCCCGCAGGAAGGGCACAAGCTCGCAGCGCTGTGGCAGGAGCGAGTGCTTCACCTGCTGGTCGACCTGGCCCACGACCCCGCCGTCTTTGTGGTGCGTCGCGTGGAGCGCACAGGAATGGCACGGCGCGACGCGCTGACGGCGTAAACACGCTCGCGTTCGACCCAAGAACATGAATACGCAGGACTGGAGGGCAGCGCCTGGAACAAGCGCCGCTGTGTGGCGCTTTAGTCGTCTCTTGGAGGCACCTCATCGCCTGGCCTTCGCTGCGGCCGCCTGCATGCTGGCCTCGTCTGCGGTCTGGTGGGCGGGAGTGAACCTTGCCTCCGCGGCAGGCATGGCCATTCGATGGAGCCTGCCTCCTTCGGTCGTCCACAGCCTGCTGATGACATTCGGCTTCATGCCGATGTACTTTGCGGGCTTTCTGTTCACCGCGGGGCCAAAGTGGCTCAACCGGCCGGCCGTGCGGGCGCAGGCATTGTTATCACCCATCCTCTCGCAGTTGGTGGGGTGGCTCGTGCTCCTGCTCGCGGCGCACGGTCGTGACGCCGATTTCGGGCGCACCCTGGGTGCCATCGGCCTGAGCGCGGTCACCCTCGGCTGGTGGGGCATGGTCCAGCGCTTCATCTCACTCGTGAAATCCAGCATCGTTGCCGACCGTGTGCACGCCAAGCTGGTGGCCGCCGGAGCCCTCTACGGTGTTGCAGCCCTCTGCACGGCCGTGTGGGGGCTCGCCGCCGGCGAGTTTCTCGTCGTACGGGCGGCAACGCTTTCAGCCCTGTGGGCGTTCATCGGGCTGGTGTTCGTTGCCGTCTCGCACCGCATGATTCCCTTCTTCTCGGCCGCGGCGGTACCGGCTCTTGATGCTTGGCGCCCGCTGTGGCTCCTTGGCTGCTTCGGCGCCGTCTTCGCCTTCGAGGCGACCGCAACAGGCTTGCAGGCACTCGCAGGCCATGCCATGCCAGCGTGGCAAGCTGCGCGGGCCGCAGTCGAGCTTCTTGCCGGTGCTGCCATCATTTCGCTTGCTGTCCGCTGGGGGCTCGTGCAGAGCTTGCGAATCCGTCTGCTGGCCATGCTGCACCTGGGGTTCAGTTGGCTCGGCATCGCGCTGCTCTTGTCTGGCGTGTCGCAGGCAATGGAGGCAGCCACCGGGGCGCCGTCCGCTCTGGGCCTCGCTCCGCTGCATGCCTACACGATGGGCTTCCTCGGGTCGACGATGTTCGCCATGGTCACCCGTGTCAGCTGTGGCCACGGTGGCCGCTCGCTGGTGGCCGACGACTTCGTGTGGTGGCTCTTCTGGCTGCTTCAGCTTGCCGTTGTGAGCCGGGTCCTTGGGGCCATCCTGCTCGGCTCATCGGTCGCTTGGGGCAACGCCCTCGTCACCGCTGCAGCCGTTGGCTGGGCTGGGGTCTTCGCCACGTGGGCCACTCGATATGGCCACTGGTACGGCACGCCACGTCCGGACGGCCGGCCCGGATAGCGGAGGCAGCAACTTCCCTGCAAGGCGCACGAGCCGGATCCCTGCACGGCAGCTTGCTCAGGAATCTGCGGGGTCACGCGGGGCCACTCGCGTGCCGGGTGCATCGTCCGCCAAAACGGAGGCCGCTGACTCGGGCTCGTGCTCGGGTTGGCTCGGCACTGCGTCGAGCCCCCACTCCATCCAATCTTCGCCAAAAAGCTCGGCGGGATGCATGGTTGCAACCGTGCCGTTGCCACACATCAGCGAGTCTGCGGAACAGTACCGGTCGCACCCCCAGCAGATCCGTTCGGGATGCTGGGGGTGAATGGGGAACTTCTTGGCCATTGGGTCAGCGGTCTAACAAACCACGAAGCCAGTATAAGAAGTAAACCAAATACACCTTGCTTCAATACGCTCGGACTTTGACGCTCATCAAACACCAGTCGCCACAATTCAACGCGCGGCCCACAACGCCGTCCGAGCGAAATGCGCTGGCCGCCATGCCAGACCGATTCACTTGGAGCAACTGACGACGCGGTGCCGTGATGGTGCCTTCGATACATGGAGCCGCCAGTGCACAACACGCAACGGACGGCCACGAATGCAAAGGCCGAACTTGGGTCGTCTCGCCGACGACCACGAAGGCACGTGTCGCGTGCCCTTGGCAAGTGCTATCGCTGGAAGCGTTGACTTGGCCTGCCCGGAGGGACTCGAACCCCCGACCTGCTGCTTAGAAGGCAGCTGCTCTATCCAGTTGAGCTACGGGCAGCGAGGGGAGATCTACAAAGATGGATGGTCGGGGTGGCGGGATTCGAACTCGCGACCTACTGGTCCCAAACCAGTTGCGCTACCAGGCTGCGCTACACCCCGAACAAGCGCGCATTGTACTCAGCCAAATCGCAATCCTCAGGCATTGATCTGCTGCCACGTTTTTTCCAGCCGTTTCACGCTCACCGGTTGCGGTGTGCGCAACTCCTGGGCGAAGAGGCTGATGCGCAGTTCTTCGATCAACCAGCGGAACTCGTCGAGCCGCGCGTCGTGCACGCCGCGCCGCTCGGCCACCAGGCGCAGGTAGCGCTGTTCAAGGGGCCGCAACTCGCTCAAACGCGCTGAATCTCGCGCGGGGTCGGCGCGCAGCTTGTCCAGGCGCATGGCAATGCCTTTGAGGTAGCGCGGCAGGTGCGCCAACTGAGCCCAGGGTGTGCTGAGTACAAAGCGTTTGGGCAGCAGGCGGCCCAGTTGCGCTTGGATGTCGTCGGCCACGTCTTTGGGCGCTCGCGCATCTTTCAGCTTGCGCGAGGCAGCGGCGTATTCGGTCAGCACCGACAGCGCACTGCGGGCCACCTCGTTGGCGATCAGCGTCAGCCGCCCTCGCCCTTCATCGATGCGGCGCCGGAATGCGCTTGCATCGGTGGGCAGGGGTTCGGCGAGGAAAGCACGGTCCAGCGCCAGGTCGATGATTTGCTCGCGCAGTTCGTCGGCCGTACCCAGTGGGGTGAAGATCATCGCCATCTTCTGCAGATCGGGAATGTTCTTCTCCAGGTACTTGAGCGCGTCGCGAATCTGCAGCGCCACCAGGCGGCGCAAGCCAGCTCGGTGTTTGGCCGCGGCAAGCTCGGGCTCGTCGAATACCTCGATCAGCACATGGCTGCCGCGGTCAATCAACGCAGGGAAGCCCACCAGCGTCTGGTTGCCGCGCCGTACCTCCATCAGCTCGGGCAGCTCGCCGAAAGTCCAGTCGGTGTAAGGCACTTCGGCAGGCGCGGGGGCCGGCTGGCTGGTCGTTTCGGACTGAGTCGTCTTGGCCGCTTCGGCGGGCGTCGCACGCGCGGGCGCCGATGGCAACCCCGGCCGCAATGCCGCCAAGGCTTGAAAAGCCGAACGCGCCTGCCCGCCCAGCTCGGCCTTCAGGCTGGCCAGGTTGCGCCCGGTTCCCAGTTGCCGGCCGTGCTCGTCGACCACACGGAAGTTCATGAACAGGTGCTGAGGCAATTGCTCCAGCTTGAAGTCGTTGCGCTTCACGTCGAGCTGCGTCTTGTCGCGCACGCTCTTGAGCAGCACGTCGACCAAGGGGCCGGTTCCGAAAGTGTTGCGCTCGTTCACCTGGGCAATGAACGCGTCGGCATAGTCAGGCAGCGGCACCAGGCGTGAACGTGGCCGCTGGTGCAAGCTCTTTACCAGGGCCAGCACTTTGTCCTTGAGCATGCCGGGCACCAGCCACTCGCAGCGCTCGTCGTTGACTTGGTTGAGTGCGAACAAAGGCACAGTGACGGTCACGCCATCTTTGGGGTCACCGGGCTCGTGCAGGTAGCTCGCGCTGCAGTCGACGCCACCCAGGCGCACCGTCTTCGGGAAGGCTGAGGTGGTGATGCCTGCGGCCTCGTGGCGCATCAGCTCTTCGCGCGTGAGTTGCAACAGTTTGGGCTGGCGCTTCACTTCTTCGCGATACCAGCGTTCCAAGCTGTAGCCGCTGCAGACATCGGCGGGGAGCTGCTGGTCGTAGAAGGCGTGAATGAGTTCGTCGTCGACGAGTACGTCCTGCCGGCGCGACTTGTGCTCCAGCTCTTCCACCTGGGCGATCAGCTTGCGGTTGGCGGCGAGAAACGGCAGCCGGGTCTCCCACTCGCCACCCACGAGGGCTTCGCGAATGAAGATCTCGCGCGCCGCCGCCGGGTCGACATTGCCGAAGTTCACCCGCCGGTTGCTGTAGATCACGATGCCGTAGAGCGTGGCGCGTTCCAGCGCAATCACCTCGGCCGCCTTCTTCTCCCAATGTGGCTCCAGCAGCTGCGTCTTGATCAGGTGGCCGGCAATGGCCGGCAGCCATTGCGGCTCGATGTTGGCGATACCGCGGCCGAAGAGGCGCGTGGTTTCCACCAGTTCGGCCGCCACGATCCAGCGGCCCGGCTTCTTGCTCAGGTTGGCGCCGGGGTGTTTGTAGAAGCGGATGCCGCGTGCGCCCAGGTACCAGTCGTCTTCTTCGCTCTTCAGGCCGATGTTGCCCAGCAAACCGGCCAACATTGCCAAGTGGAGTTGCTCGTAGGTGGCGGGCGAACCGTTCAAACGCCAGCCATGCTCGGCAACCACGGTGTGCAGCTGCGAGTGGATGTCGCGCCATTCACGCACGCGACGCGGCGAGATGAAGCTTTCGCGCAGCAGTTGCTCCTGCTTGCGATGCGAGAGTTTGTGTTCGCCCTGGCCGCCTTTGGCCTCTTCCAACCACTTCCACAGTTTGAGCGTGCCCATGAACTCCGACTTTTCGTCGTCGAATTTCTTGTGGGCGTTGTCGGCGGCTTGTTGGTGCTCCATTGGCCGGTCGCGTGCGTCCTGCACGCTCAAGGCCGAGGCGATCACCAGCACTTCGGCCAGGGCCTGCCGGTCACGCGCCTCCAGGATCATGCGGCCCACACGCGGGTCCAGCGGCAGCTTGGCCAGCTCGCGGCCGATGGGCGTCAGCTCGTTCTGGTCATCCACCGCCCCCAGCTCGTTGAGCAGCTGATACCCGTCGGCGATGGCACGGCGGGGTGGCGGCTCAAGGAAGGGAAAGTCTTCCACCAGCCCCAGGCCCAGCGACTTCATGCGCAGGATCACGCCGGCCAGCGACGAGCGCAAAATTTCCGGGTCGGTGAACTTGGGCCGTTCGTTGAAATCCTTTTCGTCGTACAGCCGGATGCAGATGCCGTTGCTCACCCGCCCGCAGCGGCCGGCCCGCTGGTTGGCCGCCGCCTGGCTCACCGGCTCGATCTGCAACTGCTCGACCTTGTTGCGGTAGCTGTAGCGCTTGACGCGTGCCGTGCCGGCGTCGATCACGTACTGGATGCCCGGCACGGTAAGCGAGGTTTCGGCCACGTTGGTGGCAAGCACGATGCGGCGAGCACTGTGCGGCTCGAACACCATGTCTTGTTCTTGCTGGCTCAGGCGGGCGAAGAGTGGCACCACCTCCACACCGGGTGGATGGTGGCGGCGCAAGTGGTCGGCGGCTTCACGGATTTCGCGCTCGCCAGGCAGGAACACCAGCACGTCGCCCGCGCCTTCGCGCCACAGCTCATCCACCGCATCGCCGATGGCGTCGTTCAAGCCGTATTCGCGGCTATCTTCGAAAGGCCGGTAGCGCTGCTCGACAGGAAACAAGCGCCCGGACACCTGAATGACGGGCGCCGGGCCGTGGCGCGAAGCGAAATGCTGCGCGAAACGGTCGGCATCGATGGTGGCCGAGGTGACGATGATCTTCAGGTCGGGCCGCCGCGGCAGGATCTGCCGCAGGTAGCCGAGCAGGAAGTCGATGTTCAGGCTGCGCTCGTGGGCCTCGTCGATGATGAGCGTGTCATAGGCCTTGAGCAGAGGATCGGTCTGCGTCTCGGCCAGCAAGATGCCGTCGGTCATCAGCTTGACGCTGGCACCGGCCGACAGGCGGTCCTGGAAGCGCACCTTGAAACCCACATGCTCACCCAGCGGCGTGTTCAGTTCCTGGGCAATGCGCTTGGCCACGCTGGAGGCGGCGATGCGCCGCGGCTGGGTGTGGCCGATCAGCCCTCGGCCGCCCGCGCCCTTGCCCCGCCCCAGCGTCAGCGCAATCTTGGGGAGTTGGGTGGTCTTGCCTGAGCCTGTTTCACCACAGACGATCACCACCTGATGTTCCTGGATCGCCCGCGCGATTTCGTCGCGACGGCCGGAAACAGGCAACGATTCGGGAAATGAGATCGGCGGGATGGGGTTGGCCACCGGTGGCGCACTGCGGCGCGGGGGAGATGTCATCGGGTCTGCCCTGAGGTGTCACAGGGCCTTCGTGCAAAAATCATTGATTATTTCAAAGCAAGCAGATGAAAAGCTTCATGACACTCTTTGCGGGCCCGATGCCGGGCCGCCCCCAGACGGGCCAGCCCTCCTCGGGAGCGCGGTCGTTTGCGGTCAAGGGGTCGTCATCATGAGCCTTGTTTTCCCGCACACCTTCGTTCCATGGTTTCGTGCCGTGGCGCCCTACATCCACGCCCACCGCGGCAAGACCTTCGTGGTGGCGATCGCGGGTGAACTGGTGGCGGCCGGCAAGCTGGCCACCTTTGCGCAAGACCTCGCCATCTTGCACGCCATGGGCATCAAGCTCGTGCTGGTGCATGGTTTTCGCCCGCAGGTCGAAGAGCAGCTGCAGGCCAAGGGACACACGTCTCGCTTCAGCCACGGCATGCGCATCACCGATGCCGTCGCGCTCGACTGTGCCCAAGAAGCCGCCGGCCAGATGCGGTACGAGATCGAAGCCGCATTTTCGCAAGGCCTGCCCAACACGCCGATGGCCCATGCGCAGATTCGCGTCGTGTCGGGCAACTTCATCACCGCCCGTCCCGTCGGCATTGTGGATGGCGTCGATTTCCAGCACACGGGTCTGGTCCGCAAGATCGACGCGGCCGGCATCCGGCGTGCTGTCGACTTCGGTGCTCTGGTCATGCTGTCCCCCTTTGGTTTTTCGCCCACCGGTGAAGCCTTCAACCTCAGCATGGAAGACGTCGCCGCCAGCGCTGCCGATGCCTTGCAGGCCGACAAGCTGATCTATGTGACCGAGGTCAGGGGCATCCCGCTCGACCCGAGCGACCCCGACAGCGAAATCGACACCGAACTTGCGCTGGCCGACGCCAAGAAACTGCTCGCCAACCTGCCCAACCCGGTTCAACCCACGGACACCGCCTTTTACCTGCAGCACGCCGTCAAGGCCTGCGAGGCGGGTGTTGAACGCGTGCACATCGTGCCGTTCTCGGTGGACGGTTCGGTGCTGATGGAGTCGTTCACCCACGACGGGGTGGGCACCATGATCGTTGACGAGAAGCTGGAGAGTCTGCGCGAAGCGACGGCCGACGACATCGGCGGCATCCTGCAACTGATCGAGCCCTTCGAACGCAACGGCACGCTGGTCAAACGCGACCGCACCGAGATCGAGCGCGACATCGACCACTACACCGTGATCGAGCACGACGGGGTGATCTTCGGCTGCGCCGCGCTCTACCCTTACCCCGAGGCCCGCACGGCCGAGATGTCGGCGCTGACGGTATCCCCCGACGTGCAAGGTCAGGGCGACGGCGAGCGCATTCTCAAACGGGTGGAACAACGCGCAAAGGCGACCGGCCTCGACAGCATCTTCGTGCTCACTACGCAGACCATGCATTGGTTTTTGAAGCGCGGGTTCGCCCAGGTCGAACCCGACTGGCTACCCGAAGCGCGCAAGCGTAAATACAACTGGGACCGGCGCTCCCAGGTGCTGGTGAAGAAACTCGCCTGACCCACCATAAGCCGCCGTCGATTCATTTCCAAGGAGTACCTCATGGCCCGCACCGTTCATTGCGTTCATCTCAAGAAAGAAGGCGAAGGCCTTGATTTCGCACCCTATCCGGGCGAACTGGGCAAGCGCATCTACAACGAGGTCAGCAAAGAAGCCTGGCAGTTGTGGATGAAGCACCAAACCATGCTCGTCAACGAAAACCGCCTGAATCTTGCCGATCAGCGCGCCAGGCAATACCTCGCCCGGCAGATGGAACGATTCTTCTTCGGCGAAGGCGCCGAGCAACCTGCCGGATATGTGCCCCCTTCCACTTGAACCCTGGGTTGGCTGGGGTTTTTACCGAGTATGTCCATGATTTTCAGGCGCCAGGTCGTTTGTGGATAGTCGGTGAATAAGTCACGACATATTCTGAATTCCTTGCTCTAAAATATGCGGCACGTCGCGCACAACGCTGCATATTCATAACCCAAGGAGAAACAACATGGCATCGCTTCAGGACTTGCTGGCAAAACGAGCCGCTCTCGAGCAGGAAATCGAAGCCACCCAAAAGCGCGAGCGCCAAGACGCCATCAGTAAGGTCAGGGCATTGATGTCCGAATATGGCCTGACGATCACCGACCTTTCCAGCAAGGGTACGGGAGGCAAAGCCGGTGCCACCAAAGGTGCCAAAGTGGCACCCAAATACCGCAATGCCGCCACCGGTGAAACCTGGAGCGGCCGTGGCCTGCAACCCAAATGGTTGAAAGCTGCCCTGGCCTCGGGCAGGAAGATCAGCGATTTCGCGATCTGACACCCTCTTCCCCCTGCGAACGCCGCCCGCTGGGCGGCGTTTTGCATGGCGGCCTTCGTTAGACTTGCAGCGTGATCCCTCCCTCATTCGTCCAGGACCTTCTTTCTCGCGCCGACATCGTCGAGATCATTGGCCGTCACGTGCAACTCAAGAAGGCGGGCATCAACCACAAGGGGTTGTGTCCCTTCCACGGCGAAAAGACACCGAGCTTCACCGTGAGCGCCACGCGGCAGACTTACCACTGCTTCGGCTGCGGCGTACATGGCAACGCCATCGGCTTTTTGATGGAACATTCCGGCATGGGTTTTCTGGATGCCGTGCGCGACCTGGCACAGCAAGTGGGCCTGACCGTCCCCGAAGACGACCGTTCCCCGCAGGAGCGCGAACGCGCAGCCGAACTGAAGGAGCACCAGGCAACGCTGAGTGACGTTCTTACCAAGGCTGCCGACCACTACCGCAAGCAGCTCAAGGCGACTCCCCGAGCGGTCGAGTACCTGAAGGGGCGCGGCCTGACCGGCGAGATCGCTGCCGCTTTCGGCCTCGGCTACGCGCCGGACGGCTGGCGGGGCCTGGCCAGCGTGTTCCCGCACTACGACGACCCGCTGCTCGAAGAGAGCGGCCTCGTCATCGCGACGGGAGAGAACGACGCTGACCGCAAGCGCTACGACCGTTTCCGCGACCGCGTCATGTTCCCCATTCGCTCGGTGCAGGGTGACGTGATCGGTTTCGGCGGCCGGGTACTCGACAAGGGCGAGCCCAAGTACCTGAACTCCCCCGAAACTCCTGTCTTCATCAAGGGACGCGAGCTGTACGGCCTGCACGAGGCGCGTGCCGCCATGCGCCAGCGCGGCTACGTGCTCGTGGTCGAGGGCTATATGGATGTGGTGGCTCTGGCCCAACTCGGCTTCCCGAACGCCGTCGCCACGTTGGGCACCGCCTGTACCGCCGAACACGTGCAAAAGCTGTTCCGCTTCACCGAGTCGGTGGTATTCAGCTTCGATGGCGACGCAGCGGGGCGCCGAGCAGCTGGCCGGGCGCTGGAAGCCTCACTGCCCCACGCCAGCGACACACGCACCATCCGCTTTCTCTTTCTGCCGACCGAACATGACCCGGACTCCTATGTTCGCGAGCACGGGGCCGAAGCCTTCGAGCAGTGCGTAGCGCAAGCCGTTCCTTTGTCGCGCCAACTGGTCGAAACCGCACGCGATGGCATGAACCTCGACAGTGCCGAAGACCGGGCCAAGCTGCTGGCCAACGCAAAGCCGATGTGGGCCGCCCTGCCAGAGGGGGTTCTCAAGCTGCAGCTGCTGGGCGACCTGGCCCAACTCGCGGGTTTTGCAACGGCCGACCTGGCGCAGCTGTGGCAAGCCGCCGCTGCTCCTCGGGCTATCCCAGACGCAGCCCTAGCCCGCCCTGCCGGCCCCGCCCGTGGCTCGACCCCCTCTCCTCGGCCCAACCGCATAAGCAACCGCGCCGCCCCTGCCAGCCCGGCCGATACTGCGTTGCGCATGCTGTTGCTGCACAGCGACTGGTGGCAACAACTTGACGCCGATGACCATGAATTGTTGGCTGGCCTGCCCCCCCTGCACGGCCCGCTGAGCGCGTGGCTGGAACGCCAGCTGCATGAACACGGGCCGACTTCCTGGGCGGTGCTGGAGCAGGCCCTGCAGGAGACAGAATGGGCTGACGCTGTGCACCGTCTGGTGCCGCAAAGCGTACTGGCCGATGAAATGCAGTTTGCGGACCTGCGCCGAGTGATGGACGGAATGTGGATCAGGTCGCTGCAAGCCCAGCAGGAAGCGCTGCTACAGCAGGTCACCACCAATCCCCAGGCGCTGACGCGCTGGCGCGAGCTTGAGCTTCGCCGCAAACGGCTGCTGCTGGCCTCGGCGCAGCAACCGACTTTGACGTAATCACCTGTTTCGACGATAATTGAAGGTTTGTTACGCGGCAAGAGTGACAGCAGCACCTCCGGGCCCCGGCCACCCTCTGACCCAGGGTCCCCATTCAAGGCCACCTTTTCCCGCAAGGGCTGCACTTCATCGATGGTCACGCCAGCTTGTCCGTTCTGGGCCAAACCAATGCAGGCACGCCGCCGCATTGGTTGGCTTCGCTTTTTGCCGGCTTCGATGTCGCACCTGAACGATTGCCCACGGTCTGTGTCTACAGACTCCGGCCACCGTTTTGTGCACCTAAGCCACAAGCACAAAGTCGTGACGCCCACCACCATTCGAGGATTTGCATGACCGCGAAGAAGAGCGCTCCCGCCAAGGCAGCCCCAGCCGCTGCACCCGCCAAAGCCAACAAGGCCGAGGTTGAAGACAAGAAGAAGCCCGCCAAGCCTGCCGCCAAAGCTGGCGAGGTCAAGGGCAAGCCTGGACGCAAGCCCAAGGCAGGTGCCGCAGCCGGCAAGAAGGAAGAAGTTCCTGAGGAGGACTTTTCCGACATTGAGGCCGATCTTCAAGGCGAACCTGAGGTCGAAACCGAAGGCGGCGAAGAAAAGGTCGCCAAGGTCAAGCCGCTGCGCATGAAGGTGTCGCGCGCCAAAGAGCGCGCGCTGATGCGCGAGTTCGGGCTCGACGAAACCGCGCTCACAGAAGAAGAGGTTGCCAAGCGCCGCCAGGAGCTCAAGACCCTCATCAAGATGGGCAAGACGCGCGGTTTCCTGACGCACCAGGAAATCAACGACCACCTGCCTGAGAAGCTGGTCGACGCGGAAATCCTCGAAGCCATCGTCTCGATGCTCAACGACATGGGCATCGCGGTCTATGAGCAGGCGCCTGACGCGGCCACCCTTCTGATTGCCGGTGGCGGCACCACCACGGCCACCGAAGAAGAAGCCGAAGAAGCTGCTGAAGCGGCACTCTCGACCGTGGACTCGGAGTTCGGTCGCACGACCGACCCGGTGCGCATGTACATGCGCGAAATGGGTACGGTGGAGCTGCTGACCCGCGAAGGTGAAATCGAGATCGCCAAGCGCATCGAAGGCGGCTTGCAAGCCATGATGTTGGCGATCAGCGCCTCGCCGACGACGATCGCCGAAATCCTCGCCTACGCCGACAAGATCACGGCCGGCGAGATGCAGATTTCTGAGGTGGTCGACGGCTTTGTCTCTGAAGGCGAGGCCGACGACTACGTGGCCGAAGAAGACGTGGACTTCTTCGATGAGGAAGACGACGACGACGGCCAAGGCGGCAGCAAGGCGCTCACCAAAAAGCTCGAAGAACTGAAGACCGCGGCGCTGACCAAGTTCGAGAACCTGCGCATCAACTTCGACAAGATGCGCAAGTCGTTCGAGAAGGACGGCTACCAGTCGCCGACCTACAACAAGTCCCAGCAGGCCATCAGCGCCGAGCTGATGACGATCCGCTTCACCGTGAAGACCATCGAGAAGCTGTGTGGCATCCTGCGTTCGCAAGTGGACGATGTGCGCCGCTACGAGCGTGAGCTGCGCAAGATCCTGGTCGACAAGTGCGGCATGCCGCAGGAGTACTTCATCAAGCACTTCCCGCCCAACCTGCTCAACCTGAAGTGGGCTGAGAAAGAAGCGGCTGCCGGAAAGGGCTACAGCGCGATTCTGGCGCGCAACCTGCCCGCCATCCAGGAACTGCAGAAGAAGTTGACCGACCAGCAGGCGCGCGCCGTGGTTCCGCTGGAAGACCTGAAGCAGATCAACAAGCGCATGAACGAAGGCGAGAAGTCTTCGCGCGACGCCAAGAAGGAAATGATCGAGGCCAACCTGCGCCTCGTGATTTCGATCGCCAAGAAGTACACCAACCGCGGCCTGCAGTTCCTCGACCTGATTCAAGAAGGCAACATCGGCCTCATGAAGGCGGTCGACAAGTTCGAATACCGTCGCGGCTACAAGTTCTCGACCTATGCCACGTGGTGGATCCGCCAAGCCATCACCCGCTCGATCGCCGACCAGGCGCGCACCATCCGCATCCCGGTGCACATGATCGAGACCATCAACAAGATGAATCGATTGAGCCGCCAGCACTTGCAGGAGTTCGGCTTCGAGCCCGACGCGCCCACGCTGGCCGAGAAGATGGAGATTCCCGAGGACAAGATCCGCAAGATCATGAAGATCGCGAAGGAGCCGATCTCGATGGAAACCCCCATCGGTGACGACGACGATTCACATCTGGGCGACTTCATCGAGGACACCAACAACACCGCGCCGATCGAAGCCGCCATGCAGGCCGGCCTGCGCGACGTGGTGAAGGACATCCTCGACAGCCTGACGCCGCGCGAAGCCAAGGTGCTGCGCATGCGCTTCGGCATCGAAATGAGCACCGACCACACGCTCGAAGAGGTCGGCAAGCAGTTCGATGTCACTCGCGAACGCATCCGCCAGATCGAGGCCAAGGCCATTCGCAAGCTCAAGCACCCCAGCCGCTCGGACAAGCTGCGCACGTACCTCGATAACCTCTGATCCTCAAAAAAGCGCAGAAGCCCCGGTCCAATTTACCGGGGCTTTTTTCATGGTTGTTGCCATAAACTTCACGACATGACGCAGATTCTTCAGCGAACCGTCTTGTTTGCAGACTTGCGCGGCAGCACGGCGCTGTACGAGACCCTTGGCAACGCCGAAGCCACCACGGTGGTCACGCGCTGCGTTTCGCTGATCGCACAAATCGTTTCCACCACAGGCGGAGTGGTCGTCAAAACGCTTGGCGACGGCCTGATGGCCGTCTTTGCCGACCCGGGTGCCGCGGTGGTCGCGGCCGACGAAATGCACGACTCGCTCGACCGCATCGGGCCGCCGAATGCAGGCAGCCCGAACCCGCGGGGCTACACACCGGTGCTCAAGCTCCAGGTGGGCCTCGCGCACGGTGAAGTGATCGAGATGTCGGGCGATTGTTTCGGCGACGCTGTCAATGTGGCGGCTCGCCTGCTTGATCATGCGGGTGACAACGAAACCCTGGCCACCGCCAGCGTGGTGGCCGATCTGTCCTCCGACATGCGAGAGCGCTTCCGCAGCCTCGACAAAGTGCAGTTGCGTGGCCGCGTCGAGCCGGTTCACGTGTACCTGCTCGAAGGACAGCGGTTCAGCGACACCGCAGCCACGGCCTATGGCGACTTGATGCCCAACCTCGAGCCTGAAGGCATACGCCTCATCTGGCTGGACATGAACCGCGTCTATGCCGGGCCCAGCCTGCCCGTTGTGCTGGGGCGCAGCCCACAAGTCACCTACTGCATCGACGACTCCCGCGTGTCGCGCTCGCATGCCCGGATCGACTGGCACGGCGGCGCGTTTCAACTCACCGACCTCAGCTACAACGGCACCTACGTTCGCTTCTCCAACGATTCAGAGATCGTCTCGCTGCGCCGCGGCACCTGCACGCTGCACGGTTCGGGTTTGATCGGCCTGGGCGCCACGCTGACCGACCCGACCGCGCCCTGTGTGCGCTTCGAGATCCTGAAGTTCGCCGACACCCAGCCGCAGGAGTCGTTCTAACCCAGCAGCGCGTCGGCCAGCGCTGTCAAATCGGTGAACACGCGGTAACCCTCGCCGGCACTCGGCACAGCCACCGACTCGCGTCGCAGCCAGACCGCCTGCAGACCCGCATTAACGGCCCCCGCCACATCCAGCTCGAAGTCATCGCCGACGTGCAACACCTGGGCTGGCGCGCACCCCAGCGAAGCGCAGGCATGGTGGAAGATGCGGCTGTCGGGCTTGGCCACCCCCAGGCTGCGTGCAGTGACACTGCCCCGAAAGAAAGCTGCCAGGCCGATGCGATCAAGATCGGCGTTGCCGTTGGTCAAGGCCATCAGGGGGAAACGCTGCGACAAGCGGCGCAAGGCTGCCAATGCGTCGTCGTACAAAACGACCTGCTGTCGCGCGTCAAAGAAGATGTCGAACGCCGCCTGGTCGAGCGACGGGTCATCGCCGGCCAGCAGCAGTGCGCGGCGCAGGCTCTCGCGGCGGATGGCGCTCAGGTCGTGCACCCAATGCGGGTTCTCCAGCGCCACCGCGTCACGCAGCGACCTCAAGCCCCTGGGGTTGAAGCGGTGGGCCGTCGCAGGCGCGTGCACGGCCAGCCATGCGTGCAGGACCGATTCGGCCCGCTCTATCGCCGGCCAGATCGGCCACAGGGTATCGTCGAGATCCAGCGTCAAGGCCAGAGGCGGGGTGTGCATGAGTTGTTGCTGTCCGTGGGTGAATGGCCTTCGCCAGCCGGCATTCTCCGCTACAGTCATTCGCATGCTGCGGGCCAACCATCTGGTCGTCGAACTCACCCTTGCGCGGGTGTGAGTCCCGGGCGCAGCCCCCACCCATGATGCCTTTGCCCGACGAAGCCAGTCGCCGGCCCACGCTGAGCGAACTGCGCAATCTCGGCACAGTTTCCCAGGAACAGTTCGACACGCTGGTGCGCCTCATTTCGCGGCAGCTCCAGTGCCCCATCGCCTGGCTGGGTTTGCTGGACGATGAAACAGGCCTGTGGCTCAAGGCCCAGGTGGGACTGGCGTCGCACGAGTTGCCCACGTTCGCCGGTACGCTAATGAGCACCCTGCTGGCCACCGAGGGCCTGGTGATTCGCGATGGCCTTGCAGCAGCAGCAACCGTCGTGGTCAACGGAAAGACGGTTGGCATGGTCTGCGCCATGGATACCGCGGCGCGCACATTCGACGATGAAGCGCTTGCCGCGCTTCGTGACCTGGCCGCAATGGCCGCCTTCCTGGTCGATTCGCGGCTGAACGAAGTGCGGTGGCGACAGCAAGAAACACGCGTTCGCGCCGTCAGCATGTCCAGCGGCGATCAGGTGCAGACCCAGCATGCAGCACGCAAGGCCGAACGTCTGCTCAGCGATGCGCTCGACAGCCTCACGACCGGGGTGATGATCACCGACCCGAGCGGGCAGGTGGTGATGACCAACCCCGTCTGGCGCCACAACATCGGCCACAACATGAGCGACGGCGCCCCCTGGTCCGAGATCGTCCAGCGCATGGCGCAGCCGGCGACTACCCCGATGCGCGCGACCGTGAGGCCTTCGTGCGCTGGCGTCTGGGGTTGGCGTCGGAACACGGCGAGCAGCACGAACTGCGCTGGAAGGACCGCTGGTTAATCATCAGCGACCGCCTGCTGGCCGATGGCAGCGTGGTCCACCTGTCGATCGACATCACCGACCACAAGCGCGCCGAACTGGCGCTGGGCGAGCAGCAGGTTCAGCTGTGCGAATCGCAGGCTCAACTCAGCGCCGTGCTCCGGGCAGTTCCCGACCTCTGGTTCGTGCTCGATGCCGAAGGCCGCTACCTGAAGTGCAGTTCAGAGCATCACCCCATGCTGGCCCACTCATGGGATAGCGTGCGCGGCAAGCCTTTCGACGCCGGAGTGCCCAAACCGCTGGCCGATCGGGTGGTCGCCACCATTGCCAGCGCGCTGGCCAGCGGCGAAGTACAACGCATCGACTACGACCTCACCACCACCGACGGCGTTGCGCGCACCTTCGAGGCCCGAATTTCACCAATGCCCAACCGGCAGGTGCTCTACGTCACCCGCGACCTGACCGACCTGCGCAAGCTCGAGCGCGACCTGCTCATCATGCAGCGCGCCTGGGAAGCCGATGCCGCGCTGCCGATCAGCGTGGTCGACGCAGCCTTGCCCGACATGCCGCTGATCTACGTCAACCCGGCCTTCGAGCGCCTGACGGGCTACAGCCGCGCCGAAGCGCTGGGGAGAAACTGCCGCTTCTTGCAGGGACACCTTGTTGACCAATCCGCCCGCGCCATCTTGCGAGACGCACTGCGCGACGGCCGCTCCGCCAGCGTCACCCTCGACAACGTGCGCAAGGACGGCACGGTGTTCAGCAATGCGCTCCACGTGGCGCCGGTGCGAGACGCCGGCCGCCAGCTCACCCACTACATCGGTGTACAGCGTGATGTCACAGAACAAAGCCGCGCCGCCGACAAGCTGCGCTTGAGCGAAGAGCTCTACCGCTCGGTGGCCGCGGCCATCAGCGACGGGTTGGTGGTGGTCACGCCGGCGCTGAGCATCATCGCCGTCAACCCGGCCGGCTGCGACAGCCTGGGTGTGGTGCCGGCCGACGTGGTGGGCCATGCCGACGCCTGGCCGTTCGAACTGCTGGGGCCGAACGAAACACCTCTTCCCCCGGATCAGCACCCGGCGAAGCGGGTGGTGGACAGCGATCAGCCGCTGATGAACCAGACCCATTCCCTGCGCCGCCCGGACGGCCAGATGCGATGGATATCCCTCAATGCCCACCCCTTGCAGCTGCGCCCCGAGGGCAACACCTTCTCGGTGGTACTGACCTTTCGCGACATCACCCGGCAGCGTGCCTCCGAGCGGGCTATCGCGGTGGCCGAAGAGCGCTGGAAGTTCGCCCTCGAAGGCTCGGGCGATGGCGTGTGGGACTGGGATGCACACACCAACAGGTTCTACTACTCCACGCGCTGGAAAGAGATGCGGGGCTACGCCGACCACGAGATCGGAGATGCGCATGCACGGCAGCCAGGTCGAGCTGCGCGTGGCCGAAGACGGCGACCAGGCGCTGACACTCGCACAAAGCTGGCAACCCGAAGTGCTGGTGCTCGACGCCCACCTGCCGGGAATCTCCGGCTTCGAGGTGCTGCGATTGCTGCGCACCCTGCCCGGCCTCGACAACGTGCCGGCCTACATGTGCTCGGCCGACGCCATGCCCGACGACGTGCAGCGCGCCTACGAAGCCGGTTTCATCGGCTACTGGACCAAGCCCATCAACGTCAGCTCGGTGCTGGCCGACATCGAACAGTGGGTGCAGCGCTCGCGCGGCACAGCATCGATTGCCGCCCCTGGCTGAGAGACTGACTCGGGCGGTTCGGCCGGCGCGCCGATAATCGCGCCCTGCTTTGCGCCCCCACCCTCATGCCGTTTGCCCGCGAACCCGCACCTGCCTCAGGGACGTCCCCCACCACCGCGATCCTGCTGTGCAACCTGGGCACGCCCGCAGCACCCACGACACCCGCCGTCAGGCGCTACCTGGCCGAGTTTCTGCACGACCCCCGGGTGGTGGAGATTTCGCGCTGGGTCTGGTGCCTCATCCTGCACGGCATCATCCTGCGCGTGCGCCCGGCCCAATCGGCCAAACGGTATGCCAGCGTCTGGACGCCCCAAGGCTCGCCGCTCACCGTGTGGACCGACAAGCAGTCCAAGCTGCTCGCCGGCTACCTGGGCCAGCGGGGCCACCGGGTGACAGTGCGTTTTGCCATGCGCTACGGCGCGCCCTCGGTGGCTTCGGTGATGGACGAACTCAAGGCAGGCGGCGCACAGCGTGTGCTGGTGCTGCCGATGTATCCGCAGTACTGCGCCGCCACCACCGGCAGCGCATGCGACGCCGTTTACGCCTGGGCCAGGAACGTGCGCAGCCTGCCCGAACTGCGCTTCATCAACCACTTCCACGACGACCCCGGCTACATCAATGCACTCGTCAAACGCTTGACGGACCACTGGATGACCCACGGCCGCGGCGAAAAGCTGGTGATGAGCTTCCATGGCATGCCCAAGCGCACCCAGGCGCTGGGCGACCCGTACTTCGATGAATGCATGAAGACAGCACGCCGCGTCGCAGCGCGGGCCGATGTGAAGCCGCAAGACCTGGTCGTCACGTTCCAGAGCCGCCTCGGCCGCGCCGAGTGGCTGAAGCCCTATACCGAACCCACGCTGGTCCAACTCGCCAAGCAAGGCGTGAAGCGAGTCGACGTGATGTGCCCCGGCTTCGTGGCCGACAACCTGGAAACTCTGGAAGAAATTGCCCAGGAGGCCCGCGATGCCTTCTTGAAATCCGGCGGTACCGAGTTCAACTATGTAGCCTGCCTGAACGACCAGCACGAGTGGATGACAGCCCTGACCAACCTGGCCCTTCAGCACATGCAAGGCTGGGAGACGCGCGCCCCCCAGGCGCCCACGCTCCCTTAAGGGACAAACCGATGCAAACCGTGCGGCTCGACAAATGGCTCTGGGCGGCGCGCTTCTACAAGACGCGCAGCCTGGCCACCCAGGAAATCGACAAGGGCCGAATCGAGGTCAACGGCCAAGCCGCCAAGCCGGCGAAAGAGCTGCGGCTGGGCGATCTGGTCGAGATCCGCCAGGGCGCCGTGCTGCGCACCATCCACGTGCGCGGCCTGAGCAGCATCCGCGGCCCCGCTCCCGTGGCCCAGGCGCTCTATGAAGAGACGCCTGACAGCGTGGCACGGCGCGAAGAAGCCACCCGCCAGCGGCACGAGACCCCCGAGCCCGCCCTGGCCATCGAACAAGGCCGCCCGACCAAGCGCGACCGCCGTCAACTGGCCGATTGGAACCGTTGGAGCGCTTCGGTCGACCCCGATTGAATTTGAGTTCCGGCCCAGCCCTTGAAACCCTCCGCGGCGCACCCATATGCCCGCCTTCGACAGGTATTCGACCCATGCAGAACACAGAAGACATCTCACAAAACCCAGTCCCCTTCGAGCAAACCGAGGGGCAGCCCGCCACCGCGACGCAGCCTGCCGCAACGGCACCCGCCGCTGACCAGCCCTCACTGGAATCGCGCCTCGCCGAGATGTCCGACGCCTACCTGCGGGCCAAGGCAGAGACGGAAAACATCCGCCGCCGCGCCGAAGAAGAGATCGCCAAGGCCCGCAAGTTCGCCGTCGAGAACTTTGCCGACAGCCTGCTCCCCGTGAAAGACAGCCTGGAAGCCGCCATCGCCATCCAGGCCGCAACCCCGGAGCAATTGCTCGAAGGCGTGCACGCCACCTTGCGCCAGCTTTCGCAGGCCCTGGAGCGCAACAAGGTGATCGAGATCAGCCCCTCGGCCGGCACCAAGTTCGACCCCCATCAGCACCAGGCCATCAGCGTGGTGCCCGCAGAGCAAGAGGCCAACAGCGTGGTCGCCGTGCTGCAAAAGGGCTACCTGATCGCCGACCGCGTGCTGCGCCCGGCGCTG
>Ga0209974_10000149_pt1 | contig 21195 bp, 35 predicted proteins | sample InoplaM3SPM_FD_187592 | JGI IMG/M metagenome (GOLD analysis project Ga0209974, IMG submission 187592) | Arabidopsis thaliana rhizosphere microbial communities from the Joint Genome Institute, USA, that affect carbon cycling - Inoculated... | ecosystem: Host-associated > Plants > Roots >...
CGGACCAAGCCGCACGTGAACGTGGGGACGATTGGGCACGTGGACCACGGCAAGACGACGCTGACGGCGGCGATCACGACCGTGCTGAGCAAGCTGTTCGGTGGCGAGGCCAAGGCCTACGACCAGATCGATGCGGCGCCGGAAGAAAAGGCGCGCGGCATCACGATCAACACCGCGCACGTCGAATACGAAACCAAGAACCGCCACTACGCGCACGTCGACTGCCCCGGGCACGCCGACTACGTGAAGAACATGATCACCGGCGCCGCCCAGATGGACGGCGCGATCCTGGTGTGCTCCGCTGCTGACGGCCCGATGCCGCAAACCCGCGAGCATATCCTGCTGGCCCGCCAGGTGGGCGTGCCTTACATCATCGTGTTCCTCAACAAGTGCGACATGGTCGACGACGCCGAGTTGCTCGAGTTGGTCGAAATGGAAGTGCGCGAGCTGCTCGACAAGTACGACTTCCCCGGCGACGCCACCCCCATCATCCACGGCAGCGCCAAGCTGGCCATGGAAGGCGACAAGGGCGAACTCGGCGAAGGTGCGATCCTGAAGCTGGCTGAAGCTCTGGACAGCTACATCCCCACGCCCGAGCGCGCGGTGGATGGCGCCTTCCTGATGCCTGTCGAAGACGTGTTCTCGATCTCCGGCCGCGGCACCGTGGTCACGGGTCGTATCGAGCGCGGCATCATCAAGGTCGGTGAAGAAATCGAAATCGTCGGCATCAAGGCGACGCAAAAGACCACCTGCACCGGCGTGGAAATGTTCCGCAAGCTGCTGGATCAGGGTCAAGCCGGCGACAACGTGGGCATCCTGCTGCGCGGCACCAAGCGCGAAGACGTCGAGCGCGGCCAAGTGCTGTGCAAGCCCGGCAGCATCAAGCCGCACACCCACTTCACCGCCGAGGTGTACGTGCTGAGCAAAGAAGAGGGTGGGCGTCACACTCCGTTCTTCAACAACTACCGGCCGCAGTTCTACTTCCGCACGACGGACGTGACCGGAGCGGTCGAGTTGCCCAAGGACAAAGAGATGGTCATGCCCGGCGACAACGTCAGCATCACCGTCAAGCTGATCAACCCGATCGCCATGGAAGAAGGCCTGCGCTTCGCCATCCGTGAGGGTGGCCGCACCGTCGGCGCCGGCGTCGTGGCAAAGATCCTGGAGTAAGGCTGCGTGACGACCGGGCTTGCGCCGCAAGGCTGAGCCCGGCCTTTACACCCTCGCAGTCGCAAGGCTGCATCGTTCTTTTTTAGGAATTCGTCATGCAAAAGCAAAAGATCCGCATTCGCCTGAAGGCGTTTGACTACAAGCTGATCGACCAGTCCGCGCTGGAAATCGTCGACACCGCCAAGCGCACCGGTGCCATCGTCAAGGGCCCAGTGCCGCTGCCTACGCGCATGCAGCGTTTCGACATCCTGCGTTCGCCGCACGTCAACAAGACGAGCCGTGACCAGTTCGAGATCCGCACACACCAGCGCCTGATGGACATCGTTGACCCGACCGACAAGACCGTGGACGCGCTGATGAAGCTCGACCTGCCGGCCGGCGTCGACGTCGAGATCAAGCTGCAGTAAGACCTCTGCCTGTAGAGCGGTTGCCGCCAACCCGGCTTCTGCACTACAATCGCGGGCTTCCCCGGAAGCAGGGCTCTTTGAGTGCCTGCATTCCAACCAGTCAGCCCGGCCAATCGATGTCGGGTATCGAAACAAAGGCTTCCAAACCGAAGGGTGCGGGGGCTGGAGAAAATTATGAGTCTGAGCAACCGTCTCGGTTTGCTGGGCCGCAAGGTGGGCATGATGCGCATCTTCACAGACGACGGCGATGCCGTGCCTGTGACGGTGCTGGATGTGTCCAACAACCGCGTGACCCAAGTCAAGACCGCAGAATCCGACGGCTACAGCGCCATTCAAGTGGCGTTTGGTTCGCGCAAAGCCTCGCGTGTTTCCAAGCCTGAAGCTGGTCACCTCGCGAAAGCGGGCGTTGAGGCCGGTGAAATCCTCAAGGAATTCCGTGTCGCTGCCGACGTGGCTGCTGGCTTCAAGCCGGGTGCCCAGGTGCCGGTAAGCACGTTTGCCGTGGGTCAGCTTGTGGACGTGCAAGGTACCTCCATCGGCAAGGGCTTCACGGGCACGATCAAGCGCCACAACTTCAGCTCGCAGCGCGCGTCGCACGGCAATAGTCGTTCGCACAACGTGCCGGGCTCGATCTCGATGGCCCAGGATCCGGGTCGCGTGTTTCCGGGCAAGAAGATGTCCGGCCAGCGCGGCGACGTGACCAAGACCACCCAAAACCTCGACATTGTTCGCATCGACGAAGTCCGCCAGCTGCTGCTGGTGCGCGGCGCGGTGCCGGGTTCCAAGAACGGCCATGTGGTCGTGAGCCCTGCCGTCAAGGTGAAGGTCAAGAAAGGAGCCCAGTAATGCAGCTCGAGCTCCTGAACGAACAAGGTCAGGCAACGTCCAAAGTTGACGCGCCTGACACCGTGTTTGCGCGTGATTACAACGAAGCGCTGGTGCACCAGATCGTCGTGGCCTTCCAGGCCAACGCACGCCAAGGTACCCGGGCCCAGCTCGACCGCGCTGAGGTCAAGCACTCGACCAAGAAGCCGTGGCGCCAAAAGGGCACCGGCCGCGCTCGTGCTGGTATGACGTCTTCGCCGCTGTGGCGCGGAGGCGGTCGGATTTTCCCGAACAGCCCGGACGAAAACTTCACCCAGAAGGTCAACAAAAAGATGTATCGCGCCGGCATGGCCGCGATCCTCTCGCAGTTGGCTCGTGAAGGCCGCCTGGCGGTGGTCGATTCGATTGCCATCGATGCGCCCAAGACCAAATTGCTGGCCGCCAAGTTCAAGGCCATGGGCCTGAGTTCGGTGCTGGTGATTGCCGACCAGGTTGATGACAACCTGTTCCTGGCTTCGCGCAACCTGCCGAACGTGCTGGTGGTCGAGCCGCGTCACGCCGACCCGCTCTCGCTGGTGCACTACAAGAAGGTGCTGGTGACCAAGGCGGCGATCGAGCAACTCCAGGAGATGTTCGCATGAGCGCCACCCAAGCCAACAAGCCCAAGCACGCCGACAACCGCTTGGCGCAGGTGCTGGTCGCCCCGATCGTGAGCGAAAAGGCCACCGCCGTCGCCGAGAAGAACAACCAGGTGATGTTCAAGGTGCTGCGCGACGCGACCAAGCGCGAGATCAAGGCGGCCGTTGAGTTGCTGTTCAAGGTCGAAGTCGAATCGGTTCAGACCGTGATTCAAAAGGGCAAGGTCAAGAAATTCGGTCGTTCGATTGGCCGCCGTGACCACGTCAAGAAGGCGTATGTGTCACTGAAGGCGGGCCAAGAGCTCAACTTCTCTGGGGAGGCCGCGTAATGGCCGTCATCAAAGTGAAACCGACCTCGCCTGGCCGCCGTGCCGTGGTGAAGGTGGTGCATGCGCACCTGCACAAGGGCAAGCCCGAAGCGTCGCTGGTCGAGCCGCAATTTCAGCACTCGGGCCGCAACAACAACGGGCACATCACGGTTCGCCACAAGGGTGGTGGTCACAAGCACCACTACCGTGTGGTCGACTTTGTGCGTAACAAGGACGGCATTCCGGCAAAGGTCGAGCGCATCGAGTACGACCCGAACCGCACGGCCCACATTGCCCTGGTGTGCTACGCCGACGGCGAGCGTCGCTACATCATTGCCCCGCGTGGCCTGGAAGTGGGTTCCACCGTGCTGAGCGGCGCTGAAGCGCCGATCAAGGCCGGTAACACGCTACCGATCCGCAACATTCCGGTGGGCTCGATCATCCATTGCATCGAGTTGCTGCCTGGCAAGGGCGCTCAGATCGCCCGCTCGGCTGGCACGTCCACGACGCTGCTGGCACGCGAAGGCACCTACGCTCAGGTTCGCCTGCGCTCCGGTGAAGTGCGCCGCATTCATATCGACTGCCGCGCCACCATCGGCGAAGTGTCGAATGAAGAGCACAGCCTGCGTCAGTACGGCAAGGCCGGCGCAATCCGCTGGAAGGGCATCCGGCCGACGGTTCGTGGTGTTGCCATGAACCCGGTGGATCACCCGCACGGTGGTGGCGAAGGCCGCACGGGCGAAGGCCAGGTGCCGGTGTCTCCTTGGAACACCATGACCAAGGGCTACCGCACTCGCAACAACAAGCGCACGCAGACGTTTATCGTTTCGCGTCGCAAGAAGTAAGGAGCCGACATGACCCGTTCGCTCAAAAAAGGCCCGTTCGTCGATCATCACCTTCAGGCCAAGGTCGAAAAGGCCGTTGCCATCAAGGACAAGAAGCCGATCAAGACCTGGTCGCGCCGCTCGACGATCCTGCCCGACTTCATTGGTGTGACGATTGCCGTGCACAACGGCAAGCAACACGTGCCTGTGTATATCACCGACCAGATGGTCGGCCACAAGCTCGGCGAATTTGCGCTCACCCGCACGTTCAAGGGCCACCCGGCTGACAAGAAGGCCAACAAGAAGTAAGGATGACGACGATGGAAACCCGTTCAATCGTTCGCGGCGTTCGCCTCTCTGCCGACAAGGGTCGGTTGGTGGCTGACATGGTCCGCGGCAAGAAGGTGGACCAGGCGCTCAACATCCTGACCTTCACCCCCAAGAAAGCTGCCGGCATCATCAAGAAGTGCCTCGAGTCCGCCATTGCGAACGCCGAGCACAACGATGGCGCTGACATCGACGAGCTGACTGTGAAGACGATCTACGTCGAGCAGGGCGCCACGCTGAAGCGTTTCTCCGCACGGGCCAAGGGCCGCGGTAACCGCATCAGCAAGCCGACCGCGCACATCTACATCACCGTCGGCAACTAAAGGCAAAGACCATGGGACAAAAAATCCACCCAACCGGGTTCCGCCTGCCGGTCACGCGCAACTGGGCTTCGCGTTGGTACGCGTCGAACCAGAACTTCGCGACCATGCTGGCCGAAGACCTGAAGGTGCGCGAGTACCTGAAGGCTCGCCTGAAGAGCGCCGCGGTCTCGCGTATCCTGATCGAGCGCCCCGCCAAGAACGCACGTATCACGATCTTCTCGGCTCGTCCGGGGGTCGTGATCGGCAAGAAGGGCGAGGACATCGAAAACCTGAAGGCCGAACTGACCCGCCGCCTTGGCGTGCCGGTGGCTGTGAACATCGAAGAAGTGCGCAAGCCCGAGATCGATGCACAGTTGATTGCCGACAGCATCACCCAGCAGCTCGAAAAGCGCATCATGTTCCGCCGCGCGATGAAGCGCGCGATGCAGAACGCGATGCGCCTGGGCGCCCAAGGCATCAAGCTGATGTCGTCGGGCCGCCTGAACGGCATCGAAATCGCTCGGTGCGAGTGGTACCGCGAAGGCCGCGTCCCACTTCACACCTTGAAGGCCGACATCGACTATGGCTTCTCCGAAGCCAAGACGACCTACGGCATCATCGGCGTGAAGTGCTGGGTCTACCGTGGTGACCGCCTCGCCAATGGCGAACTGGCACCCCAGGCCAAGCCTGAAGTGCAGGAAGACGATCGCCGTCCGCGTCGCAACACCCGTCCGGGCGCACCTGGTGCTCCCGCTGGCCGTGGTGGTCGCCCGGGTGGTGGTGGTTTCGATCGTGGCGCGCCGCGTCAAGACGCTGGTCGCCCTGCAGAAGCAGCCGCACCGGCTGGCGATGCGCCCAAGACGCCCGCGGTCAAGCGCGTGCGCAAGGCGCCGACGCCTGGGGCCACTGAGCCCAAAGGAGAATAAGCATGCTGCAACCTGCACGCAGAAAATACCGCAAGGAACAGAAGGGTCGGAACACCGGCGTGGCCACGCGTGGCGCGGCCGTGTCGTTCGGCGACTTCGGCCTGAAGGCCACCGAGCGCGGCCGTTTGACGGCGCGCCAGATCGAAGCGGCTCGCCGCGCGATCTCGCGCCACATCAAGCGCGGCGGTCGGATCTTCATCCGCATCTTCCCGGACAAGCCCATCTCGCAAAAGCCTGCTGAGGTCCGCATGGGCAATGGCAAGGGCAACCCCGAGTACTACGTGGCTGAAATCCAGCCGGGCAAGGTGCTCTACGAAATCAACGGTGTGCCGGAAGAGTTGGCCCGCGAAGCGTTCAAGCTGGCATCTGCCAAGCTGCCGCTGAGCACCACCTTCGTGGCCCGCGCGATCGGCGCCTGAGGAGAACATGATGAAAGCATCTGAACTTCGTGCCAAAGACGTCGCCGGCCTTGAAAAGGAAGTGGCCGACCTGCTCAAGGCTCACTTCGGCCTGCGCATGCAAAAGGCGACTCAGCAGCTGACCAACCACACCACGCTGGGCAACACCCGCCGTGACATCGCTCGTGCCAAGACCATCCTGGCCGAGAAGAAGAAAGGGGCATCGAAATGACTTCGACCGCCGGTGATATCAAGGTCGACGCTCCGGGCAAGAATCAGCGCAAGCTGGTTGGCAAGGTCGTCAGCGACAAGCGGTCCAAGACCATCACGGTCCTGATCGAGCGCCGTACCAAGCACGAGCTGTACGGCAAGATCGTGGCCAAGTCCAGCAAGTACCACGCTCACGACGAAAAGGGCGAGTACAAGATGGGCGACGTGGTCGAGATCGCTGAAAGCCGTCCGATTTCAAAAACCAAGTCGTGGGTGGTGACTCGCCTGGTTGAGAAAGCCCGCACGGTCTGAGTTGACGTACCCTGCTGGGCTTACGAGCCCCGCTGCAACGGTCGGTGTGCTGCAAGTTGGCGCCCCGGCCGTTTTGCTTTTGTGATCTGACTCATCTGGAGACGAACATGCTGAAGGTTGGTGACACACTCCCCGCAGGCTCCCTGCAGGAATTCATCGAGGTCGAAGGCAACGGCTGCTCGCTCGGCCCCAACAGCTTCGACATTCAAAAGACTACGGCCGGCAAGACGATCGCCGTGTTCGCGCTGCCTGGCGCCTTTACCCCCACCTGCTCGGCCCAGCACGTGCCGGGCTATGTGAAGCAGGCCGAGGAGCTGAAGGCTGCGGGTGTGGATGAAATCTGGTGCGTATCGGTTAACGACGCCTTCGTGATGGGCGCGTGGGGCCGCGATCAGAAGACCGCGGGAAAGGTGCGCATGATGGCCGACGGCAGTGCTGCCTTCACCAAGGCCGCTGGCCTGGAACTGGATCTCACCAGCCGCGGCATGGGTGTGCGCTCACAGCGTTACTCGATGCTGGTGGTGGATGGTGTCGTCAAGTCGCTCAACATCGAGGGCCCCGGCAAATTCGAGGTCAGCGACGCTGCGACCCTGCTCAAGCAGGCACAGGAGGCCAAGGGCTGAATAGGTTTGTGCGGTGATGGGTGTTGACACGACCTACAAAAGCACCGCATAATCCGCGACTTCGCCGAAATTCCAGTTGCGCTGGCTCGCACAGTGCAGCAGGTTTCGGCTCCGCCCAAACAGTGAGTTGCGCATCCAGCGTGACGATCTGACGGGCCCAAGACTGCTTGCTTCGGCAAGACAAGTTGGGGACAGAACATGATTCAAATGCAATCGCGACTCGACGTCGCGGACAACACTGGCGCGAAGTCCGTCCAGTGCATCAAGGTGCTCGGCGGCTCCAAGCGTCGTTACGCCGGTATTGGTGATGTGATCAAGGTTTCCATCAAGGAAGCCGCGCCGCGTGGTCGTGTGAAGAAGGGCGAGGTCTACAGTGCCGTCGTCGTTCGCACTGCCAAGGGCGTTCGCCGCCAAGATGGCTCGCTGGTGAAGTTCGACGGCAACGCCGCCGTGCTGCTCAACGCCAAGCTTGAGCCCATCGGCACCCGCATCTTCGGCCCGGTCACGCGTGAACTGCGTACCGAGCGCTTCATGAAGATCGTGTCGCTCGCACCTGAAGTGCTCTAAGCCGCGCTAGGAAACAGCTTATGAACAAGATTCGCAAAGGCGACCAGGTCATCGTGTTGACCGGGCGCGACAAAGGCAAGCGTGGCACCGTCACGCAGCGCGTTGACGAAGAGCGCATCGTGGTCGAGGGTGTGAACGTGGTGAAGAAGCACGTGAAACCGAACCCGATGAAGGGCGCCACCGGCGGCGTCGTCGACAAGACCTTGTCGATCCATCAGTCCAACGTGGCGATCTTCAACCCCGCCACCGGCAAGGCCGATCGTGTGGGTATCAAGCTGCTGAGCGATGCTGACAAGCAAGCTCGCAAGACCAAGGACAACGGCGTTCGCGTCTACAAGTCCAGCGGCGAAGAGATCAAGGCGTAAAGACATGGCCAAGCAACAAGCTCAACAAGGTGCAAAACCCGCCGTCGCGCGTCTGCAGCAGATCTATCGCGAGTCGATCACGCCTGACCTCATCAAGAAGTTTGGCTACACCTCTACGATGCAAGTGCCCCGCATCACCAAGATCACGCTCAACATGGGTGTGAGCGAGGCGGTGTCTGACAAAAAGGTCATGGAGCACGCTGTCAGTGACCTGACCAAGATCGCCGGCCAGAAGCCCGTGGTCACCAAGTCGAAGAAGGCCATTGCCGGTTTCAAGATCCGTGACGGCGTGCCCATCGGGTGCATGGTCACCTTGCGCGGTGTGCAGATGTATGAATTCCTCGACCGCTTCGTGACGATCGCGTTGCCGCGCGTGCGTGACTTTCGCGGTATCTCGGGTCGCTCGTTCGATGGTCGTGGCAACTACAACATCGGTGTGAAAGAGCAGATCATTTTCCCCGAGATCGAATACGACAAGGTGGATGCGTTGCGTGGTCTGAACATCAGCATCACCACTTCCGCAAAGAACGATGACGAGTGCAAGGCACTGCTCGCCGCGTTCAAGTTCCCGTTCAAGAATTGAGGTGATCAGTGGCTAAAACTTCCCTCATCCAGCGCGAACTGAAGCGCACCAATCTCGTCGCCAAGTACAAGAAGAAGTACGACGAGTTGAAAGCAACCGCAAACGACGCCAAGAGGTCCGACGAAGAGCGTTATGCCGCTCGCCTTGAGCTTCAAAAGCTGCCGCGCAACGCCTACCCGACGCGCCAGCGCAACCGCTGCGAGTTGACCGGCCGGCCTCGTGGCACCTTCCGCAAGTTCGGCTTAGGCCGCAACAAGATTCGCGAGTTGGCGTTCAAGGGTGACATCCCCGGTGTCATCAAGGCCAGCTGGTAATCGGCGAGACGATCAGGAGATTTCCCTATGAGCATGAGTGATCCTATCGCCGATATGCTGACCCGCATTCGCAACGCGCAGATGGTCGAAAAGACCAATGTCGTGATGCCGGCGTCGAAGCTGAAAGTGGCGATTGCCAAAGTCCTGAAGGACGAGGGCTACATCGAGAATTTCGCCATCGTTGGCGACAAGGCCAAGCCGCAACTGGAGGTCACCCTCAAGTACTACGCGGGCCGCCCCGTCATCGAACACATCGAACGCGTGAGTCGTCCCGGCCTGCGTGTTTACAAGGGCCGCCACGACATCCCGAACGTGAAGAACGGTCTGGGTGTGGCCATTGTCACCACGCCCAAGGGTGTGATGACCGACCGCAAGGCGCGCCAAGCTGGTATCGGCGGCGAAGTGCTCTGCTACGTCGCCTAAGAAAGGGAAGAAGCACATGTCCCGCGTAGGAAAAATGCCGATCGCCATCCCCAAGGGTGTGGATGTGTCGATCACCGCTGAGCAGATCAGCGTCAAGGGTTCGCTCGGCACGCTGGTGCGTCCGGTGAATGCGCTCGTGACCGTCAAGTACGCCGACGGCAAGATCAGCTTCCTGCCGGCCAACGACTCGGTGGAAGCCGATGCGATGTCGGGCACGTTGCGCAACCTGGTGGCCAACATGGTCAACGGTGTGAGCAAGGGTTTCGAGAAGAAGTTGACGCTCGTTGGCGTGGGCTTCCGTGCCCAGGCCGCCGGCTCCAAGCTGAACCTGCAGATCGGTTTTTCGCACCCGGTGGCGAAAGACATGCCGGCCGGCATCAAGGTTGAGTGCCCGACACAAACCGAGATCCTGATCAAGGGCTCTGACCGCCAGGTGGTGGGTCAGATCGCTGCGGAAGTTCGCGCGATTCGCCCGCCCGAGCCCTACAAGGGCAAGGGCATCCGCTATGCGGATGAGAAGGTCACGATCAAAGAGACCAAGAAGAAGTAAAGGGGCGACCAACATGTCACTGAACAAAAAAGATCAGCGCATTCGCCGCTCCCGCCAGACCCGCGTGCGCATTGCGACGCAACGCGTGGCTCGCCTGACGGTGTTTCGCACCAATCTGCACATCTACGCCAGCGTCATCTCCGACGACGGCGCCAAGGTGCTGGCCAGCGCTTCGACCGTCGAAGCCGATGTCCGCAAGGAGCTCGGCGCAGCAGGTAGGGGTGGCAACGTCAATGCTGCCACCCTGATCGGCAAGCGCATTGCCGAGAAGGCGAAAGCGGCCGGCGTCGAGAAGGTCGCGTTTGACCGCGCAGGTTTTGCATACCACGGCCGCGTCAAGGCGCTGGCCGAAGCCGCTCGCGAAGCCGGCCTGCAGTTCTAAGGAATCAAGATGGCAAAGTTTCAACCTCGCGCACAGACCGAAGGCAACGACGACGGCCTGAAGGAAAAAATGATCGCGGTGAACCGTGTCACCAAGGTGGTGAAGGGTGGCCGCACGCTGAGCTTCGCGGCACTCACCGTCGTGGGTGATGGCGATGGCCGCATCGGCATGGGCAAGGGCAAGGCCAAAGAAGTTCCGGTGGCTGTGCAGAAGGCCATGGAGTCGGCTCGACGCAACCTGTTCAAGGTTCAGCTGAAGAATGGCACCATCCACCACAAGGTAGTCGGTGAACATGGCGCTTCGCGCGTGCTGATGGCTCCGGCTAAGCCGGGTGACGGCATCATTGCCGGCGGTCCGATGCGCGCTGTGTTTGAAGTGATGGGCGTGACCGACATCGTCTGTAAGAGCCTGGGCTCGTCGAACCCGTACAACATGGTTCGCGCCACGCTCGACGCCTTGAAGAACATCAGCACGCCGGCCGAGATCGCTGCCAAGCGTGGTCTGACGGTCGAAGAGATCACCGGCTGATCGGCTCGACAAGGAAACACATCATGGCCGACAACAAATCACCCAAGAGCACCCTCAAGGTCAAGCTGGTTCGCAGCATTGCAGGCACGCGCGAGTCGCACCGTGCCACCGTGCGCGGCCTGGGCCTGCGCAAGCTCAACAGCGAATCGACGCTCGAAGACACGCCCGCCGTGCGCGGCATGATCAACAAGGTCCAGTACCTGGTCAAAGTGCTCTGAGCGCTAAGGAACGAACATGGAACTCAACAGCATCAAGCCTGCCTCGGGCGCCAAGCACGCCAAACGCCGTGTCGGCCGCGGCATTGGCTCCGGTCTGGGCAAGACCGCCGGCCGTGGTCACAAGGGTCAGAAGTCGCGTTCGGGTGGCTATCACAAGGTCGGCTTCGAAGGCGGTCAAATGCCGCTGCAACGCCGCCTGCCCAAGCGTGGCTTCAAGTCGACCACGTTGAAGTACAACGCCGAGATCACATTGGCTGACTTGGAAGTCCTGGGTGCCGACGAGGTTGACATGCTGACGCTGAAGCAAGCCGGCTTGGTGGGTCAACTCGCCAAGGTGGTGAAGGTCGTCAAGACCGGCGAGCTGACCAAGAAGGTCTTGCTCAAGGGTGTGGGCGCCACTGCCGGGGCCAAGGCCGCTATCGAAGCCGCTGGTGGCTCGGTAGCAGCCTAACTTCTAGACTAGGGAACACGCTTCAGTGGCAACCAACGCGAATCAGCTGGCCAAGAGTGGCAAGTTCGGTGACCTCCGTCGCCGGCTTGTCTTCTTGTTGCTCGCCCTCGTGGTGTATCGCATCGGTGCGCACATTCCTGTGCCCGGCATCGACCCGGCACAGCTGCAAGAAATGTTCAAAGGCCAGGAAGGCGGCATTCTCAGCCTGCTGAACGTGTTCTCCGGTGGCGCCCTCTCGCGCTTCACGGTGTTTGCGCTGGGCATCATGCCGTACATCTCTGCGTCAATCATCATGCAGTTGATGACCTACGTCGTGCCCACGCTGGAGGCGTTGAAGAAGGAAGGCGAATCCGGCCGTCGCAAGATCACGCAGTACACGCGTTACGGCACGCTGGGTTTGGCGCTATTCCAGGCGCTGGGCATTGCGCTTGCGCTGGAAGGTTCGCCCGGTCTGGTTATTTCCCCCGGCTTCGGGTTTCGCATGACGGCGGTGTTCAGTCTGGTGGCGGGCACGATGTTCCTGATGTGGTTGGGTGAGCAGATCACCGAGCGCGGTTTGGGCAACGGCATCTCGATCCTGATCTTCGCTGGCATCGCCGCAGGCCTGCCAAGCGCCGTCGGCGGTTTGCTCGAGCTGGTGCGTACCGGTGCAATGAGCGTGCTGGTGGCCTTGTTCATCGTGGTGCTCGTCGCCGGCGTGACCTTTGTCGTGGTGTTCGTCGAACGTGGACAACGCAAGATTCTCGTCAACTACGCCAAGCGCCAAGTGGGCAACAAGGTCTATGGCGGACAGTCGTCGCACTTGCCCTTGAAGTTGAACATGTCGGGTGTGATTCCGCCGATCTTCGCGTCGTCCATTATCTTGTTGCCGGCTACGGTGGTGGGCTGGTTTGCCACGGGCGACAGCCTGCGTTGGCTGAAAGATCTGGCGGCCATGCTGTCGCCGGGGCAGCCGATCTACGTGATGTTGTTTGCCGCGGCTATCGTGTTCTTCTGCTTCTTCTACACGGCGCTGGTGTTCAACAGCCGTGAGACCGCAGACAACTTGAAGAAGAGCGGCGCGTTCATTCCTGGCATTCGCCCTGGCGACCAGACGGCCAAGCACATCGATCGCATCTTGTCGCGTCTGACGTTGGCCGGAGCTGTTTACATCACGGGCGTGTGCCTGCTGCCAGAGTTTCTGGTGTTGAAGTACAACGTGCCGTTCTACTTTGGCGGTACCTCACTCCTGATCATCGTGGTTGTGACCATGGACTTCTGGGCTCAGGTGCAGTCTTATGTAATGAGCCAGCAGTACGAGTCGCTGCTGAAGAAAGCAAGTTTCAAGGCCAGTTGATTTGAGCTAATTGGTCGCATTGAAAGTGAACTGAAAGACAACGAAACGGCAGGCATGGCGAAAGACGACGTCATTCAAATGCAGGGCGAGATTCTTGAGAATCTTCCCAATGCCACGTTTCGGGTGAAGTTGGAGAACGGGCACATCGTGCTCGGCCACATCTCCGGAAAGATGCGAATGCATTACATCCGCATCCTTCCCGGTGACAAGGTGACGGTCGAGTTGACGCCTTACGACTTGACGCGGGCACGCATCGTGTTCCGCGCCAAGTGACAGTCAGGCACGAGAAGTTTGGAATTGAAGCGGTCTGAAAAGACCTAGGAGAAGAGCATGAAAGTTGCAGCATCGGTGAAGAAGATGTGCCGGAATTGCAAGGTCATCCGTCGCAAGGGTGTGGTGCGCGTGATCTGTACCGATCCGCGTCACAAGCAACGCCAAGGCTGAGCACAGGCCTTCGACGTACAGAGCGAATAGAGGAAGCACATGGCACGTATTGCTGGTATCAACATTCCGCCGCACAAGCACGCCGAGATCGGCCTGACTTCGATCTACGGTATTGGCCGCTCCACGGCGCAGAAGATCTGCACCGCCAGCGGCGTTCCTTTCGATCGGAAGATCAAGGATCTGACGGACGCGGATCTGGAAAAGCTCCGTGAAGAAATCGGTCGCATGACCATTGAGGGTGATCTGCGCCGCGAGATGTCTATCAACATCAAGCGCCTGATGGACCTCGGTTGCTATCGCGGTTTCCGCCATCGCCGCGGTCTGCCGGTTCGCGGGCAACGCACCAAGACGAACGCCCGCACCCGCAAGGGCCCGCGTAAGTCCGGCGCCCTGGTCAAGAAGTGATCGCTGCTCGCAGCACACCCTTGACGAGCACACAGACGAGCACTGCAAGAGAGAGTCGATATGGCTAAAGCACCCAATACCGCCGCCCAGCGCGTGCGCAAGAAAGTCCGCAAGAATGTTGCGGACGGTATCGCGCACGTTCACGCGTCGTTCAACAACACGATCATCACCATTACCGACCGTCAAGGCGGTGCGCTTTCTTGGGCGTCCAGCGGTGGCCAGGGCTTCAAGGGTTCGCGCAAATCGACGCCCTTCGCAGCACAGGTGGCTGCTGAAGTGGCCGGCCGGGCCGCGCAAGAGCAAGGCATCAAGAACCTGGATGTGCGGATCAAGGGCCCTGGCCCTGGCCGCGAATCGTCGGTGCGTGCGCTGGCCTCGTTGGGCATCCGCATCAACTCCATTTCCGATGTGACGCCGGTGCCGCACAACGGTTGCCGCCCGCAAAAGCGCCGTCGCATCTGATTGATTGTTCGTTTTTCGTCGCCGGCCAGCGCTTCGCGGTGCTTGCCGGCGGTTCTGTTGAAGCCGCAAGGTTTCATAAGCCCACCGTCTGAGCGCTCATAAGAACATTCGCCAGACTTGCGAGCGCTTCACGTGAAGCGCGCGTCAGATTGACAAAGGAAACAACGTGGCACGTTACCTAGGACCCAAGGGCAAACTTGCCCGCCGTGAAGGCACCGACCTTTTCCTGAAGAGCGCCCGCCGCCCTATCGGCGACAAGGTCAAGTTCGACAGCAAGCCCGGCCAGCATGGTCGCACTTCCGGTTCACGCACCTCTGACTTCGGCCTGCAACTGCGCGAGAAGCAGAAGGTCAAGCGCATGTACGGCATTCTGGAGCGCCAATTCCGCCGCTACTTCGCCGAGGCCGAGCGCCGCAAGGGCAACACCGGTGCGAACCTGCTGCTGCTGCTGGAGTCCCGCCTCGACAACGTCGTTTACCGCATGGGCTTTGGGTCCACGCGCGCCGAAGGCCGTCAGCTCGTTTCGCACAAGGCCATCACCGTGAACGGTGAAGTGGTCAACATCGCTTCGTACCTGGTCAAGGCCGGTGACTTGGTGGCTGTGCGCGAGAAGGCCAAGAAGCAGCTGCGCATTGCCGACTCGGTGAAGCTGGCCGAAGGCCAGGGCATGCCAAATTGGGTGCAGGTCGATGCTTCCAAGCTCGAAGGGGTGTTCAAGAAAGCACCCGACCGCGACGAGTTCGGCTCCGACATCAAAGAAGCCCTGATCGTCGAACTGTATTCGCGCTGATTTTTGCGCCGGCCGCGCGTGCACAGCCGATTGCTGGGGCACGGTGGTCCGTTTCAGTTTCCTTCGTCTGGTGGCGGCATTCGCTGCCCCGGCTGGTCCCTCAGCCTTATCGGTGTAACGAACCGAGGGTATTGAAAGAAAGACCTCATGCAAACAAACCTGCTCAAACCCAAAGCCATCAATGTGGAGCCGCTGGGCGGCAACCGCGCCAAGGTCACGCTCGAGCCTTTTGAGCGCGGCTACGGCCACACGCTGGGCAACGCGCTGCGTCGCGTGCTGCTCTCGTCGATGGTAGGGTATGCGCCGACCGAAGTCACCATTGCCGGTGTGCTTCACGAGTACTCCGCGATCGACGGCGTGCAAGAAGATGTGGTTCACATCATGCTGAACCTCAAGGGCGTGGTGTTCCGCCTGCACAACCGCGATGAAGTCACGCTGGTACTGCGCAAGGAAGGCGAAGGCCCTGTCACAGCCGGCGACATCCAGACTCCGCATGACGTCGAAATCATCAATCCCGATCACGTGATCGCGCATCTGTCGCAAGGTGGCAAGCTCGACATGCAGATCAAGGTCGAAAAGGGCCGTGGTTATGTGCCGGGTACTATGCGCCGCTTTGGTGACGAGCCTACCAAGTCGATCGGTCGCATCGTGTTGGACGCTTCCTTCTCGCCGGTGTCTCGCGTGAGCTACACGGTGGAGAGCGCCCGTGTCGAACAGCGTACCGACCTCGACAAGTTGGTGATGGAAATCGCCACCAACGGCGCTATCACGCCGGAAGAGGCCATTCGCGCATCGGCCAAGATCCTGGTCGAGCAGCTGGCGGTGTTCGCGCAGCTCGAAGGCAGCGAAATTGCCGCGTTCGATGCGCCGGCTCAGCGCAGCACGCAGTTCGACCCCATCCTGCTGCGTCCGGTTGATGAGCTCGAGCTTACCGTCCGCTCGGCCAACTGCCTGAAGGCCGAGAATATCTATTACATCGGCGACCTGATCCAGCGTACCGAAACCGAGCTGCTCAAGACCCCGAACCTGGGGCGTAAGTCTCTCAACGAGATCAAGGAAGTGCTCGCCTCGCGTGGCCTCACGCTTGGCGCTCGCCTTGAAAACTGGCCGCCTCAGGGCCTGGACAAGCGTTAAGTGTCGACTCCCGGCCGATAAGTACATCGGCCACCCTCCGAGAGGGTAACCATTGGGCTTGGGGCAGCCCGGCGCTCCGATGGTTTCTCGAATAGCCATGTGCACCCGGCAGTACCTGATACGGCTACCGGCTCAATTAGTCAGAAAGGAACAGCACCATGCGTCACCGTCACGGACTCCGTAAACTCAACCGCACCAGCGAGCATCGCCAGGCGATGCTGCGCAACATGTGCAATTCGCTGCTGCAGCACGAAGCGATCAAGACCACGGTCCCCAAGGCCAAGGAGCTTCGCCGCGTCGTCGAACCGCTGATCACGCTCGCCAAGGAAGCCACGCTGGCCAATCGCCGCCTGGCCTTCGATCGCACCCGCGATCGCGACATCGTGACCAAGTTGTTCAACGAACTGGGCCCGCGCTACAAGGCCCGCCCGGGCGGCTACACCCGCATCCTGAAGATGGGTTTCAGGGTTGGCGACAACGCGCCCATGGCCTTCGTCGAGTTGGTCGACCGCCCTGAAGTGGCTGAAGAAGCCGCGGATGAAAAAACCGAGTAAGACCTGGCTCGGTACCAGTCTTCCCGCCAAAGGGCCAGCGCAAGCTGGCCCTTTGTCATTTCGGTATCGGTGATTCACAGCAGATGCATTGGCTTGAATTTACGCAGGTCACAGACAGCCTGTGCTATAGTCGTAGGCTCAGTCGCGGGGTGGAGCAGTCTGGTAGCTCGTTGGGCTCATAACCCAAAGGTCGTTGGTTCAAATCCAGCCCCCGCAACCAAAGAATACGAAAACATACGCGGCTCAAAACCGCTGGAAACGCCAACCAAACGGTTGGCGTTTTGCTTTGTGCCCACGCCGTGTCCGGTGCATCGGGCCAACAGCATGCCGAGGACCACATCCCGGAGCGCTCCAACTTTGGTTGTGGGATTCCAATTGGATTGCTTGAGGGGTGATCTCGTGAGGTTTGGATGCAGCCACTTCGCAACCGCGTTGCGCGAGAGCCCTCGTCATGCGCGCGATCTCGCGCTCCGATTTGTTGCGCCGGCTGTGTGTAAGCGCCGGATCCTGCCAATCATGCCCATCGTGATCACGCCTCATCCTCTGCTGCACAAGAAAGCAGCAGAGTAGGTTGAACACTTGGCGCAGTTTCGGGTCGGCGCCACCACTCAAAGGTTGCTCAAACTCTAATCGGCGCCGACAGATCTCGGGCACAGCACCGGGGCTGGGAGCATTCCGGCCGGTGGACAAGATTTCTCGTGATGTGTGGAATATTCCGCACTGCGTCGCTGTTCTGTTTGAACAGGAGGGACGCAATCATGCCGAACGGTCTGGTTCACAAAGCCCAAAGTCGGGGTCAGCGCGCGACCGATAGGAGCGAAGGCGCAGCGGTTTCCACGCTGAGTACCACGCTGATGCCGGCGTGGCACACAGTGCACGCGTCCCCATTCTCATCTGGCGAGAGCGGCGGCGATGTACCAGCTCAGGTGGGTTGTCGTGGTGCGCGTGTCGGCCACATGGTGGCCGAAAAGATCGCCTGTATGGTCCATGCTGGCATCCTCGAATCGGCCGACCTGCTTCCGTCAGAACGGGAGCTGAGCCAGACTTTCGGCGTTGCGCGGCAAACCATTCGGTCAGCGTTCGCCACTCTCGAAAGCGGCCTGATGATTTCCCTCAGCCACGGACGCCGCTCGCGCGTCCTGGGGCCGGGGCGGCTCCAGCCTTCGGACTTCGGCGGTGCGTTGAAGAAGGTGTCGCAACGCTCCGTCCGCGAACTCTTCGAGGCGCGGCTGGCGGTGGAGACCCAGCTCGCTGTGCTGTCAGCGGCATTGATTTCGTCGGCTGATCTCGATCGACTCGCGGCCCTCGCCGAGCAACGGCGAAACTCCCTCGGAGATGCCGTCAGCTTGCGCATCATTGACTTCGAGTTCCATGCGTGCCTGCATCAGGGCGCTCGCAATGAACTGCTTTCCGGCCTTGCACTCGACTTCTACTGCGGAACGGCGCCGCGTTGTCGGCAAGGCAAGGCCCTGCGCGATGTCACACAGCCCGACGCGCAACACGTCTACGAAGACATTCTGGCCGCGCTGCGTTCGCGCGATCCTGTCGCTGCGAGTAATGCGATGCGTGACCACGTGCTCACACAGGCACGGATGTTCGCAGACATCCCCACCGATGCTTGCTCCATTTCCTTGGCGACGCATGCTGCTCAGCCCGACAGCGCTGCTGAGGAGCCGACGAGGGCCTCGGCAAGTTTCTGGCCTCGCTTCACTCCCGCGCAGAGCAGCAGCACCGAGCAGGCCTCCTGTGCCTCCTGAGCGGAGAGTCTGAAGGCGCCAGCGTCACCTTGGCCACCGATTCGCCGGGCTTGGCGCACTCGACCAGAACGCGTGCCTTGAGGTCGGCGTCGTGGCGCCGGCGCGAAGAGGGGTTGAAGTCTTCCATGGTGTCCACCTGAGTTGTTGGTGGACGCCATGCTTCCCGCCCGCGACAGCGATCTCAAGACGGAATCGCCAGCCGCTTACAACAGGCCGACTTCTACGCAGGGCCAACCTGCGCCATTGACTACCGCTGCGAGCCGGAGCAGTACAGCGTCGCCATGATCAACACACGGCGGATACGCTGGTGCGCCGAGTCACAGCTGGCTTGCTTTAGGCCACCCGCGAAGCGGCCTCTTCGAAGGATCGACGCGCTCGACAGCGCTACGTACGCATCGTTCCCACCCTCGAAGAAATGCGGCCCGGGAAACTACCGATGTGGACCAGCGCGATCGTTGCCCGAGGCTACGTCTACGCACCCAAAACCCTGCGCAACAGCAGCGGCGGCGGAGCGAGGAACAGAGCCTGCAGCCAGGCTCGACGTTGCGAACCCATGTGCGCCGGGCTCGCCGCGTACTCGGAATTTGGCGCTGATGACCTTCAGGAGATCAACCATGGCAACCTCGATTCCAACGACCACCACCCCGACCACTACAACCCCCACCTCTACCACCACGGCTACGCCCCCGACCATCGATCAGTCGATGGCGAACTGGAGCAGCAACCTCGCACAGGCGCTGCAGATGTACGAGGCTCAAACAAGGATGGACGCCGATCAGCAGGCAGTTGCATTCGCTTCCAGCGTGGAAGCGAAGGGCAACCAAATGATCATGGCCTGCATCCAGAACATCCGTTGATCGAGAGTTAGCAGGCGCCTGAGCCGCCAGCGATCTCCCACGACACACCCAACCACATTCGAACGGAAAGCGAGTCCATCATGCAAATAGCTTCTCGCGCCGCGAGCACGGCGAGCACGGCGGGTACGGCCAGCGCGGCGACTACCACAAGCACCACGAGCACGACGAGTACATCGAGTACTTCGAGCTCCAGCAGCATTAGCAGCACCGGCGGCGGTCGCCAGCCGCAGCAAATGACTGCCGGCCCCTCGACGGGTTCAAACCCCAGGCTTCAAACCGGGGCGCCAGCAGCCAATCAACCCTACACCAACGGAGGTTCGGTGGGTTCCGCAGTGAGGGGCTTTATCGACAGGTGGTCAGGGTCGTCAAACCGGGGCGGTTCCGGCCGCACGGAGCACCAGGGCCATGATCGTGGCCACGTCGGCGAGCACCGAGGCTTCGGCGGGCGGCATGGTTTCGGCGAGCACCGAGGCTTCGGTGGGCGCCACGGTTTCGGCGAACATCGAGGCTTTGGGGGGGGGCACAAGTTCGGCGGTCCAGGCCAATTCGGTGGGCATGGTGGTGCAGGTCCGCAGTGTGGGTTCGGCGGCAAGGGCCCTCATGGTCCAGGTTCTCCGCAATCACATGGTGGCCAGCCGGGTGGTGGTTCGGCAGGCCCGCAACAAGGCAAGCCGGGCATGGGTGGTTCCCCACAGCCTGGCCCTAAACCGCCTTCGGGAATGCCGGCCCCAGGCGGTTCGGCTGGCGCGCCGCAGGGGCAACAGGGCATGGGTGGCCTCCCACAACCGCAAGGCGGCGCCAAACCACCATCGGGAATGCCGATGCCAGGTGGTGGTGCGGGCCCGCAGCAGTGTCAGCCGGGCATGGGCGGATCCCCCCAATCGCCTGGTGCTCCACAGCAGCAGCCGGGAATGCCTCCAAACGGCGGTGGTCAACCCATGCCTTCGAGTGGCACGGGTCAACTCCCGCCCACCCCGACGGCTCCGCCCGACAGCGGCAGCCCCTGGAGCAAGCTCGGCAGCGCCGTTCGGGACTTCTTCGGAATGGGTGGGCAGAACGGCGCTCAGAAGCCCGGCGAAGCGCCGACCAGCATGTGGTCTCAGTTGGGCAGCGCGGTGACTGACTTCTTCGGTGGCAAGGGTACGCCCGGCAATCCACAGCAGGCCGGAAACCCGACCAGCATGTGGTCTCAGCTTGGCGGCGCGGTGCGTGACTTCTTTGGGTTCCAAGGGTCCACGCAACAGCCGACGCCACAGCCGGCGCCGCAGCCGCTTCCAAAGCCGACGCCAATGCCGAGCACCGGCACGTCATATAACGCGTCGTCAAGCTCGTCATCGAGTTCGACATCGAGTTCATCCCTGAACTCCAACGCGCCGGCTAACCCCACGAACCAGAGCTCCCCGCAGAACGTACCGCAAGGGGCAGGCCCTGTGGTGCAGCCCAATGACGCCGACATCTGGTCGCGTGTGCGTGCGTTCTTTGCCTGAAGCAGCAAGCGGTCCGCGTGGGCAATGAGCACCGGTGGCATGGGCCGCCTGTGGCCCGCGCGACTGCGACCCAACAAGGAGTGATGCCGTGAAGATTCCAAGCTACCCCAACCCCATGCATGCGCAAAAACCGCGCCCGAAAGAGCCGGAGAAACGCCCTCCTCACCCTGGGCAGCACGGCAAGGGCCAAGGCAAGGGTGGCGGCGCACATTTCCCAGGTGGCATGTCGCCTGGATCCTTTGCGGGTTGTGGAGGCCCCGGTGCGGGACAAGGCGGAGGAGGCCCTGGCGGCATGTTCGGTGGAGGAGGGCCGGGGGG
>Ga0209974_10000151_pt1 | contig 21115 bp, 17 predicted proteins | sample InoplaM3SPM_FD_187592 | JGI IMG/M metagenome (GOLD analysis project Ga0209974, IMG submission 187592) | Arabidopsis thaliana rhizosphere microbial communities from the Joint Genome Institute, USA, that affect carbon cycling - Inoculated... | ecosystem: Host-associated > Plants > Roots >...
GAGAGATCTCCGCGGAACTCCTTCTGCGCGGCGGCGGCGAAGGTCTCGAACGTCCCCTGCAGGATCCCCTGCGTGCCGATGTAGATCCACGAGCCGGCGGTCATCTGCCCGTACATCGTCAGGCCCGCCGCCTCGAGGCGCCGGAACTCGTCCCCCGTCGCCCACGCCGGGACGAGAAGAGCGTTCGCGATCAGGACGCGCGGCGCGTCCTCGTGGGTCTCGAACACGCCGACCGCCTTGCCGGATTGCACGAGAAGCGTCTCCCGCGAGCCGAGGCGCTTCAAGGTTTCGACGATGACCTCGAAGCACTCCCAGTTGCGCGCCGCTTTCCCCGTGCCGCCGTACACGATGAGCTCGTCCGGCTTTTCGGCAACCTCGGGATCGAGGTTGTTCTCCAGCATCCGCAGGGCGGCTTCCTGGGGCCAACCCTTGCAGCGGAGGTCGCTCCCCCGGGCCGCGCGAACGACCCGCGGGCCGAGAACGACGGCAGGCACGGGAGAATTCTACGCGAGCGACGCGACGAGCTTCGTGACCGCGTCGCCGTCCACGAAAGCGCGTGCGGCGGCGAGGTCCGGCGCGAGCTCCCGGTCGGCCGTCCAGGGCGCGACGACCCGGCGGAAGCTCCGGCGCAGCTGCTCGAGCGGTCGGGAAGTCGTCAGCGGCCGCAGGAATTCCATCGCCTGGAACGCCACCAGGACCTCGATCGCGAGCACGAGCGCCAGATTCTCGACGATCGAACCGAGCTTACGGGCGGCAATCGGGGACATCGAGACGTGGTCCTCCTTCGCGGCGGACGTCGGAATCGAGTCGACCGACGCCGGGTGCGCCAGCGACTTGCACTCGGAGACGAGCGCCGCCGCCGTGACCTGGGCCATCATCAGGCCCGAGTGGAGGCCCCCCTCCTCGACGAGGAACGCGGGCAGGTCCGAGAGGGCGGGATTGACGAGCTTCTCGATGCGGCGTTCCGAGATCGACGCGAGGTCCGCCGCCGCGATGGCCGCGTAGTCGAGGACGAGGCCCACGGGCGCGCCGTGGAAGTTCCCGCCCGAGACGACGTCGCCCTTTCCCGCGAAGACGAGCGGGTTGTCGGTCGCGCTGTTCATCTCGCGCTCGAGGACCTCGCGCGCGTGGTCGAACGCGTCGCGGGCGGCGCCGTGGACCTGCGGCATGCAGCGCAGAGCGTAGTTGTCCTGGACCCGGCCGCATCCGCGGTGCGACTCGCGGATGTCGCTCCGGGCGAGCAGCGCGCGCAGGTTCTTCGCGCTCGCGACCGCGCCGGGATGCGGGCGCGCCCCGATCACGCGGGGATCGAAGGCGGCATCCGACCCGCGCGCCGCGTCGAGCGAGGCGGCGCCGGCGAGATCGGCGACGCGGGAGAGACGAATCGCGCGCGCGAGCGCGAGGCCCCCCACGGCGACCGACATCTGCACCCCGTTCACGAGCGCGAGGCCCTCCTTGGCCTGCAGCGCCACGGGCGCGATCCGCGCGCTCTGGAGTGCCCGCGCCGCGGGCAGGACGCGGCCGCGACGCCGCACGAAGCCCTCCCCCGTCAGGCCGAGCGCGAGGTGCGAGAGCGGCGCGAGGTCCCCGGAAGCGCCGACCGACCCTTTTTCGGGCACGACCGGCAGAACGTCGGCCGCGAGCATGGCGAGGAGCCGCTCGACCGTCGAGACCCGGATCCCGGAAAGGCCGCGCGCGAGCGCGTTGGCGCGCAGCGCCATCATCGCGCGCACGGCTTCGTCCGGCAGCGGATCGCCGACACCGGCCGCGTGGCTGCGGACCAGGTTCTGCTGGAGCTCCGCGAGGCGCTCGCGCGGAATCGCGACGTCGGCAAACCGTCCGAACCCGGTCGTGATCCCGTAAACGGTGTCGCCGCGGCGGACGGCCTTCTCGACCGTGCGGCGCGAGGCTTCCATGGCCCGCCGCGCAGATGGGGCGAGGCCGATCCGCACGCGCCGGCCGGCGACGGCGACGAGGTCATCCAGCGTGAAGCCGGAGCCGGTGAGCAGCAGGCGTTTCACTCGAAAGAAGCTATCAGCTATCCGCTTTCGACAGCTGATAGCTTTCGCCTTCGTGAAAGTCGCAGCGGTGCTCGGCGGCCAGTGGGGCGACGAGGGCAAGGGAAAGGTCGTCGACCTCCTCGCCGACCGCTTCGAGGTCGTCGCCCGGTACCATGGCGGCCACAACGCCGGACACACCGTCAAGTTCGCGGACCGGCACTTCGCGCTCCACCTGCTGCCCGCGGGAATCGTTCGCGGCACGACGTCGCTGATCGGCCCGGGCGTCGTCGTCGATCCGGACGCGCTGCTCGCCGAGATCGCCTCGGTCGCGGAGGCCGGGATCCCCGTAGAGGGGAAGCTCCTTCTCTCCGACCGGGCGACGCTCATCCTGCCGTGGCATCGCCTGCTCGATGCCGCGCGCGAGAAAGCCGCCGGCGCCGGGAAGATCGGGACGACGCTCCGCGGGATCGGCCCCGCCTACGAGTCCGTCGCGTCCCGCAACGCGGTCCGCGTCGCGCACCTCTCGCGCCCCGGAACCCTCCGCGAGCGGCTCGCGGCAATTCACGACGAGCTCGGGCGGCTCCTGGCGGCGTACGGGATGGCGGACGTCCCGTCGCCCGCGGCGGTTTTCGAGTCGCTCGAAAAGGCGGAGACGAAGCTCCGTCCTTTCGTCGCCGATACCGGCCGGTGGCTTCGGGACCACCTGTCGCGCGGTGGGTCTTTGCTCGCGGAGGGCGCGCACGGCGCGATGCTCGACGTTTCGGCGGGAACGTTCCCGTACGTGACGTCGTCTTGCTGCACCGCGGCCGGCGTCGCTTCCGGGCTCCACGTGGCGCCGCGGGCGCTCGACGCCTCGATCGTCGTCCTGAAGGCGTACACGACTCGCGTGGGCGAGGGCCCGTTTCCGACCGAGCTCCCGGATGCGACCGGCGAGTTCCTGCGCGCGCGCGGCAACGAGTACGGGACGTCGACCGGACGGCCGCGGCGGACGGGATGGTTCGACTCGGTCGTCGGGCGGCTCGCCGTCGAGCTCTCCGGCGCCGACGCCATGGCGATCACCAAGCTCGACGTGCTCGACGACCTGGACGAGGTCCCGGTGTGCGTGGGCTACCTCCTGGACGGGCGCGAGGTTTCGGACGTGCCGCCGCTCTGCGAAGACCTCGCCCGCGTCCAGCCGAAGCTCGAAGTGCTCCGCGGCTGGAAGACGAAGACGACCGCCGTGACGAGGTTCCGCGACCTGCCCGCGCCCGCGCGCGAGTACGTGCGCTTCCTGGAAGAGCGCTGCGGCGCCCCGTCGATCCTGATCTCGACCGGCCCGCGCCGCGAAGAGACCATCTGGCGCGACGATCTCGACCTCTACCGCGCGCTGCCGGCGCCGCGCTGACGCGCCCCGTTCCGTATACTTCGAAGTCCGCGGGCCGTTAGCTCAGTCGGTAGAGCATTGGCCTTTTAAGCCAGTGGTCCTGGGTTCGAGTCCCAGACGGCCCACCAGGCCCTTCCCCCGTTGTCTTTCCTCCCGTGTCGTTGGAGAATAGGCGCACCGATTCGCTTCAACAAACTGAAGGAGGGGTCATGGCTCGTGTGCGCGGTGCCACCGCTTCGCTCGCCATGGTGCTTCTGTCGAACGTCGCGATCCTCGCCGAGGCGATTCCCAACTGGTCCGCGCCGCGGTCGTGGACGCCTCCCCGGACGGCTGCGCTGCAGAACCTCGAGAAAGCGAGAGGCGTCAGCCCCCTGGCAATCGAATCGCTCCCGACCGGGCCCCTGCCCTTCGTCGCGATTTCACCGTGCCGACTGGTCGACACCCGGCCGTCGCAGGGTTTCACCGGCGCCTACGGTCCGCCGATCCTCCTCGCAAACGCGATCCGAACTTTCGACTTGAACTCTGCGCCGCAGTGCCCCGGAATCCCGTCGACCGCACAGGCGTATTCGCTGATGTTCGCGGTCACCGAAACCACCGGAGCCCCCGGAGATGTCCGGGTGTTTCCGACAGGTCAACCCGTGACGAACACGTCGGTCCTGAACTGGAACTTCGTCGGGAGCGCGGCGATCGCCAACACGGTGATCATCGCGGCGGGCACCAACGGCTCGATCGACGTTCTCGTGGCGGGCTTCAACACCCATCTCGTCATCGACATCAACGGCTATTACGCGTCTCCGGTGGCCGCGACGGCGAAGACCGTCAGCGTGGACTGCACGCAGGCGCAGAGCATCCAGGCCGTGATCAACGCCGAGGCCGGGCCCCTCGTCGTCGAGATCCACGGTATCTGCCAGGAGAACGTCCTCGTCAAGCAGAGGGAGATCACGCTGCGCGGGGCCGACCCGAACACCGATGGCATTCAGGGCGTCGTACCCCAGGTTCCCGCGGTTCAGTTTCGATACGTGGACCCCGGGAAAATCGAGAACCTCTCGATCAGCAATGGCCTGGGGATCGGGTTCTCGGCCGTCGTCTCGCGGGTCGAGTTGCTCAACAGCCGGATCATCGGAAACGGCGGCGACGGCATCTCGCTGAACACGACCAACGCCATCGCGACGGGGCTGACGGTATCCCAGAACCAGACGTGGGGCGCGCGCGTGGGAACCGCATCGTTCTTCCTCTGTGCCGAATGTGAATTCCAGGGCAATCAGGGTTTCGCCGCCGGGGCGGTCAACGGAGGTTTCCTCACGTTGCACGACACGGTGGTGACGGGCGTGAATGGCCTGACGTCATCGGGCAACTCCTATGCCGACCTGGACTGCCTGACCACCGAGTCCGCTCATCCCTGCAGCCTCGCGGCGACCGGCCGGGCCGCCCGTGCCTTCGGCAACGGGACGGCGGCGATCTACGGGAACGTTGACTTTACGGGCCAGGTGGCGTCGTCGGACCGCGGGATCATCCAGCTAATCGGAGCGCGCCAGCTCGCCACCGGACAGCCGGGCCAGGGACCTTCCGCGAACAGCGTCAGCGACTTGGGCCGACTGTCCGCCGGCCCCGACGAGCTCGATAACCAGAGCCAGCTGTTCGGTACGACGAATGTCTCCGGCTTCGGTCGCGTGATCCTGTACGAGGCAACCACCCTCGCCGGCACGATCCAGTGCGGCAGCGCGGGGGACGCCTGGCTCGACCCCACGGTCATCGCCAACCCCGGGAGCGCAGTGACCGGCTGCGAGCACGGAGCCCTTCCCCCCTAGCTATCGCCGACCCGATGGACGAGGTGTCCATTCCCTGGGCACCGTCACGAATTTGTCAGCGTGGCCGGGATCACACCGACAATCCGCGCTGTTTCCTGTTGCCTGCCCTCCCTCAAGTATCTGAGAACGCAGCACTTCCTGCCAGACACGGCCGGGCACCCCCCTTGCTCTCCATGGGAGCGACTAGACCAAAGTCGTAGGACAAAAGGCTAGGACGAAAGGAAGGCGCACGGTGGGACACCCCGATCGGACAACCCCGGATCACCGCCCGGAGGCGGGCTTTTCGCTGGTCGAGCTGCTCGTCGTCTTCGCCCTGTCGGGCCTGGTGGCCCTCGTCGCCGTCCCGGCCGCCGGCAAGATCATCCGCCACTCGCGCGACCTCGGAACGTTCGCGAGCGTCCGGCAGGTGCTCGCCGCGGCCCGGCTGCAGGCCGTCAAGCACGGGGCCAACGTCGTCGTCGAGATCCGCCTGACGGAGAACAAGCAGATCCAGTTCAAGACCTTCAAAGATCGGGCGAACGACCTGACGACGCCGCTCCCGAACGACGAGCTCGCCGCCGCCGGCAACTTCGTGCAGGACACCGGGACGTTTGCGACGTCCCCCGCCACCGACGAGCCCACGCTCGCCGACTTCACGCTCACCACGGGCGTCCACCTCTGGAAGCACGGCGGTACGAAAGACGACCTCGCCGCGGCGGCCGCCTTCGACCGCTACGCGGGCGACGCGGGTCTCGTCAACCGCGTCGTCTTCCTCCCGAGCGGCGGCATCGTTCCGCCCCAGGACACCGCGTGCGGGCTACCCACTCCCTCCGGCGGGCGCGGCATCTATTTCGCCGACGACGAGGGCAAGAACTTCTTCCGTATCACGATCGACAGCAACCTCTCCGGGAAGTTCCGAGTCGATAAGTACGTCCCCGGCACCGGGTACGTGTCCACCGGCTGGACATGGAGCTAGCGAAGTTGCGCCGGCTCGAGCGCGGCCTGACGATCATCGAGGTGCCGATCGCGCTCACGATGCTCGGGTTCGGGCTGCTCGCCATGGCGCCGGTCTTCACGGGCGCCGTCCGCACGAACGCCTCCGCCCAGCAGCTCACGAACGCCAACACCCTGGCGCGCGAAAAGATGGAGGAGCTGATCGGCTTTCCCTCCACGGATCCGCGCCTCGCGATCTCTGCGGGAAATAACGCCGCCGGCCCGGATACGACGTCGACCGGCACGGGGTCGATCGTGGGAACGAACGACTTCTGCAAGAACGACCTGCCCCTCTGGTACAAGCCCTCGACGGGCGAGACGTCGAAGGTGGCGACCAGTCCGGGCGTCGGCTGGTTCTCCTTCCCCTACACCCGCACCTATACCGTCGAGCAGTATCGCGAAGACCTCACCACCCGCGTCGTAGCCCCGGGAACCTACGGAGTCAAACTCCTGACAGTGGTCGTCCGTCCGACGAGCGGTCCCTTCCCGGGGCTGCGCCGGACGACCCAGTCCGTCTACGTGAGGTTCCGAGATGCCAGCCCGAACTGACCGGCGAAGCCGCGGCCTCTTCGGCTCGAGCGAGAGAGGCCTCACGCTCGTCGAAGCAATCGTCGCCTGCGTCGTCATGGTCGCCATCGCGCTCGGCCTCTACGCTCTACTCGACTCGTCGAACAAGCTCGCCAAGCAGGAGACGAACGTCGCCGAGGCCCAGCAGTCCGCCCGCGTCGGGATCTACGAGGTTTCGCGTCTGATCCGGCAGGCCCGCGTCGGGCAGCTCTACTACGGCAACGCCATTCTTCCGGTCACGAACAACGCGCCGGGCGGCACGTCGCTCACCGACCTTTCCGGGACCCGCCACTACATTCGGAAGGGGACCGACGTCGTCGCCATTCGCGGGATCCTGCTCGGCGACCGGTATTCCATGACCACGGGGGACGCGACCTGCAGCGGGACGTGCAACTCCTCCACGAGCCTGACGATCACGATCCGCTCGACTGCCAACAACGGCGTCCAGAATTACCCCTCCGGCACGCTGCCGGCGATCGCGAACCGAACCCGCCCCTTCTACTTCGTCGTCGCCGACGGGTCCACGCAGACCGTGAACGCGGGAGCGAACCTCTATCTGGTCCCCCTCTACTACGTGGGGCTCGTCGACACGGCCGGCACCTGGTACACGAGCACGGCGGACACCTTCACGTTCTCCATGAACCCGCAGGATCCCGGCGCCCAGAAGTACAACGCGTCGGCGAGCGGTGCGCCCGCCCTGGAGAAGCCGTACGCCGGAGGGATCGTCGACGAGATCCTCTTCTTCGTGGACGAAGGTTCATCGGATGGGTCGAGCTCGAACCTCGACACCCACCCCGCGCTTGCCCAGGCGATGTTCGACCCGTCCTCCGGAAACTACGACATACAGCCGCTGGTCGACGAGGCCGAGGATTTCCAGGTCGCGTACGGAGTGGACGGCGTCGTGGCGGGCGTCCCCTCGGATCGGGGAATCTCGCCCGCGTCGATCGACACGACCGCGGTCAACAAGGACGAGTGGGTCGGCAACGTCGCAAGCGAGGTCGCGACGACGCTCGCGCTTTCGTCGTCGGATCCCAAGCACGTGGACGCCTTCCTGGACACCTCGATCCCGAGCGGTCCTCCGAACCCCTCGCTCGCCACGCCGGCCCTTCGCTCGATCTGGTTGTCTCTCGTCGTCAAGGCGAGCGAGCCCGACTTCAAGTACGAGGGCCCCGGCGCGACGGGGATCAAGACGCTCGACTCGACCGCCGTGTCGCTGTCGGCTTCCACGGCCACGGGCCGGAGGTATCGCCGGCGGCTCCAGTCGTTCGCCGTCGCGCTGAGGAATTACCAGTGAGGGGGCGGAGAGTCGTGCGATCGGGCCGGGAAGAGGGTTTCGCCCTCTTTCTGTCGATGCTCCTGCTGCTCGTCCTGACCGTGCTCGGGATCGCCCTGCTGTTCACGGCCTCCACCGAACAGAGCCTCTCCGGCAACGAGACGAAGGTCTCCAAGGTCTTCTACGCCGCGTGCTCCGGCGTCGACTACGCGACGGCGAAGCTCTCCTCCGACAAGAACTACGTCGGGGGCCAGATGCCGGTCGGCGTCTCGAGCCACTATCCGGGTCTCACCGCCGACATCCAGGTCACGGTGAGCCGTCCGATCAACGTCGGTTACACGATCCATCCCGGCGACCAGATCCAGTCGCACGGCAGCGCCTACGGCACGACCCAGATCGTCGAGAACTTCTACTACTTGAATTCCACCGCGCAGGGCAGCGCCATACAGGCAGCCAAGATGGTCACCGCGGACATCGGGATCTACCCGCAGCAGCTGAAGATCCCACAGTGAGCGACATGTCCAACATCCGTCTCCGCCTCGGCCTCGTTGTGATTTCCGTCATCGCGGCGAGCGTGGTTCCGCGGTCCGCCGCGGCCGACGACAAGCAGCTCCTCGTCCGCACCGACGCACCGGCCAACCTGATGATCGTCTTCGGCAACTCGCAGACGACGCAGCAGCCGATCCTGGGCTCGACCAGTGCCTGGGACGGCGACGCGGACTCTCCCGCCAGCAAGATGGGTGCGTCGAAGCGCGTGGTCGCCGAATTCGTGAAAGAAAAGGAAGGCCAGTACAACATCGGCCTCACGAGCTTTGCGCACAACCCGACGGCCGGCTCGATCGTCATCTTCCGCAAGCACTGGCTCTACGCTCCCCTGACCGTCGATTACCCCCACGAGTCGTGGAGGGAGCCGGCCGGGACGATCGAGCGCTGGGGCAACCTGTCCAGCGGCCCGTGCACGAGCCTGACGCCGAGCTGTATCGACCGTTCCCCGTCGTTCATCACGCTCGACCCCGCGGCGACGGTCGTCGGGCCGTTCTTCGGGGTTCAGGGCAACGGCACCGCTTTCATCTACCTGAACGGCAACTCGAGCAGCGCGACCAAGCGCCTCAAGATCACCCTGATCAAGGGGGAGTACGGCGACGCATACAGCGACGGATCGCTCACGGCTTACGCGATCTCGAGCCCGACTCCTCCCCACTCGGTGGAGGTGGAGAAGCAATACCAGGAGAAGGTCTCCGGCAACTGGAACGACGTCGCCTCGACGACCAACGGCGATCCCGGGAAGGTGACCGTCTTCTACGTTCCTCCGGCGTCCCTTCCGTCCGACCTCTTCTACCAGACGGACCCGGACGCGGGAAAAGCGATCGGCTTTCTGAACGACACCCAGACCGACTTCACGGTCGCCGCGAACTGCTCCGGCTGGCAGTTCCAGGTCAACACGGCGCCGCTGCCGCTCGTCAAGATCCCGCGCGACTATCTGTGGGGGGCGACCTGCAAGCCCGTCCAGAACTCGATCCCGTGCATCAACCGTCTGATGCGTCCCCAGGCCTCGCTCGTCCGTTACGACCAGGGGACCGGAAACTATACGGTCGTCGACCACGACAACCCGGGCTACACCGGCTCGGGCAGCAGGTACGCCGACGGCTGCAACCCCGAGCTTCTCGGTGCGGTCGACGTGGGCCTCGACATCGTCGAGAACAACGCGATCCTGACGACCCGCAACGGCTCGCAGGCCCCGATCAAGAACCTCCTCGAAAACATCTACGACTACTTCAGCAACGTCGCGGTGGACGGCTTCTCGAACGGCAAGAGGGTGGACGACCCGAACAAGGCCTGCCGCAACTCCGCCGCGATCCTGATCTACGACAATTTCAACGGCTGCCAGAACGACAGCTGCAGCTTCCTGACCGGTCACGTGCTGAAGAAGTTGAAGCAGATCGGCGTTCCCGTCTACGTGATCGGGCTCGGCTCGAGCGCGTTGGCGACCTCCGGCACTGGCCGCTGTATCGCGGAGAACTCGGGAGCGATCCTTCCGGACGGGACCGTCGGATATTTCGAGGTCACGAGCGCGGCGGGTCTCAAAGCGGCCTTGGCCGACATCGCCTCGTACGTCAACGAGTCTTCGAAGGACTTCGCTTCCGCCACGGTCTCATCGGTCCAGGCGGGCGGCGACCAGATGGTCTACCTGGCGACGTTCAACGCCGCCAAGAACCGCTCGATCTGGAACGGACGTCTGAACGGCTACAAGTTGAACGATGCGGGCCAGATCCAGATGGGCGAGAAGACAATCGACGATCCCCTCGACCCCGACAACGGCCTGACGCTGCCAGCGCCCTCGAACCATCCGGACTCCCTCAAGTGGAACGCCGGCGAGAATCTCACGCAGACTCCGGGCACGGGTGCCACGGTCGACGCCGCGCTCCTCGGCCCGGGTGCGCCAATGTCCACGGGAAGCTACCGGGACAACTCCACCGACGACGTCCATACGATCGCCACCCACGTCTATCCCGGCCGCAAGATCGTTTTCTCGCTGCCACAGGGCTACACGGACCCCGTAACGACACTTCCGATTCCGGCGACTGACGCCGTCCCGGAGAACCGTTACGACATGAGATACACGACCTCCGCATCCTGGTGGCCGGCGTTGAAGGCTCTCCTCGCGCCGCAGAACGCCCCCCCGTCCGTCGGCGGTCCGGCTCTCACCGACACCGACGCCGGCAACTCGCTGCGATTCATCTGGGGTGACCGCGACGCCGTCATGACCACGACCGAGGCGAACCAGCGCTACGCGGGGCCCCTGGCACCGAGTCCGGATCTCGGCCTGAAGCTCGGCGACATCTTCCACTCGAACCCGGTCATCGTCGGGCGCCCGTCGGAATTCGCTTTCTTCGACAGTAACCTGAACAACTACCAGGCGTTCTTCAAGACTTATCGCCAGCGGCGCCGGGTGCTGTATTCGGGCGCGAACGACGGCCTGCTGCATGCATTCGAGATCGGCGTTTTCAATCGCGATTCGTCCGTCTGCTCGACACTCTCCGACGGCACGCTCCCGCCGTGTTACGACCTGGGCACCGGGGCGGAGCTGTTCGCCTACGCTCCGCGCGAGACGATGCAGATCTTCAAGCCCCTCAAGGACGCCGTTGGACCCCAGACGAAGAAGATGGAGTGGACGGTCGACGGCGCTCCGTCCGCGGCCGACGTGTTCATCGACGGCAGCCACGACGGAACGCCGACGGCTTCGGAGCGCGCCTGGCACACCGTGCTCGTGGGCGGGTTGAGGGAGGGATCACCCTTCGAGGGCCGCGACGGCGCTTCGCCGAAGGATTCGCGCGGCGCCTTCTTCGCGCTCGACATCACCCAGCCCGACGAGCTCGTCGACGACGGCAGCGGCGGCGTCGGACCTCCCCCGGGCCCCGGAACGTTCCTGGCTCCCCGGTGCCTGAACGCGAACGGACACGCGAGCTGCGGCAAGGACGCCGCCGACGCCACCGTGCGTGCGAGCCAGCCGGCCCGCGCCTGGCCGACCGTGCTGTGGGAGATCAGCGATACGGGGGACAAGGACGCGAGCGGCTCCCCCGGCTTCGGCTACCCCGACATGGGGGAGACCTGGTCGAAGCCGGCGATGGGCCGCGTTCGGGTCTGCACCGCCAACTGCGGCAACACGGCTCCCCCGCTCCCCACGACCGTGGACCACTACGTCGCGATCTTCGGCGGAGGATTCGACCGGGAGCGGTTGAACCGGCGCGGCAACTGGATCTACATGATCGACATCGAGACCGGCAAGACGCTCTATCGCGCGAACTCCAGCTGCGGAATCAACGGGGGCGCGACCGGCTGCTCACCGACCTACTTCGGATCGATGCCGTCGGAGCCCGCGGCGTTCGACCTGAACGGGGACGGATATCTCGATTACGTCTACATCGGGGATCTGAAGGGCCAGATGTGGCGGATCAGCCTGACCGACCTCCGGCGTTCCGGGAGCGCGCCGGGCGGTCGCTGGAACAACCAGTTCGATCTCGTCGCCGGCTCCGGCAAGCCCTTCCTGTTCTTCCAGGCGCCGCAGCCCGTGGCTCCGGCAACGAACCCGTTCTATCCGATCTACTTCCGGCCCACTGCCGTTTCGCTCGGCTTCAGCTCCGGGGGCAACCCGACGCTCGGTGTCGCCTTCGGGACCGGAGACCGCGACGACATCCTTTCCGCCGTGGATCCCTTGAGCCTGAACTTCAAACAGCGCTTCTACTACGTCATCGACGACTCGAACGCGACGACCAGGACCGAATCCGACCTTCTGAACATCGCCTCGCCGACGGCGTCGGTCGCGGTGAGCGTCCCGACGAAAGGGTGGTTCATCGAGTTCGTGACGGGCGAACGCGTCATCACCGACTCGCTCGCGATCAAGGGCGTCATCTTCTTCTCGACCTTCAACCCGATCCCGACTGGCGCGACCCGCGACGCCTGCAATAATCTCATCCGGTGCGACATGCAGCGGGGACTCCCGCGCTTCTACCGGGTCAAGTATTCGACGGGCGACCCGTATTCGGGCACGGATCGGGGCGAGAACCAGGCCAACGCGACGTTCCTGACGAACCCGGTCTTCTACACGTCGGCGGACCAGCAGTCGCACGTCATCTTCACGTCGGACAACTACGTGAAGGTCGAGACGGTCCCGGGCGGCAGCCGCACGACCGTGAAGGACTGGAAGGAGAACGAGAAGCCCAAGTAGGGAGCGGACTCGCGCTGCTCGCTACGCTCGCATCGGCGAGCCGCTCAACGCCCTTGTCGGCTTCTCACGAGCGCCCGCGCCACCTTCTTGAGGTCCTCCACGAACCGGGCCGTCTCGAGCCGGCGGGTCTCGTCGTCCGGAGCGCGCAGCAACGACGACGGGTGAACCGTGGCGATCACCCGCGGCGCGAGCGGAGAAACCACGAACACTCCGCGCTGCCGGCTGACCTTGAACGCCCGCCCGAGGAGAGCCTGCGCCGCCGTCGCACCGAGACAGACCAGCACCTGCGGGCGAACGACGGCGATCTCGGCGTCCAGCCAGGGGCGGCAGGCTGCGATCTCGACGGCGTTCGGCTTCTGGTGGATGCGACGCTTTCCCCGCGGCTCCCACTTGAAGTGCTTGACGACGTTCGTGACGTAGACCTCGCGCCGGTCGATCCCGGCCTTCTCGAGCGAGGCGTCGAGTATGCGTCCCGCCGGGCCGACGAAGGGGCGGCCCTCGAGGTCCTCGCGGTCGCCGGGTTGCTCCCCCACGAACATCACGCGCGCCCGGGGGGATCCTTCGCCGAAGACGGTCCGGGTCCCCCGCCGCCACAGGTCGCAGGCGCGGCATCCCGCCGCCGCCTGTCGCAGTTTCGGCAGGGTCGGCCGGAGAGGCACGAGCGGAGCCGCGCTCTCACGGGGAAGCGTCCGCGCCGGCACCCCGACTTTTGAAGCATTCCGCGCGCCAGCCGGGCCTTGATAGCCTCGGGCAAGTCGCGGGTGCGGGCCTGCAGCCGCAGCAGTCCAAGAAGGAAGGACTTCCGATGAACCTCGTCGTCGGCGCCACCGGTGTCCTCGGCACGGAGATCTGTTCGCAACTCGCGCGGAAGGGCAAACCGGTGCGCGCGCTCGTCCGGAACTCTTCCAGCCCCGAGCGGGTGGAAGCGCTTCGGAAGCTCGGGGCCGAGCTCGTCACGGGCGACGTGACCGACCGCGCCTCGCTCGACGCTGCCGGCCGCGGAGTCCATACGGTCTTTTCGACGGCGACGGCGATCCAGTCGCAACAGGAGGGCAACACGCTTGACCGCGTGGACCGGGAGGGTCAGGCGAACCTGGTGGACGCCGCGGCCGCCGCCGGCGTGAAGCGGTTCGTCTTCATCTCCTTCCGCATGGGGCGGGACGACGTCGATTTCCCGCTGCGCGCCGCCAAGCGCGCGACGGCCGAGCGCCTCCGCTCGAGCGGGATGCCCTGGACCGTCATCGAGGCGTCGATCTTCATGGAGGTGTGGCTCGGCCCCCACCTCGGCTTCGACGCGGCGAACGGACGCGTGCGGGTCATCGGGTCCGGGGATCAGAAGATCAGCTGGGTCTCCTACTACGACGTCGCTGCCATCGCCGTCGCCGCCGCGGAGAGTGCGGACGCCGAGAACGAGACGATTGCGGTGGGCGGTCCGGAGGCGCTCTCTCCCCACGAGGTCATCCGGATCTTCGAAGGAAAGGCGGGACGGAAGTTCGAGATCGAGCGCCTGCCGGAAGCGGCGATCGAGCAGATGAGGGCCAGCGCGAAGAACCCGATCGAGGAGACCTTCGCCGGTCTCATGCTCTTCTTCGCCCGCGGCGACGAGATCGAGATGCGCGATACCCTGGGGCGCTATCCCCGCCGTCTGACCACGGTACGGGAGTACGCCGACCGCGTTCTCGCCGGATAAAGGGGGTCGGCCCGAAGCCGTGCCGACCGCTTTCGGAACGGACCGGCTGGAGTCCGGGGCCGTCGGCCGGGCCGTCCTCGTCTGTTCGACGTCCAAGGGCTGGCGACCGCGCGCGGCCGGGGTCGCTGCACGGCGGGCAGAGCACCCCGGCACCGCCGTCACCTGGGACGGCGAGATCTTCGAGGTCGTGAGCGCGGAGCCCGTCGCCGACGGGGGAATCCGATACGAGCTCGCCCCGTGGCGGCAGGAGGTCGCCATCCGCAGCCTCGAGCGCTACGACGCGGAGAGCGAGGGGACCCGGTCGGACGAACGGCATTGGATGGAGCGGGCGGTGCGCCGGCGGCGGCTCTCGATTCTGCTCGCCCCTCTCTTCGGCCATCTTCCGGGCCCCGTCCAGGAGGCGATGGAGCAGGAGTTCGGGGCGCCCGCGAACGCCATGACTGCGGCATCGGCTTTTCCGCTCCTCGTCCTCGGGATCGTGGGGCTTCTCGGCCACCTCGCGCAGATGTTCGGCGGCTCCCTCGCTCCTCTGCCCGAGCCGTCGTTGCCGCTGTCGCTCTACCTGTTCGGAGAGTCGGCGCTGCGCCTCGCCCTCGTCGCGACTCAGTCCCGGCCGGCAGGCTCGATTCCGGGAGCTCTCCTCTACGAGATCTGGAAGAGGACGAGACCGTAGAATCGCCCCGGAGGTTCGCCATGGGCAAGAAGTCGACGCTCGTCCTGGCCCTGCTGCTCCTCGCGATCGGGTTTCCCGCCGCGCCGACGAGCGCCGAGGAGCCGCGGAAGATCGACGTCGTGGCGAAGAAGTTCGCTTTCGAGCCGTCGAGGATCGAGGTCCGGGCGGGCGAACCGGTCGAGATCACCTTCCGGAGCCTGGACACGAAGCATGGCTTCGCGTGCAAGGAGCTCAATCTGGAGAAGGTCGTCTTCACGAAGGACGAACCGGCGACGGTGCGGTTCACGCCGGAGAAGCCGGGGACGTATCCGTTCAAGTGCGCGCGGTTCTGCGGCCTCGGTCACGGAAAGATGAAGGGGGAAATCGTTGTCCTCCCGTGAACGTCGCGGGGACAGGTCCCACGGACCTGCACCCGCCGCAGTCCATGCGATGCGTCTCGCCGCCGCCGCCCTCGCCTTCGGGGGCGCTCTGCCGCTCTTCGCGCAGGAGCCGCCCCCCGGTCCGCCGCCGCTGTGGTCGGGAAAGGGGGAGCTTTCCTTCGTGTCGACGTCGGGGAACAGCGACACGCAGACCCTCGGGGCGGGCGTCGAGGTCGCCTACCAGCCGTTGCCCTGGAGCCTGGGACTCAAGGCCGCATTCATCCGGAACGAGGCTGACGGCGAGGAGAAGGCCAACTCGTTCGCCGCCGCGCTCCGCGGAGCCCGCGCCTTCTCTCCGCGGTTCGAGGCGTTCGCGCGCGTCGACTATCTGAAGGACAAGTTCTCCGGAATCGAGTCCCGCTGGACGGGCGAGGGGGGCGTCGCATACGCGCTCTTTCCCTCTCCGCCGCACAAGCTCAAGTTCGAGGGGGCTGTCGGGTACACGACGGAGAGCCGGGTGGATGCGGAGGATCGCGACTTCCCCACCGCTCGCATCGGCGCGCTCTACGAGTGGCAGATCTCGAAGAGGGCCGTCTATTCGGAGGAGTTCTCCTTCATCGAAGATCTCGATGACACCGACAACTGGCGGATCGTGAACACGGGCTCGCTGACGGCCGAAGTGTCGACGGTACTCGCCGTCAAGCTGTCGTTCGCGATCCTCTACTCGAATCGACCGGTGCCCGGGTTCGAGAAGCGCGACACGAAAACGTCGGCCGCGCTCGTCGCGAAGTTCTAAACCACCGTTCCCGGCGCGGTCTTCGGTTCGACGACCGGCGCGGTCTCTTCCTCCGGCAGGGCTCCCATGAATTTCCGGATCGGCTTCGCCAGCACGAGCAGCACGAGTCCGGCGATCCCCGTGACCTTGGCGACCGAAAGGAAGAGCTCCTCGACGCCCATTCCCTCGAACCCGCCGGCGGCCAGCCCCGCGATCAGGTTTCCGAGCGCGGTTCCCATGAACCAGGTCCCCATCATCTGGCCCACGAGGCTCCTGGGCGAGAGCTTCGTGACGCTCGACAGCCCGACGGGCGAGAGACACAGCTCGCCGACGGTGTGCAGGAGATACGTGATGATGAGCCACATCATCGAGACCCGGGCCCCGCCGGCTGTGAAGCTCGCGCCCCACGCGAGCACGAGGAAGCCGATCGCGAGAAAGGCCAGGCCGTACCCCATCTTCGCCGGAGTCGAAGGCTGACGGCGCCCGAGGCGCACCCACAATGCGCCGAACACCGGCGCGAGCAGGATGATGAAGATCGAGTTGACCGACTGGAGGAAGGACGCGGGCATCTCCCACCCGAAGATGACGCGCTGCGTCAGCCGCTCGGCGAAGAGGTTCAATGAGGAGCCGGCCTGTTCGAACCCCGCCCAGAAGAGGACGGCCGCCATGAAGAAGACGAAGATCACGGCGATGCGCTTCTTCTCGACCCGGGAGAGTTTCGAGAGAAAGATGACCGAGCCGAAGTAGACGAGCGCGAGGCCGAGCATGAAGAAGCCGGTGGCTTTCGCCACGCCGTAGAGGTCGAGCCGAATGGCGCCCGACAGCTGCAGCGCGGTCGCGAGGGCGATCCCGCCGAAGACCACGGCGACCCCGATCGCGAGCTTCCGGACCGCGCTCCGATCTCTCGCGGCCGTCGTATCGGCCGGGCGGCGCAGACCGGCGTCGCCGAGGTACTTGCCGCCCAGCTGGTACTGAACGAGGCCGAGGATCATGCCGACTCCCGCGGCGCCGAAGCCGAGATGCCAGTTCACCTTCTCTCCGAGGAACCCGCAGACGAGCGGGCCGATCATGGCGCCGACGTTGATCCCGGAGTAGAAGATGGAGAACCCCGCGTCCCGGCGGTTGCCGCCCTCCGGGTAGAGGTCGGCGACCATGGCGCTCACGTTCGGCTTGAGAAGGCCGGTCCCGATCACGATCAAGACGAGGCCGAGGTAGAAGGTCGGCACCAGCCCGATCGCCATGCTGAAGTGCCCGGCCGCTATGAAGCAACCGCCGACGAAGACCGCGCGACGCTGGCCGAGGATCCGATCGGCGACCCATCCCCCCGGCAGGGCCATCAGGTAGACGAACCCCACGTAGAGACCGTAGATCGCGGCCCCGGTCCTGTCCGTGAGGCCGAAGCCGCCGTTCTGGACCGTGGCGACCAGGAAGAGGAGCAGGATCCCGCGCATCCCGTAGTAGCTGAAGCGCTCCCACATCTCGGTGAAGAAGAGGGTGGAAAGGCCGCGGGGGTGTCCGAACCACTTCCGGTCTTTCGGATCGCTCATCGTTCGCTCCCGTTACTGATCACAGGTTACAGGTTTCGAGCCTTTCTCCGCCCGGCGACACGCCAGTTCAAACCCGGCTCCGCCGAGCGAAAAATCCCGTAAAGGGTTCACGCGAACGCCGCCGCCAGGCTTTCCTTGACCGCCCGCGCCGTGCGTCGGAGGTCGGCGTCGGAGTGGGCCGTCGAGACGAACCAGGCCTCGAACTGCGCGGGCGGAAGAAAGATCCCCCGCTCGAGCATCGCGTGAAAGAACGTCGCATATCGCCGGGTGTCGGAGCGTTTCGCCGCCGCGAAGTCGGTCACCGGCCCCGCCGTGAGAAAGAGGGTCGAGAGGGAGCCGACTCTCTGGTACGCGACGCGGTCGCCCGCGCCCGCTTCCCGAATGGCGTCGCGGACGCCCTCCTCGAGCAGCGCGCCTTTTCGCTCGAGCTCCTTGTACGGCGGTCGCCTCTCGATCTCCCGGAGCATCGCGAGCCCCGCGGCCATCGCGAGCGGATTCCCGGAGAGCGTCCCGGCCTGGTAGACGTCGCCCGACGGCGCGACCCTCTCCATCAGGTCGCGTCGCCCTCCGTACGCGCCGACCGGGAGCCCTCCCCCCACGATCTTCCCGAGGATGGTCAGGTCCGGCCGGATGCCGAAGAGTTCCTGCGCTCCGCCGCGCGCGACGCGGAAACCCGTGATGACCTCGTCGAAGACCAGGAGCGCACCGTGCCGGGCGGTGATTTCGCGCGCCGCTTCGAGATATCCCGGCCGCGGAGGTACGACCCCCATGTTGGCGGCGATCGGCTCCACCACGAACGCCGCGACCTCGCCGGGGTGCGCGCGGAACGCTTTCTCCAGCGCGTCGGTGTCGTTGTACGGAACCACCGTCGTCGCGGCGGCGAGCTCGGCGGGCACGCCGGGACTCCCCGCGATCGAGAGCGTCGCCAGCCCGGAGCCCGCCGCTACGAGGAAGGAGTCGGCGTGGCCGTGGTAGCCGCCGTCGGTCTTCACGATGCGGGCGCGTCCGGTGGCGCCGCGGGCGAGACGGATGGCACTCATCGCGGCCTCCGTGCCGGAGTTGACGAAACGGACCATCTCGACGGAGGGGAACATGCGCGTGACGCGCTCGGCGAGACGGACCTCGCGTTCGGTCGGAGCGCCGAACGAAGTCCCGCCGCGCGCGGCCTTCGTGATCTCGCGGACGACGAACGGGGGCGCGTGTCCGAAGAGGAGCGGGCCGTACGACATCACGTAATCGAGGCGTGACTTGCCGTCCGCGTCGCGGACGCGCGCGCCCCGACCCGTGGCGACGAAGAACGGCTCTCCTCCAACCGACCGGAACGAACGGACCGGCGAGCTCACGCCACCCGGCATGAGCGCCTTCGCGCGGCGGAACAGAGCCGTCGAGCGCTTCGAATCCAGGCGGGACTTGGGAGTTCGGACTTTCGGCTCCTAGTGAGGCAGCGAGCCTTCCGCGATCCAGCGCGCGGCGTCCCGCGCGTGGTACGTCAGCACGAAGTCCGCGCCCGCCCGCACGATGCCCGTCAGGATCTCGCCGACGATCCGCTTCTCGTCGATCCAGCCGTTTGCGGCGGCCGCCTTGACCATCGCGTACTCGCCCGACACGTTGTAGGCGGCGATGGGCGCGTCGAAGCGCCGCCGCGCCTCGCCGATCACGTCGAGATAGGCGAGCGCCGGCTTCACCATGACGGCGTCGGCTCCCTCGTCGAGGTCGAGCGCGATCTCCCGCATGGCCTCCCGCCGGTTCGCGGGGTCCATCTGGTATGCGCGCCGATCGCCGAACTTCGGAGCGGAGTCGGCCGCCTCGCGGAACGGGCCGTAGAAGGCGGAGGCCGACTTCGCGGCATACGCCAGGATTGCCACGCCGGTGAACCCTTCGGCGTCGAGCGTCCGGCGGATCGCAGCGACGCGCCCGTCCATCATGTCCGACGGCGCGACCACGTCCGCCCCGGCGCGCGCCTGGGAAACCGCGATCTGGGCGAGCAGCGGCAGCGTCGCGTCGTTGTCGACCTCGCCGTCCCGGATCACCCCGCAGTGGCCGTGCGACGTGTATTCGTCCAGGCACACGTCCGTCATCACGACGAGGTCCGGAAGAGCGTCTTTCAGCCGGCGGACGGTTTCCTGCACCGCGGCCGTATCGTCCCAGCCCTCGCTGCCGACTTCGTCCTTGCGATCCGGGATTCCGAACAGGATCACGGCGGGTACGCCCAGCCTCGAGAGCTCGCGGACCTCGGCAAGGGCTTCGTCGGGCGACAGGCGGAAGACGCCGGGCAGCGAGGAGATCTCCTCCCGCAGTCCCGATCCGCGCCGCACGAAGAGCGGCGCGACGAAGCGATCCGGCGAGAGCCGGGTCTCCCGGACCAGGTCGCGCAGCGCCGGAGAGCGGCGAAGGCGGCGGAGGCGGACCGTCGGGAATCCCGTCACGAGCGTGAATCTAGCAGGTTGCTCAGCCGTGCGGACCGCGTTCGGCGAGTATTCCGGCGATCCGGGCGACAGTCTCGAACGTCGGGGGCTGGGCGATCTCGACGCGCGCGACCTTCCTCGCCTGAAGCGCCTTGCGCGTCGCGTCACCCAGCGCGATCGCGATCGTGCGCGTCAGGCGGGCGCGCGCGCGCTCTCCGGCGCCGTCGAAGAGCCACTGCGCCGCCGAGGGCGACGTCGTGCAGAAAGCGACGAGCGATCCCCCGGTGATGGCCGAATCGAGCTCCGGATCGTACGGGAGGCCGACCTTCCGGTACAGCAGGATCGAGGCGACGTCGGCCCCGCGCCGGCCGAGCTCGCTCGCGAGCTCCGGTTCGGCGTCCTCTCCCCGGGGCAGGAGAACCCGGGTCCCCGAAAGGTCCCGCGGCAGCTTCGCGAGCATCCGCCGGACCGACCCGCCGCCTTCCTCGACCTCCACGGAAAGACCGGAGCGGAAGCGCTCGGCGGTCGAGGGCCCCACCGCGAGCACCCGGCCGGGAAGGATCGAGAGGAGGTCGTCGCGCGCGAGGAAACGGTCGGCCGCGGGACGGCTCGTGAAGATGGCGAGATCGAACGGGCCGGGCACGGATTCGGCGGGCAGGGTCTCGATGGCGTGGCTCCGGCGCTCGATGACCTCGATCCCGGAGTCGAGCGCCGACGGAAAGGCGCGTTCTCCCGACCGGACGACCAGGAGCTGCGCGGTCACGTCACCCCCGGGCGAGCACGATCAGCTCGGCCGCGCCTCGCGCGATGAGTCGGCGCGCGACCTCGGCGCCGAGCGCTTCGGGGTCGTCCGCGGCGCTCTCCGACTCCTCCCGGAGCGTGCGGGAGCCGTCCGGCGCGAAGACCGCTCCGGTGAGGACCAGTCGGGATCCTTCCATGCGCGCGAGTCCCGCGACC
>Ga0209974_10000153_pt1 | contig 21048 bp, 18 predicted proteins | sample InoplaM3SPM_FD_187592 | JGI IMG/M metagenome (GOLD analysis project Ga0209974, IMG submission 187592) | Arabidopsis thaliana rhizosphere microbial communities from the Joint Genome Institute, USA, that affect carbon cycling - Inoculated... | ecosystem: Host-associated > Plants > Roots >...
CCGAACTCGGCGGGGGCCACCGCGGCGATGCCGCTGACGAGCGCCGCGGCCGCCGCAACGGCCGGGAGGACCGCCACGAGCATGACGCTGAAGGTGGCCTCGAGCTCCTGGGTCATCGACCGGCCCGGGGTGCCGAGGCCTGCTGCGCGCAGCAGCGACGCCTCCGCAACGGCGGCCAGCAGGCAGGCGATCAGGACGCCCAGGGCGGCCAGGGTGGCGATGAGCAGGACGTTCAGCGGGAAGAGCTCGGAGCTGAAGAGGCTCGCCCCCAGGAAGGCGAGGTCGGATGTCCGGGGAGGCGTTGCGACGGTAAGGATGAGCGGCAGCCAGGCGAGGTACGTCAGCGACCCGAGCGCACCGGGCAGCCACAGGTCGCCGCGTTCGGCGGCGATCCGCGCCGCCACGCCGGCGTTGCGCAGCCAGCCGCCGGAACTGCTCATCCCGCGCCGCTGTCGGTCACGTCAAGTCCGAGCGCGGCGTAGGTGGCCGCGATCCCGTCGAGATGCGGCTGCATCGTCATCGCTCGCTCCACCTCGTCGGTGGAGAGCCAGCGCCCGACCTCCGGATCGGCGGCCAGCTCCGCACGGAAGGTGGTCGTTCCCGACCAGGCGCGCTTGGCGGCGCCCTGCACCAGCCGATACGCCTCCTGGCGATCGACCCCCTTCGCGATCATGGCCAGCATCAGGGCCTCGGAATGCACCATGCCGCCGAGCAGGTCCAGGTTTCTCGTCATCCGCTCGGCATCAACCTCCAGCCCGGCGAGGAGCCCGGTCATCGACCGTGTGGCGTACGCGGCCACGCCCAACGCTCGCTCGAAGACGAAGCGCTCCGCGCTCGAGTGGCTGATGTCGCGCTCGTGCCAGAGCGCCATGTTCTCGAGACCGACCAGCGCATCGGCTCGCAGCAGGCGAGCGAAGCCGGTGATCCGTTCCGCGAGCACGGGGTTGCGCTTGTGCGGCATGGCGCTGCTTCCCTGCTGGCCCGCCCCGAACGGCTCGAACGCCTCGCCGACCTCGGTGCGCTGCAGGTGTCGGACCTCGACCGCCATCCGCTCCAGCGTCCCGCCCAGGATCGCCAGCGCGGTGAGCAGCTCGGCGTGGCGGTCGCGGCTCACAACCTGGGTCGAGGCCGGGTCGACACCCAGCCCGAGCGACCGGCACACGAACGCCTCCACCTCGGCGCTGACGTGGGCATGGGTGCCGACCGCGCCAGAGATCTTCCCGACCGCGATCCCCTCCCGGGCACGCCCCAGCCGGGCCTGATCGCGCTGGACCTCCGCCAGCCAGCCCGCGGCCTTGAAGCCGAACGTGATCGGCTCGGCGTGGATGCCGTGGCTGCGGCCCACCATCGCCGTGGACCGATGCTCGAGCGCCATCCGCCGCAGCTCGTCAGCCAGCCGGGCCAGCTCTCCCTCGACGAATGCGGTCGCGTCGCGCAGGACGACCGCGGTGGCGGTGTCGAGCACATCCGAGCTCGTCAATCCGTGGTGCAGCCAGCGCCCCTCGGGTCCGAGCCGCTCGGTGACCGAGCGGAGGAAGGCGATGACGTCGTGCTGCGACTCCTGCTCGATCTCCCGGGCACGCGCCCCGTCCACGCTGCCGGTGGTGGCCTGGATCCGCTCCCAGTCGTCATCGGGAACGACCCCGGCGGCGTGCTGGGCCTCCACCGCCAGCAGCTCGACCCGCAGCCAGAGGTCCAGCTTGTGCTGCTCGCTGAAGAGCTCTCGCAGCTCCGGCAGCGCGTAGCGGTCGATCATCTGGGGTCGATGTCCAGCTCGGCCCCGTCTGCGAGCTTCGCTCGCGTGGCATCGACCTGGGCCGCCACTCCCGCATCGCCGAGGGCGAGGATCCGCGCGGCGAGGTGACCCGCGTTCTTCGCTCCGGCCGAACCGATGGCGACCGCGGCCACCGGCACCCCCGGCGGCATCTGCACGATGCTGTAGAGCGCATCGGCGCCACCGAGCGCGCCGCCATCGAGCGGCACGCCGATGACCGGCTTCGCGGTCAGCGAGGCGAGGACTCCCGGCAGATGAGCCGCCATGCCAGCCGCCCCGATGAAGATCCGCACCCCGCGCCCCTCCGCGACTCGCACATAGGTGCCCAGCGCCAGCGGCTGTCGATGGGCGCTGATGACACTGGCTTCCCAGCCGATGCCGTACTCGTCGAGGACGTCGAAGCAGCCCTTGAGGGCAGGCAGGTCCGAACGCGAGCCGCAGATCACGGCAACCAGGGGGGTCGAGGTCATCGGTCCTAGGATATCCCGCAGGCGACCGGCCGTCGGCCGAGCGCGGTCAAGTCTGAAGGACCAAGCCCGCCGACTAGGCCTCGCGGAGCCCGATATCGGACCGATGCTGCCCACCGTCGAGCCCGACCTCCGCCACGCCGCGATACGCGACCTCGCGTGCGGCAGCCAGGTCGTCGCCGATCCCGACCACCGTCACGACCCGTCCGCCGGATGACAGATACGAGCCGTCACCAGCGCGGCGCGTTCCGGCGTGGAAGCGGAGGAGCGGTCCGCCGTCATCGGCCGCGGTTGGCTCGGCGCCCAGGATCGGCCGTCCGGTGATCGGGCTTCCCGGATAGCCCTCCGCGGCAACCACGACCCCGACCGCCGAGCGGCCATCCAGCGCCACCGCGCTCTCCATCGCCGCTCGGTCGCCGGTGGCCGTGGCGAGGAGCGCCTGCGACAGCGCACCGTCCAGGATGGGCAGCAGGGCCTGCGCCTCGGGGTCACCGAAGCGGGCGTTGAACTCCAGCACCATCGGGCCGGCATCGGTCAGCATCAGGCCCGCGTAGAGGACGCCGCGGTACGGCGTTCCGTCCCGAGCCATGCGCCAGGCGATCGGCTCAAAGACGGTCGCCACCGCCTCCTCGACCTGCGTCTGGCCGAACCACGGGACCGGCGCGTAGGCGCCCATCCCGCCGGTGTTCGGTCCCTCGTCGCCGTCGAGCAGCCGCTTGTGGTCGCACGCCGCCCCCAACGGGATGACAGTCTCGTCGCTGACCAGGGCGAAGACGGATACCTCGCGGCCCGTGAGGCGCTCCTCGAGCAGGAGCCGCGACCCCGCGGGCCCGTCACGCAGGAGCTCACGGATCGCGTCCTCGGCGGCCTGGTGGCTGTCCGGCACCACCACGCCCTTGCCGGCGGCAAGCCAATCGGCCTTGACCACGGGCGGCTCGGGGCTCCCGCGGAGATGCGCCAGCGCCGCCTCGACGTCGTCGAAGACGGCGCTCGCCGCGGTCGGCACGCCGGCGCGACGCAGCTGCCCCTTGGCATAGGCCTTGCTCGACTCGAGCCGGGCGGCCGCGCGGGAAGGGCCAAAGGTCGGGACGGATGCCTGCCGAAGCGCGTCGGCCACCCCGGCCGCCAGCGGGGCCTCGGGCCCGATCACGACCAGGTCGTAGCGCTCGCGGGCCGCATGTCGCGCCACCGCCGAGGGGTCGAGGATGTCGAGATCCGGCACCGTCTCGGCCACGGCCGGGGTTCCACCGTTGCCCGGCGCGATGCGCAGCCGGCCAACCCCGTCGTCACGGGCCAGCCGCCAGGCGAGGGCGTGCTCGCGTGCCCCGGAGCCAAGGACGAGGACGTCCACGCGATTAGGGAGCGGGGCTGGGCGAAGGCTCCACGGGGACGCCGGTCAGCTCGGCCAGCCGCTCGAGGATCGGCTCGAGCTCGTCCAGCCGCTCCTGGTAGGTGCCCAGGTCCCCGGCCGCGAGGGCGGTCTGCGCCTCGGAGTACAGCCGTTGCGCCTCGGCCACCAGCCCGGCGACATCCTCCGGCAGGCCACCGCCTCCGTCCGGTGGAGGTGGCAGCGCCTCCCCGAGCACCTGCTCGATTGCGCCCTGGAGGTCCTCGGCGAACGCCACCCGGTCGTTGCTGACCATGATCAGACGCACGAATTCGGGGAAGGGGGCGCCCTCTGCCTGGAGGAAGACCGGCTCCACGTACAGGAGCCCGTTCTCGCCGATCGGCAGGACCAGCAGGTTGCCGCGGATGACCGACGAGCCCGACCGATCCCAGAGGCTGAACTGCGTGCTGATCGCGTCGTCCTGGTCGATCCGCGCCTCCACCAGCGCCGGCCCATCGGTCGAGGTGTCGTTCGGGAAGTGGAAGGCGATCCGCTCGCCGTACACGCCTGGGTCCATGCGCGCCGCCGTCCAGGCGATCATGTTCGGCCGCTGCTCGGGAACGAGCGGCTGGATCAGGACGAACTCCGCCTCATCCTCGCCGGGGATGCGCATGATCACGTAGTAGGGCTCCATCGGCCGCCCATTGCCCGCCACCACGTCCTCGGGGATGGCCCAACGGTCGTCCTGGTTGTAGAACACCGTCGCGCCGTTATCGGTCGCCGGCAGGTGATAGAGGCGGTAGATCTGGTTCTGGGCGATGAACAGCTGCTCGGGATAGCGCAGGTGCGCCTCGAGCTCCTCCGGCATCTCCGACAGCGACTCGAAGAGGCCGGGGAAGATCTTCGACCAGGCCGCGATGATCGGCTCGTTCGGGTCGGTGATGTAGAAGTGCACGGTGCCGTCGTAGGCATCCATCACGACCTTGACGCTGTTGCGGATGTAGTTCGCGCCGGCGAACGGGCTGTCCTCGCCGAGCGGCTGGGCGTTGGGGTATCGGTCGGTCAGGGTGTAGGCGTCCCAGACCCACAGCAGGCGGCCGCCGGCGGTGACGATGTAGGGGTCGTGGTCGTAGGCGAGGAACGGCGCCAGCTCGGGCACCCGCTCGCTGATCGCCCGACGGAAGAGGATCTGCGAGTCAGCGGTGAGCTGGTTGCTGATCAGCATGTTCAGGTCGCCGAACCGCATCGCGAAGAGGGCGCGGCTGATGAGATTGTCGATCCCGACGCCGGTCGTGCCATGCCAGACCGTCGTGGCTCCGGCCTCGTTCGACTCGCCGAGGGGATAGTCGAACTCCTCGGTATCCGTCCCGGTGATCACGTAGGTGTCCGTCTCCTCGCCGAAGTAGATGCGCGGCTCCTCCACCGGCAGCCTCGCCTCGCGGTTGATGCCGCTCACCAGGTAGTCGGGTTGCCCCTGGTCGGTCACCGCGTCAACCGGCACGGCGGTGATGCCGTAGCCGTGCGTGTAGACGAGGCGCTCGTTGGTCCAGGTCTTGGCGTCCTCGGCCAGCTTGTCGACGTCGAGCTCGCGTGCGCTGAGCATGATCTGGCGCTCGCGGCCATCGACCTGGTAGCGATCGATGTCGACGTCCAGGAAGTCGTAGTAGCGCCGCAGGATCTGGTCCTGGCCGAAGGTGATGAGCAGCGGCCGGTAGTCCCACAGGCGCAGGTTGTCGATGGTGGCGGCGTCCTGCTTGAAGACGGCTTCGGTGAGCCGTTGCTCACCGGTGAAGGTCCGCTGCTCGATCGTGTCCAGGTCGAAGGCCGCGCGCGTCGAGGCCAGGTGCCTGGCGATGTACGGACGCTCGACGTTCAGCTCATTGGGGTTGACCTGGAAGTTCTGGACGTACGCGGGAAAGAGCGCCCCGACCGCGATCGAGAGGACGAACCACGCGCCGGCAGCGAGGACGAGCGCCCACAGCGTGCGGAACCAGATGTTCAGGAGCAGCAGCGTCGCCGACGCCAGCGCCACGAAGGTCAGGATCACGTAAGCCGGCAGCTGGGCGTTCATGTCGGTGTAGGTGGCAGCCTGGATCGCGTCGTACCCGCTCGACGAGTAGGAGAGCTCCGGGATGTCGAGCTGATACCCGGCCGCGATGAGGACCAGCAGCAGCGCACCGATGATCGAGAGGTGCGCCCGCACCGACGTGGTGAGGCGGAACTGCCAGCGCATCGCCCCGGCGGCGTAGGCCCCCAGGCTGAGCACCAGGATCCCGATCAGGCTGGCGATCCCCCATCCCTGCAGGAAGCGCCAGAACGGGAGGTCGAAGACGTAGTAGCCGATGTCGCGCTGGAAGTTCGGGTCGACGGCGCCGAAGTCGCCGCCGTTCACAAAGAGGAGGACGGTCTCCCAGCTGCCGCTCCACGAACCCGCCGAGATGAGCGCCAGCAGCAGCGCCAGGCCGATCAGCCCCAGGGTCACCGCGCGGGAGACGTCCGGGATCTCGAACTGGCCGACGCGCCGGATCGGCGTCTGCGGGGCGATGCGCCGGGCAAGCAGGATGCTGGCGATGGCCGGCAGCGCGAAGGCCACGAAGCCGACGACGAAGAGGGCGACCTGCGACCAGAGGCGCGTGGTGAGCACGCTGGTGCGGTCGAGCGCGTTGTACCACATGACGTCGGTGATGAGGTTGACGACGCCACCCAGCAACCCGAAGACGAAGAACAGGACCACGGCGACCCCGATCAGGAGTCCCCAGCGCGGTGGCCTCCCGCCCTCCGGCCGCAGGACTCGCGGGCGCCTCGGGCCGAAGGGCGTCGACCCAGGCTCGTCGGCATCGGTGGACTGGTCATGCCCGTTGCCGCCTGGACGCCGCTGACCGCGTGGGGGGATGGGCCGGCCCTCGCGGCGGGCATCCTCCTCCGCCTGGCGGCGCTGCAGCTCTTCGAGGAGCTTGTCGAACCAGCTGGACATGTGCTCCGCATCGTAGCGGGGTGTAACCGAGACCGTATCTGCGAGCACATGACCCCTAATGGAGTGACCCCATGAAGCGTCTGCTCATCCTCGCCCTGCTGCTCGGATCGCTGATCCTGCCCAGCACGGTGCTCGGCTTCCACCACGGTGGCCTGCCATCGACGTTCTGTGCCGCGGACGCGGCAGGCAGTCCCTCCAACAACAACGGGGAGGCGAAGTTCGGCATCGCCCACAACCCGGCCCTCGATCCACCGCTTCCCCCGGTCGGGACCCCCGGCCAGTTCGCGCCCGAGGGTGCGGAGTTCTGCGCCAACAACTAGCGGCTGATCACTCCCACTCGATGGTGGCCGGCGGCTTGCTGCTGATGTCGTACACGACGCGGTTGACGCCGGCCACCTCGTTCACGATCCGCGAGCTGATCCTCGCCAGCAGGTCGTAGGGGAGGCGCGCCCAGTCGGCGGTCATGCCGTCGTCGCTGGTCACGGCACGGATGGCCACCACGTTGGCGTAGGTCCGGAAGTCGCCCATCACGCCGACTGACTTGACCGGCGTCAGAATCGCGAACGACTGCCACAGGGACCGATACAGCCCGGCCGCCTTGATCTCGTCGATCACGATCCAGTCCGCCTCGCGCAGCGTCTCCAGCCGATCCGCGGTCACCTCGCCGATGATCCGGATGGCGAGCCCCGGCCCGGGGAAGGGCTGGCGCAGCACCATCGCGTCGGGCAGCCCCAGCTCGGCGCCGACGTTCCGCACCTCGTCCTTGAACAGGTAGCGCAGCGGCTCGATCAGGCTGAAGCGCAGGTCGGCCGGCAGCCCGCCGACGTTGTGATGGGTCTTGATCTTCGCCGCCGTCTTCGTCTCGGCGGTCGTCGACTCGATGACATCGGGGTAGAGGGTGCCCTGGGTCAGGAAGTCGATCTGCCCGAGCTTGGCCGCCTCCTCCTCGAAGACGCGAATGAATTCGTCGCCGATGATGCGGCGCTTCTCCTCCGGATCCTCCACGCCGGCCAGGCGCCGGAGGAACCGCTCCCGTGCGTCGACCATGATCAGCTTCATCCCGAAGTTCTCTGCGAAGGTGGCGCGCAGGAGCTCCGACTCGCGCTTGCGCATCAGCCCGTGGTCGACGTAGATGCAGGTCAGCTGGTCGCCGATCGCCTGGTGGACGAGGGTGGCTGCCACCGCCGAGTCGACGCCGCCCGAGAGGGCGCAGATCACCCTGCCGTCGCCGACGCGCTCGCGGATCCCGGCCACCGTCGTCTCGACGAAGCTCGCCGGCGTCCAGGTCGGGCGCGCCCCGGCGATCCCGATGACGAAGTTGCGCAGGATCTCGCGCCCCGCCGGGGTATGGACCACCTCGGGGTGGAACTGAATGCCGTAGAGGCTGCGTGCCGGATCGGCCAGTCCGGCGAAGGCGCTCGTCTCCGTTTCGGCGGTGGTCATGAAGCCCGCCGGCGGCCGCACGATCCGATCGCCATGGCTCATCCAGACGGGCTGCTGCCGGTCGAGTCCACGGAAGAGCCCATCCTCGGTCGTGATCTGGACCGATGCCGGCCCGTACTCGCGCATCGTGCTCGGTGCAACCTCGCCGCCGAGCTGATGGGCCATCAGCTGCAATCCGTAGCAGATGCCGAGGACCGGGATCCCACCTGACCAGATGGCCGGGTCCGGGCGCGGCGCCCCCTCGTCGTAGACCGAGGATGGACCGCCGGACAGGATGATCGCCTTCGGCCGGCGCCCCTCGATCTCGGACCATGGCGTGTCATGGGGGAGGAGCTCGCTGTACACGTGCAGCTCGCGCACGCGACGCGCGATCAGCTGGGCGAACTGGCTCCCGAAGTCGAGGATGACGACGGTATCGGGCTCGGACGGGACCTCGGCGGCGCGCTCGGGTGGAGGCGCGTGGAGCGCCTGCTCCAGGTAGACCTCGACCTCTGCATCGTCAGGGGCGAGGACTCGGTGGCCGGCGTTGGCGGCCTCGCCGTGGACGGTCCTCCCCCGGGTTGGCGGCGATGATGGCTCGTCCGGCAATGATCCCTCCCTAGCTGGCGAGCGCGGCCTCGGCGATGGCGATCGCGGCGGCGAGCTGAGCGGCCGCATCTCCCTCGGCGGTGATCGCGACGTTCACGCCGCGCCCACCACCAAAGACGAAGATGGTGGTGCCGGGCAGTCCCATGATCCCGTTCGGCTTCTGGTATGCCGCCTCGCCGACTCCCTCGAGCGGCATGGTCATCTCGAGCTGCGTCGCGGTCGTCTCGAACTCGGCCTGCGTCATCTCCTTGAGCTGCGCCTCGACACTCACGTTGTCGTCGCTGGCCAGCGCGTAGTGGCAATAGATCCCGTTCGGGCGCGGCACCACCTCGCCGCCCTGTGGATCGCCGACCGCCCCGCCAAGCGCGGCGGCTGCCATCTCCGCGGTCACGACTCCGCACAGGCCATCCGCCGTCTGGCCGGTGCCCGGATCCGGCGTCGCCTCGCTTCCGGCACTGCCTTCCGGACCCGATGACGTTCCGCTGGACCCGCAGGCCACGAGCGCCAGGGTCAGCAGCGCCGTCCCGGCCACCAGGCCAATCCGCGTCCTCATTCCTTCCCCGCCAGCTGCCATGACTTCCCCTCCGTTGCGATCGATGGAGCGATCACCATCTCGACCTGGTGCATCTCGCGGATCGTGCGCGCGCCGAGCGATGCCATCGACTGGCGAAGCGCCCCGACCAGGTTCTGGGTTCCGTGCGTGGTGTGGGCCGGACCAAACAGGATCTGCTCGAGCGGCAGCCGCTCCCCGATCTTGATCCGCGTCCCGCGCGGAAGGGTCGGCGACGGGGCGGCCATGCCCCAGTTGAAGCCGCGCCCCGGCGCCTCGAGCGCGCCGGCGAATGGCGATCCGAGCATCACCGCATCGGCTCCGCTGGCGATCGCCTTGGCGATGTCGCCGCCGGTCTTCATGCCGCCATCGGTGATCACCGGGACGTATCGGCCGGTCTCCTGCTCGAACCGGTCGCGGGCGGCGGCGACCTCGATGGTCGCGCTGACCTGCGGCACCCCGATGCCCAGCACCTCACGGGTCGTGCAGGCGGCACCTGGTCCGACGCCGACCAGGATGGCGGCGGCGCCCTGGTGCATCAGCTGGTAGGCGGCCTCGCCGCTCACCGTGTTGCCGACCAGGACCGGCATCTTCAGGGCCCCGGTCAGGTCGGCGAGCGACAGGACGCGGCCCCCGGTCGAGATGTGCTGCGCGCTGGAGACCTGCGACTGGACCAGGAACAGCTCCGCGCCCGCCTCGGCCGCGACCTCGGCGTGGTGCCAGGCGGATCCCGGCGTCGTCGCGACGGCGGCGATCCCGCCCTGCGCGCGGACACGGGTGATGAGGGCGGTGATCAGCTCGTCGCGCACCGGGGCGGCGTAGGCATTGGCCAGCAGCTCGGCCGCCTGCTGGTTGGTGGCGGCGCCGGCGACCTGCTCGATGATCGGGCTGGCGTCCTCGTACCGGGTGTAGAGGCCCTCGAGGTTGATGAAGGCGAGGCCGCCATGGCGGCTCATGCGCGCGGCGAAGTCGGGGTCCGCGACGGCGTCCATGGCCGATGCGATGAACGGGATCTCGAGCCGATGGCCCCCGACCTCCGTGGTGAGGTCGATCTCGGCGGGGTCGACGGTGATGGCACCCGGCACCAGCGCCACCTCGTCGAATCCGTACGCGCGCCGCAGCCGCGTCGAAGTGGCGTCTGGAGAAAGAATGGCCGGGTCGATCAACAACGCCTCCGCTCAGGTGTCGGCTGAGTATAGGGCCGAGGGTCAGGGAATCCGCCACCGGATTGCATCGAGGAATCCCAGGAAAGCCGATCGGGTCGTGTCGCTCGGGTCGCGCGCGCACGTAAGGAGAATGTCCACTCGCTGCGGCGTCACCGTGACGTAGTAGGCGGATCCCTCCGTAAAGCCGGTCCCTTCACAGGCCTCTGTCTTCGCCACTCGAACGCCCTGCCGATTTCCAATCGCAATCAGGGGTCCTGCTGGCAGCTCGCATCCGCGCGCGACGCAGGTGCTGGCGACCCACGTCACGAGCATCCCGCCCGTATGCAACCCATCGGCCAGTGGTGACCGGCAAGAAATCTCAGTCCCCACGTTATGGCAGTCCTCACTCAACGACTGGTTCGCGATGTACAGGAGAATCTGGCCGGGGCCGTACGAGACCGACGTGGAACTGAGCAACTGCCATCCGGTCGGCGCCATGAAGCGGACGTCGTCCCTCTCGAACGACGGACCGTGGGGAACCGGGCGGTCTATGTTCGCGGCGCAAGCAACGAGCATGGCCACGCACGCCAGCCCCACCCCCGCGCGCATCTACCCCGCTCCGCGCACGATCATCTGGTCGCGCTCCGGACCGACCGAGACGTAGCGAATCGGCACGCCGGCGAGCTCCTCGAGCCGCTCGACGTAGGCGCGCGCCGCGGAAGGCAGCTGGTCGAAGGCGCGGCAGGCGGTCGTATCGGCCTTCCAGCCGGAAAGCCCCTCGTAGACCGGTTCCAACCGCTCATAGACCGATGTCGATGCCGGGACCGTCGTCCACTCCCGACCATCGGCCGGGTCGCGGTAGCCGGTGCACACCAGGATCCGATCGAAGCCGTCGAGGACATCGAGCTTGGTGAGCGCGATGCTCGAGTACCCGGCCAGCCGGACGCTGAAACGCACCGCCACCGCGTCGTACCAGCCGCAGCGCCGCGGACGTCCGGTCGAAGTCCCGAACTCCACACCCCGCTCGCGCAGGGCCTCGCCATCGGCGTCGAGGAGCTCGGTGGGGAGGGGTCCGGCACCGACGGCAGTGGTGTAGGCCTTGGCGACGCCGATCACCTGGTCGATCGCCACTGCCGGCAGCCCGGCTCCGATGGAGGCGCCGCCAGGGATCGGCGAGGACGAGGTGACATACGGATACGTCCCCCAGTCGATGTCGCGCATCGTCCCGAGCTGGCCCTCGAGCAGGATCCGCTCCCCGGCGACCAGCGCCGCGTCGACCATCGCCTGCCCGTCCACGACGTGGGGTCGGAGGCGCTCGGCGGCGGCCAGGTACTCCTCCGCGATCCCTCGCTCGTCGGTCGCCTCGGCGATCGCCGCGCGCATCTCGTCGCCCTCGCCGCCCGCGCCGAAATAGCCCGACACGATGCGATCCATGCGGGCCAGGGCGACGGTCAGCTGCGCTCGGAATCCATCGGCATCCATGAGGTCCACCACCCGCAGACCGCGACGCGCCACCTTGTCGACATAGGCAGGACCGATCCCGCGGCTGGTGGTGCCGAGCTTCGCGGTCCCGCGCTCTCGCTCCTCGAGCTGGTCGAGGAGGACGTGGTACGGCATCACCAGGTGCGCCCGCTCGCTGATGAAGAAGTTGGCGCAGTCGAAGCCTGCGGCGGCGAGCCCGTCGAGCTCTCCCACGAGCGCCGGCGGGTTGATCACCACGCCTCCGCCGAGGAGGTTGCGGGTGTCGGGATAGAAGATCCCGGATGGAATCAGATGCAGCTTGAAGTGGCCGTGCGGGTTGACGACGGTGTGGCCGGCGTTATTCCCGCCGCCGTAGCGGATCACCAGGTCGGCATCGGTGGCCAGGTAGTCGACCACGCGCCCCTTCCCCTCGTCGCCCCACTGGGCACCGACGACGGCGATGACGGCCATGGGCAGGCGCAGACCTCACGTGCGTGGGAGAGGACGCATCGTAGCGCCGGGGGCTGGGCGGCGGATAAGCGAACGCCGCCTTGGGCGTCGGCGGCGTTCGGGGTCGGCTTACGGGCGGCGGATCAGGTCCGGGTGGCGCGCACCTTGTCGAAGCAGCTGCTGCAGTAGACCGGTCGGTCGTTGCGCGGCAGGAACGGCACGAGCGCCTGTCCCCCGCACTCCGCGCAGACGGCGGCGTGCATCTCGCGCTGGCCGGTGCCACCGCCCGAGCTGATCCCGAGTGCCCGGTTCTGCTTCGCGGTCGCGCGACAGCTCGGGCAGCGCTGCGGCTCGTTGACGAGCCCCTTCTCGGCGTAGAACTGCTGCTCCCCCGCGGAGAAGACGAAGTCCATTCCGCAATCACGGCAGCTGATCGTCTTGTCGGCGTACACCTGACCCTGTCCTCCTGCGACACGCGCCCGGGCCGATCTGGACGGTGCTGTCCCTCGGGCCTGGGCTGACCGGCGGCTCGGCGCTGGATCTGTCGGACTCGGGTTGAGCATTGGACCGGACGTTGCGCGGCCGACTATACACACGGCTTCCATGCCTGCCTAGAGTGCAAATCCGTGCTCGCAGCAGCACGGATGGCGAGCTTGAGCGTAGTCATGACGCGCTCGAAGGCCGATGATGCGGCCGTGCATGACATGCCGCCTCCTTCTCACCCAGCCTCCGCCTCACTGAGCCGATGGCCGTGGCTGCTTGGCGTCCTCCCGCTCGGGGTCGGAGCATTCCTTGGCTACCAGGCCGCGTACACGAGGTCATTGGGTGGCTTCGAAGCGATCGGGGCGGCGTTCATCGCGCTGGTGATCGTTGCCTTGGTGCTCGTCGTCGGCCTGGTCGGGTTCGTGCATACCCTGCGCCCCAATGGGCGCGGGCGAGTCGCCAGCCGCTATTCCTTCGTCGCGGCCGCGCTCGTCGCCGGCGGGGGATTCAGCGGCTGGGCCGCCGTCCCGGTCTTCGACCTTGGCTATCACGCGCCGGTCGTCCTCCAGGCCCGCGGCGAGGTCAGCATCACGCTCGACGGAGTGGCCGGCTTCGAGCCGCGGGGAGCCGGACGTGCCGACTGCCAGTCGGTGGCCGACGGCATCGATGTCGAGCGGGTGGTCGCCTTGAGCCTTGGAAGCTTGAACGGTGGGCTGCTGCGCGCGGATATCGCGCTTCCCGTCGAGGGCGTAAGCATCGGCTACATCGCCCTCTTCGTCGACGCGGCGACTCTGCCCGCCGGAAACGTGCCACCCACATGGGAGAAGGCCGGGCCAGAGATCAACTCCGCTTCAGGCGGCACGTCCGGCACTATCCGAATCGAGGGGGCGCAGCTCCGCAGCGGAGCAGAGATGGGGGCGCCGACAGGATCCTGGCCCGCCACCCTCTCCGGCACAATCACCTGGTCATGCGGCGAATGGTTCGCCCCTGATGCTGCACCGCCGACAACGGTGGTCGCGCAGCTCCTCCTTGACCTGTCTGGCGGCGATTGGAGACCCGCCAGCGATGCTCAGGCCAGCTGTGTGTTCGAAGCTGACGGGTCTGTCTGGACGGTCACTACCGGGGACGCTGGCCTGCTCCAGGGTCAGCCGCTGGGCCTGATGCTCGACCTCGGCGGTGATCCGCGGGCGGGCGACGAGGTCCAGCTGTCGCTGAGCGTCCACCTCGCGGCGCCGTCCGCCACCTCGTCATTGCCTCTCGGGGCGGTGATGGCCGCCACCTCGGGACGCACGATCAACTGGACGGACCTGGTTGTCATCGACGAGGTCTCGCCCGAGGGCCAGTCGGGTCGGGTCGCCTTCAACGACCTGCCGATGGAGACCACGCCGGATCCCACCTGGCCTGCGAGCCTGAGCGGCGCGCTCAGCTGGGAGTGCGGCTAGTAGGTCACCGCTTCTTCCGTCTCGCGCGCGGCCATGGTGTAGAAGCGGGTGTTCGTCTTGCGGAACTGGAGCGGCACCTCGCCGATGGGGCCGTTGCGGTGCTTGGCCACCTTGGCCTTGATGAGCTCGACATCGCTGTCGGCGTTCGCCTCGCCGTCGCGGTACAGGAAGATCACGACGTCCGCGTCCTGCTCGATCGAACCCGACTCGCGCAGGTCCGAGAGGCGCGGCTCGGCTGATCCGCGCTGCTCGACGCCTCGGGACAGCTGGGAGAGCGCGATCACCGGCACCTTGAGCTCGCGGGAGAGCTGCTTCAGGCCACGGCTGATCTCGCTGACCTCCTGGACGCGATTCGGCTCGCGCGACGAGAGGCTGCCCTGCATCAGCTGCAGGTAGTCGACGATCAGCAGGTCGAGCCCGCGCTGCTCCGCCTCGAGCCGGCGGGCCTTGGTACGCAGCTCCAGCACGGTGAGCACCGGGGAGTCGTCGATCCACATCGGCGCCGCGTGCATCGAGTTCATGACCTGGGCGATCTTGCTCCAGTCCGTCTCGTCCACGAATCCGCTCTGGAGGGGCCGCGGGTTGATCCCGGACTCCGCCGAGAGGAGGCGAAGGGCGAGCTGCTCCTTGCTCATCTCGAGCGAGAAGACGCCCACCTTCTTCCCCTCGTGGACCGCGGCATGCTGCGCGATGTTGAGCGCCATGCTGGTCTTGCCGACGCTCGGCCGCGCCGCCAGGATGATCAGGTCCGACGGCTGGAAGCCACCGAGCAACGCGTCGAGCTGCGAGAGGCCGCTGGGGATGCCGAGGATCTGGCCGCGGTGCTCGTGCAGGTACTCGAGCCGGTCGTAGGCCTGGCCGAGCAGCGTGGCCAGCGACTCGAAGCCGCCGACCGTGCGGCGCTGGCTGATCTCGAAGAGGATCCCCTCGGCCCGGTCGATGGCGGCCTCCGCGTCGTTGGCCTCCTCGTAGCCGACCGCCGCGATCTTGCCGGCGGCGCCGATGAGGTTGCGGAGGACCGCCTTGCGCTCGACGATCCGCCCGTAGTGCTCGACGTGGACCGCAGTCGGCACCATGTTCATCAGGCTGGCGAGGTAGGCGGCCCCTCCAATCGGCTCCAGCCGATCGCGCCGTGCCAGCTCATCGCCGAGCGTGACCAGGTCGATCGGCTCGCGCTGGCCGTGCAGGCCCAGCATCGCCTCGTAGATGTCGGAGTGCTGCTGGCGGTAGAAGTCAGGCGGGTGCAGGAAGTCCGCGACCTTGAGGATCGCCTCCGGGTCGATGAGGATCGAGCCGAGCACGCTCTGCTCGGCCTCGACCGCCTGGGGGGCCAGCTTGTCGATGCTCATGGCGGTACTGATCGTGCCCGACCAACGGGCCGCTGCATACCGGCAAGGCAGGCCTTACCTGTCGATATCCGGGGCGGGTTTGTGGACAACCGGATTCCTGTGGAAAAGCGTCCGGCTGCTTCGATCATGCCGCCGAGCCTGGCGCGCGTTCACGACAGCTTGGGTGTCGCGACGACTCCGCGGCCGGTGACTAGGTGCCCCAGCCCTCGTACGGGGCCACCCGGCCGGCCGCCTGGTTCCAGGTATCGCGCTGTTCGATCACCAGCCCCGCGGGGTCGAAGCGCAGGGTCGAGGTGCCGACGATCGTCGTCTCGGCGCCGCCCTCGAGCAACGTCGCCCACCACTCGATCGTGGCGTGGTCGCCGTCAACCACCGGGGTGCCCAGCCAGGCCTCGAGTTCCTCCTCCTCGGCGAATACGCTGACGAAGTAGTCGCGCAGCTGCGCGGCGTTGCGGAACGGCGGACGGAACGGCTCGCTGAAGTAGACGACCTCGGGGTTGTACAGCGCGAGGAGCGCCTCGAGATTCCGGGCGGGCCACTCCCTCAGCCACGTGTCGGCCCAGCGTCGCGCGGCCGCGACCGAGTCCACGGCTCAGCCCTCGAGCGGCACGACGCTGACGGTCATCTCCGCCGTGACGCCCGGCATGACGTTGACGTCGACCTTGAAGTCGCCGAGCGTCTTGATCGGCTGGCGCAGGTGGATGTTGTGCCGATCGATCTCGATCCCCTCGGCGGCGATGAGCTCCGCGATCTCGCGGTTGGTGACCGATCCGAAGAGGCGATTCTTCTCGCCGGCCTTGACCGGGACCTGGAGGTTCAGCGCCTTCAGGCGCTCGGCCGTGGCCTCGGCCTCGGCGCGCAGGCCCTGCTCTCGAGCCTCGCGCTCGCCGCGATGCCGCTCCCAGTTGGCGAGGGCGCCGGCATCGGCCAGCGCGGCTGCACCGGTCGGGAAGAGGAGGTTTCGCGCGTATCCGTTCTTGACCTCCTTCACGTCACCGGCGTGTCCGAGGCCCTTCACGTCGCGCTTGAGGATCACCTTCATCGGTCAGTCGGTCCCTTCCGTGGTCTCAGTTGAGCGTCGGCTCGCCGCGCCTGCCGGCGACCTGGAGCTCCCAGGCCTCGTCGTCCATGTCGGCTGGGCGGGTCGTCGGTTCCGTGTCAGACGCGTCGCCGCCGCGGGTCATGCGAAATCGGGCGAGGAGGCCCTTCACCGCACGGGGGTCACGCAGGTCGCCGTAGCGCTCGAGCAGCTCGGGGAGGCTGTCGCGGATCTCGTCGTAGCGGTGCCCCATCAGCGAGCGGAGCCTGGCGAGGTCCTTGTCCAGTTCGGCGGTGCCGTTCTTGGCGCGCTCGAGGTGGTCCTTGCGGACCGCGGCTGGCGCGTTGGCGATGAAGAGGTCCAGCACGAGCATCAGGACCGTCAGGTCATCGGCCTGGCCCAGGATCGGGATGGCGTCGGGGATGAGGTCGAACGGCATCACCAGGTACACGAGCGCGGCGGCGAGCAGCCCCTTCAGGGGGAGCGGGGTGCGAGGGTCGCGGACGAGGCCCCAGATGACGCGCGCGTACATCGGCAGCTTCCAGATCAGGCGTGCCATGCGCGCATAGCGCAGTTGGCCGGATAGCTTCACGGGGGATTCTCCGGTTCGTCGAGGTGGGCCCCGATGGTATCAGAGCCGGCCGACGGCCGATTTTCGCCATATCCACCGAGGCTGACCGAGTCGGTTGGGGGGCTGACTTGAATCGGCAGGGGGTATCCTCCCGACGCGAGGCCGAAGCGCATCCCGGAGCGGGTGCGATACGAGGAAGACGTGGATGCATGGCCGGAGATCGGGGGGGCCGGGTGCCGAGCTCTCTAGCCCCACCTGCCGAGGTCGATCTGGCCGCGATCGCGACCATCGGATCCTGTTGATGCCCTCAGGAGACTAGGCAGGTGCGCGGAGCGCGAGGGTCGGCCGCCAGCGACGATCGCGTGATCACGACGGTGCTGTTCACGGACATCGTCGGCTCCACGGAATTGGCAACGTCGCTTGGCGATCGCCAGTGGCAGCACGTCCTTGCGATGCACCATGCGTTCATACGCGGTCAGCTGAAGCGGTACGGCGGCCGGGAGGTCGATACCGCCGGAGACGGGTTCTTCGCGACCTTCGACCAGCCGGCGCGCGCAATTCGGTGCGCGTCCGACATCGTGGATGGCCTCTGGACCCGTGGTCTCGCAATCCGTGCAGGCCTCCATATCGGCGAGGTCGAGAGGTCCGCGGCCAAGGTCGGCGGGGTCGCGGTCCATATCGGATCCCGGGTCGCATCGGCCGCCGGGCCTGGCGAGGTGCTCGTCTCGGGCACCCTCCGCGACCTTGTTTCGGGTTCGGCCTTCACCTTCGTCGATCGTGGGAGACGGGAGTTGAAGGGCGTGCCTGGCGAGTGGCAGCTGTTCGCCGTCGGGCGCGCCAGCGCGCTCGACGGCGCGCCGGCTGTGGCCCTGCCCGAGCTGGCAGCCCAGGCCATGGTCGCTCGTCCGTGGTATCGGAGGCAGGCCGTGCTGGCATTTGGTGGGCTGGCGCTCGCCGGTGTGATAGGTCTGGCCACGTTCGCTCTGGCGTTCCCGGCCCTGAATCCCGTCGTGCCGGGTCCCGACTCGCTTGCACGATTGGACGCTGGTGTGGACCGCTTCGTCGCCGCCATCCCGGTCGGACGGGACCCAACGTACGTTGTCGAAGGCGCGGGGAGCCTATGGGTGCTGAATGCCAAAGACCAGACGGTGTCGCGAATTGATCCGACCACCAACGAGGTCATCGCGACCCGCGCCGTCGGCGGGACACCCACCGGCATCGTGTTCGGTGCCGGCTCCGTCTGGATCGCGGCCGGGTTTGGCCTGACCAGCGGGGCCGAAGGATCCGTGCTGGAGCTCGACCCGGCAACGAACGAGCTCGGCCGCCCCATTGCGCTCGGCAATGGGCTGCATGGCATCGCATTCGGCTACGGCTCGATCTGGGTCACCAACAAGAACGAGGGCAATGTGGTGAGGATGGATCCCGATACCGGAGGGATCATCGCTGTCATCGCAGTCGGTTCGGGACCGGAAGGGATCGCAGTCGGCGGAGATGGAGTATGGGTCGCGGAGTCCTTGGCTCCCGTTGTAGTGCGGATCGATCCACTGACAAACAGCGTTGCCCGCGAGGTCACGATTCGATACGCCTCGAATGCGGTTGCCGTCTCGGACGACGCGGTCTGGGCTGTTAGCACGGCTGCCAATCTGGTGACCCGCATCGATCCGCTCGGCGGCACGATTGTTACGACCGTCGAGCTCTCGGGCAGCCCCGTGGCTGTTGCCGCGACCGCCGGAGCTGCATGGGTGGCAGCCTCCGAAGCTGCGGGAGTTGTCCGGATTGATGCAGAGACGAATCAGCAGACGAGGTTCGTCGCCGTTCGGGGCAGGCCATGGGGCATGGCTACCGCGGATGGCGTGGTGTGGGTGACGATACGACCATGAGTGTCCGACGCGGCGACGCGCAGATCCGGAGCCGAGCGGCACCCCGGCACGCCTTGACCGCGGCGACCTGCCTCCTCTCCGCTGTTCTTGCACTTGCCGGATGCATCGGCACACCTGGTCCCGAGGCGGAGCCGACGTCCGCGATCCGCGGCGGCACCCTTGTGCTCGCGACACCCAGGGATCCTGTCGTTCCCTTCACTTATCCCGATCCCGATCCCGCCGCGCTCGATCCACTGTTCTCGTACGAGTGGCTGTCGTGGGAGGTACTGCGCTGCTGCCTGACACGAACGCTGATGTCCTACAGCGGGCGGCCGGCCGAGGAGGGCGGAAGCGATCTCCTGCCGGACTTGGCGTCCGCCCCGCCCGACGTCTCCGATGACGGCCTGACCTGGACCTTCCACCTGCGCGCCGACCTGCGCTACGGGCCTCCTCTCGAGAACGTGCCGATCACGGCTCGCGATGTCGTTCGAGGGCTCGAGCGCACTGCTCGCCTCGGGGCCAGCGCCTACACCCCAAGCTTCTACTACTCGCCGATCGAAGGTTTTGACGCATTTGGAGCGGGCCAGGCGGAGTCAATCTCGGGCCTTGAGACCCCAGACCCCCTGACACTCGTCGTCCGCCTGACCCATCGCCAGGGCGACCTCGGTTATCGCCTCAGTCTCCCCGCTTCGGCGCCCATCCCGCCCGATCCGACGGACCCGGACGCGCCGTTCGGGACCGCAACCGGGCACGACGACGGGTACGGGCGGTTCCTTGTCTCTTCCGGCCCGTACATGTTCGAAGGGAGCGCTGACCTGGACTTTTCTCGCTCACCGCAGGAGCAAACCGCGGTCGCGGGCTTCCGGCCCGGCGGCAGCCTTTCGCTGGTTCGTAACCCGTCATGGACGGCCGACTCGGACCCATTGCGTGGGGCCTACGCGGACCGGATTGAGCTCCGAGTGGTAGAGACGCTGGCAGAGGCGCATCAACTGGTGGATACCGGCGAAGCGGACCTGGTGGTGACGATCTTCCCACCGCCGCAGGCCCCCGAAGCGCTCGTTAGCAGGTACCGATCCGACGCGACGCTCGGCCACGCGGAGGTCCGGCCGCGGGATCTGGTGCTCAGCATGATGATGAACGTCGCAGTTCCACCGTTCGATGACATTCACGTCCGCCGGGCGGTCCAGTTCATAGTCGACAAGCAGGACGTGATCGACCAGCAGGGCGGCGCGCTCACCGGACGGATCGCGACCCACGTGGTTCCAGACGGGATCGAGGATTTTCTGCTCGCCGGCTACGACCCGTACATGACACCCGGTGGAAAGGGAAGTGTCTCCCTGGCCAAGGCGGAGATGGCCCAGTCGACGTACGACTTGGACGGAGACGGCATCTGCGACGCGGCCGTCTGTGCTGACATCGTGGCCATTGAGCCCCAGCTCCCGGAGCCTCGTCAGAACGTCGGATCGGCGGTCCAACGCGCGCTTTCGCAGATCGGGCTCGATATTCGCCCCGAGGTGCTCGACTTCGGAACATTCGTCGGTCGCGCGGCTGACCCATCCATGCGGGTCCCGCTGATGATGAGCTTTCCGGTGGGCAAGGACTTTCCCAGTGCATCGTCACTCCTCCCGCCGCTGTTCGGGTCGACCAGCATCGGGTCGCAGAACTGGGTCATGACAGGCGCGTCGCCCGAACAACTCTCGGCGTGGGGCTACTCCGTGGCCGTCGTCCAGAATGTTGATGACCGGATCATTCAGTGTCTCAGCATCGTCGGCGGAGCACAGACAGAATGCTGGGCGACACTGGATCAGTACCTCATGGAGGAGGTCGCCGCTTTCGTACCGCTGGCCGTCGACCTGCACGTCCAGGTCATTCCGAGCCGGGTGACGGCCTACTCCTTCGACCAATTCACGACCGTGCCGGCGCTCGATCGAATCGCCGTGTCCGAATGAGTGGGGGGCCGGCCTGACGGGGTTGGGTTCATCGTGCAGACCGAGGTTCGTTGACATTAGAACGTCTGTTCTGCTATGTTCGCTTCTGAACGAGCCCGCAAAGGAGCAGCCGGTGACCAGGCATGACGCCGAGCGCCGCAGAAAGATTCTCGAGAGCATTGCCCGCATCGTCGCGGA
>Ga0209974_10000155_pt1 | contig 20978 bp, 26 predicted proteins | sample InoplaM3SPM_FD_187592 | JGI IMG/M metagenome (GOLD analysis project Ga0209974, IMG submission 187592) | Arabidopsis thaliana rhizosphere microbial communities from the Joint Genome Institute, USA, that affect carbon cycling - Inoculated... | ecosystem: Host-associated > Plants > Roots >...
ATGGCATATGATTCCTCTTTGTGATGGCAATAGTTGCAGACATCTTGTATTACCATATTTATCACCAGTAACAAAGATTATTTAAACCCAAACCGGCTGAGTCACTATGAAAGAAAACCGATGGACCTTCAAGAGGTCTAATCAAGTCGGTCCACCAGTGAAAATGTCTGGTTTTCAAATAAATAATTCGTCAATAAACTATATGAAAGTTAAATCTGACAGAAGGGAACAATTGCAACAAATTTACCGAGTGACAAAGGAACGGCTCATCTTGCTACCACTCCGTGATTTCCAGTCTTCATCTATTGTATGAGGCCCCGACCTTAATAATACTTTGTTATAAGTCATTATTGGTTGCTATTACCAATCGACTGAACTATAAAACCGATTCGTCTAAATATTTGCATTTATAAGACATTTAACCCAAGGATTTGGCTTTACTTATAATTGGTCACTTAATCCGGAAACTTAACAACACTGATGGGACGGAACTGGAGGTCACATCCCATCAAGCACTACGGTGGTAGTAATAATAATTATAAAAACATAGAATATAACAAGTCCAGCGAAGGAATAAGGAAGGGATCATCTATTCTGAATTTTGGGACCCGAGCCATACCCCAAGAATGTTGTTTTAAAACTTATGCATTGGCAATCATCATTATGACAGTGAAACCTGTCTGAACTATGTTCGTCTTTTCTGTGCCCACAATTAAGGCAAATATTATGTAACTGCACGATATGTACACCACACATAAACTTATAACAGTCAAAATGCGCAAAATTTAAAAGCGAACAACGTCAAAAACCGGTAAAATTCACCCGATTTCTTATTCTGCTATAAGTATTAGTAGGTCAATAGGCATTCTTTTATTCTAAAATCATGTGGCTGATGACTCAAACCTGGGGTTGCATACCGGAATTATTTCCAACCTGTATAGACATGACAAATGCATCCAGTACTTATTTGGGAATCATAATTGGAGCAATTATAGGCGGAATTGTTAGTTGGTGGATTTTCAATAGACAAAAGAAAACTTCTGATAAGCAGGATTATACGCTGAATCGAATAGAACATTTGGAAAAAAATAATGAAAAACTGCTTGAAAAGATAAAACAGTTTGAAGAATGGAATGAAAAACTGCTTGAAAAGATCTTTGATTTGAATAGAAAGATTGATTCCTTGCTTGAGGGACAAATGAAATAATAGGAATGTTGTATTAAAAATCATGATTTGAAAATTTTCCTTTTAATAATCAGAATGTGTACGTCAACAAAAGAATAATGTTATTTTACTGTAGTAATAGATTACTACACAAGTGAGTAAAACTAGGATTTGGAAACGAAAAATTATTTAGATTCCGGTTCTGTCTTATCTTCTATTAGTTTGTGCCTTTTTAGGAATTTATAAGCAATAAATACAATCAGTGCTATTATGACAAAATCAATTATATTAGCAATAAGGTCTCCATATTTGAACTGTGAAGTACCTCCAGAAAGAGTGGTAACATTCGCAGACATTTTTTCTAGAGACGCTGGAAGAAATAGACCTACTGTTGGATTAACAATATCTTGAACTAGTGAAGTTACTAGTCTGGATGCTGCTAAACCTATGACAAATGCAATAGCTAGTCCAATAATACCAAAAGTTTTAAGAAATCCAAAAAATTCTTGTGTAAATGATTTTGAATTGTTGTTACTCATAAAATATACCTTCTTGAACCAAATACATGAAGTTAAGCGAAGTTAATAAAGACTCCTATTTTTAATATACTAAAAGAAAAAAATTTAGGAGATTCCCAAATTAGGGAATGACGATACGGCGATGTTTAGTTCACCTTGAATTTTCCTAATCTTGTTTGCATACTCTGTCATCTTGGTATCATCGCTTTGTACTTTTGCGATTCGATACCCTTTCCAAGCTTTTCTCAAAGCTCCCCAACTTTGTCCAACAGTAAAACCTTGATTACTTACGCTTGCGTGAACCTGATTTACTGGTTGACTTGTTGTCGTTTCGTTTTCTTGAATTGAGGCTAATGCCATGCAGTTAAGAGAACAGAAATATACTTACAACGAATAGTCAGTTTTTTGAAATCATCTAGTAAAAAAAGTTAGAACATTAGTCCACCTCAATTATAGCGTTAGAACCCAGAAATATAGAATGTATAACCTGTCAAATAATTGAATATTTCGAAATTATTGATTACTAATTAGGTTTTTTACATAAATCAGATAAATTTAATATAAAATTTGAACTAATTGTTCAATTTTTCGTTAAAGGTCAAAAAATCTTCGTAGAAGGTGTTAAGTGATAATAATGATACCATAAAAACAACAGTTCCGTATGACGTTACTTATGCATTATATGCTAGAATCGAAGAATGACACATCAATTGAAGAAACTGTAAAAGGAGAACGATACCTTGTGATTCCCAGAATTATATCGTCATTTTTTAAGAAACTGGCAAATCTGTAAGGCCAAGATTTAAGTCGATAGTATAGGAGAACAATATGGTAATGATTCTAATTTGAAGAAATATGTTCTAAAGGAACATGAACTGGATACTTTTAAAAGAAATTGTTCAGAAGCCAGTAAAAATTTTTTGATCTTTTCAAAGAGGGTCGATACGCAACTTCATTACTATGAATTGCAAAAGATATCTTCTGGATTGATTTCGATGTCTGGATAAGAGAGAATCATATGCTGGATGTGCATAATGGCAGGACAGATTGTGACTTTCCTGATTGCAACTGTCACGGATTTGAAAAATAATTTACCATTAAGTATCTCACAACTCAAATCATCAAAATAACTGATCGTGTGATAAGCCAACTTCTTATATTACAAATTGGATATTTAGCTACACTTTCTTCATTGGATTCCGGTGGGACAGCTCTACACATTTGGTCCCACTGGTTTAAATTATGTTACTATTACCGCATACATTTGCTAGGAGAGGATGCTCATCTAATAGTCATGCTTAAACATGCACAGCCGTAACGAGACAATACAAAAAACATTCTTAGGGCCATTCTGGATCCGGATAGTCAATCCTCTAGATCCTATTTATTTTTCAAGAAAGCGGATTAATATTAGAATAGGGAGAATCGTATCCTTAAGTCAGACTCTATCCCAGAAATTCTCAATTTTCAACCAGCCTACATGAATAGTTACTTTGGCTCCAGATCCGTTGAATTTAACTGTTCCAATTAAAGTCTGACATGTCTGGAAAGAATCTGTCAATAGGAACAAAGTCGGTCCCTCCTATTTCTCCTCTAGGAAATTCCTTTGTTAAGACCGTAACAAAAACGCCTCCGTTAATCATTAGTTTGTGAAGATCCCTTAGGGTTTTTCCATGTAGATCTCCCTGAAGATCATTTGACGTTATACCACCAACGGCAACAGTTCCTTGTATTTGGTGCATTCTATTTAGTAACACCCTTGCCTCCTGGAATTTGTCCTTAACTTTTACTTCCTTTGCTTCCTGTAACAAGTCAAATATAATGTATGGTTGCTCGTTACCACTGCCTCTACTGTATAGAAATATACCAGTAATATTGTCAATATTGTTCACATTCACGTTGTAAACAAGTTGCTGGAAATCTTCTCTAAATTTCACACCGATGAATCCATGAGCATGTGTTTTATCGTTCGAGTGTCCATAAGGTTCAAGTACACTCCAATATCGATCTACTTGTACCGCGTTGGCCGTATTAGTATAGGCTATTACACATGGTAAAGTCGCAATTCCTATGATAATGGAGACAACCAGAATACTGTTCATTAGTAACCTGCCTTCAATTCAATATTTGAAGTCTTGCAAACATGCATCATTCTACCTAAATGTGCAAAAAATGTATCAGTACGATTTTTCATATAGTAATCGAAGATTATAAGCACAATATTGTCTTTATCTATTTGTGATTTCCCCTTTAACTCATAATTAAGAAATCTCTGTCGTACGTAAATTAGTAGTTTACAATTCAAATCACAGTACCATGCAATCCTAATGAAATAAAGAATAAGAGTTCAGGCAGACGGGGATCCTTCGAAATATTTCCAATATTCAATTTTCTCGCCGCAGTCGTCGCATACATATATTTCGCATAATGTTGGTTTACTAGATTCAGGTGTAACTTGAACCGTATCTTCCAGAGAAAATGAGTCAGACGAACACTTTCTACACCAATGACTAGTCGGTAATCCTGATGATTTTGTCTTTTCACCTTCACGAAGACCAACTGAATTTGACATGTATATCCCGCTATTGTCAAAATCGATAAATCCGGAAACAAATACAGTGTTTAAAGTTACTATTATGGGTAGTAGAAGCATAATGTTCTGTGCACGCATTTTATTAATCATTGGATGATATAGAACAAATATCATTAATAAGAATATCCATAGGACTTTGTCTTCATTATCATGAAAAAGGGAATTTCTATTTGATCAAAAAACTTTAAGTCCTGATGATACTAGTTACCAGAGTACAATATTAGATTTATTTCAGATCAAGCATTTTAATCTAGACAGTATGTATTCTAGAGTGATCTTTTGAATAGCTTTTGTCGGATTTAAGACCAGGCAGTGAAAATACCTAAGTAGCTGAATGATGTATAATATCATGGAGCACTGTGCGTCTTGTTAGTAAAGGTGGACAAGTTAATAGAAGGAAACAAAATAAGAGTTGTAGAACTTGATATTGATAATTATGGCTCTGTGATACCCTTACGGGAATTGGAACTAAAGTTGCCCGAAGATGATTCGGTAATCAAGGTTTTAACTTCAACTGAATATGCAGCGATATTTACTGAAGGTGAAATTGATGAAGGCGCTGATACTATTATTTTGGCTAATAGTGTTTCACTTGACGAACTAAATGAGGAAAAAAAGAGGGCAATTGATGCCATGAACAAGAAATAGAAAAAAGCGATTTAAAAGGGAGTTAAGAGTTAACGACGCAAGAAGAGAAAATTATTACCATGATTTTTAGTATTACAATTAGGTCTAATAACGAATTCCTTAATTTTTCCAAAGAAATCCTTTTGTTGTGCAGGTTTTAATTAAAAATATGAAGAATCAGGATTTTCTAAGGAGGGAAGAACTGGAGAATTTCCTTACTCAAAATGGAATAAGGATTGATGATTATATCAATACGGCGATGGATGTATCAACCGAGATTCATAGTGGAATTAAGCGGGAAGACAATCAATCACCGTTTCTTGAAACTCATATCTGGCCTGTTACAAGGGATGTAGTCAAGCACTATCTCACAGTAAATCGTAACATTACTAGTGTCGAAATAGTTTCATCGATATTACATGATGTGATGGAGGACAATGATAGGATACTCGATCTGTACAAGACTAAAGAATATGGTTTTGATGCTTATCTCAAGTATAGATTTGGTATTAGGGTCTATGAGATTTGCATGGATCTAAAGATAAAACCTCTTGAAAATTATCCTGGTGACAGTAATGAGCAAAGGCAACTGGTTAGGTTTCATGATTACTGCAAAGGATTGAGCTCTGCTGATTATGATATGAAAGTCATAAAATTGGCAGATCGAGAAAATAATATGAAATTCATTAGTAATATGCCAAATTTAGACGGAAATCTAGTGAAAAATAAGATTAAAAGATATTTGCGTGAAGCTGAAGATTTCTACCTATCTTTTGCCTTGCTGGAACCAGCAATGAAAGACCTTTATCTAAAACTCAGAGAATCATATGAAAATCTAAAATTATTGAATAATACATAGATGTCCGGAAATCTCAACGTTGAATCAAGCTTTAATGCAATCACGAAAAAAGAAAAAAGAATAGGAATTGACTTGGCTTGATCATTGACCCAAAGTTGCATTTGGCTCTAGAGAGGTAACATTAACTCCCAAAGTTGCATTTGGCTCTAGAGAGGTAACATTAACTTCCGATAGAGGTAACCCTGATGCTATTTGACCCCGGACTGCCCCATTTTGGAACTCACCAGTGTGAACATTTACGTATACAGTCCCGTCACTCATCAAACTCACAAGTTCGGAGAGTTCTTTACTCGCCAAAGGTCCTTGTAGTTTATCATTGGTTATATTTCCCTTCAAGGATATGACTGGGTTTTGGGCATTTTCGGCAGATTCTGGCCCTGACAATGTAACAACGACATCGCCGTTTTGTCCTGAACTTCCGTTGTGTATATGTGCACCTGTTATTTCGCTCAAACCGGTGATATTAAGCCAATAAGATACTCGTGTACCATTTTCATCAGTCTGGAACTTGGCCAAACCAGTAGCAGTAGACTGTGTTGGAGGAACTTCATCGTTACCCGATAGACTTGCAGAGAATGTCTCCCCTTCCTGTGCTTCAATTGAACCAAAAGACAAAGAGATTGCAGCGATTGATAGTATTGCAGCTAATACAGATATAATAGATAATTTGTGCTGTTGCGACATTAAAATATGATAGCCTAATTACTATAAATACTATCTATTATTGATAATAAGATCAATAAATCAAATTCGAATATAATGTGGTTTAAAAGAGCATAATTGTCTAAAAAACTGACTGTATGATAAGTCAAGTTATTATACTAAATGTTCAACGTTTCAGATCACGGTTAACTTTGTCGTAACACTCCGATGGGATAAATTTACGCATTAATCCCATCGGTTTTTTCTATTTAAGGTATATTGATACATGCTGATGGGATATAACTTCAGTTATGTCCCGTCGTTATTACATAGTTTCTAAGATTTCATTACGATTAAAAAGCGACCTTGCTTCATAGAATGAGTATCAAAAAAAGATAATCAGGTAAACTAGTTTCAATAATGACAATGAGTCATATTATAATACTTTTTCATGATGCTTATATAGGTAGTCCCTTTCTTGTGATATTTGTGCACTTAATAATATGACAAATAAGATGTTATGACAAGTCCTGTTATGAGTAACGCTGTTATGATCGCAAGAATTTTCGAATTTATTCAAATTCATAGTTAAACTTCCAAGCTATAGCATATTTGAAGATTTACAAAATGTGCTAGATGATTACAAATAAAATTGATTGGTGCCTATCCGGTGAGACAAAGCACCAACCAATAGTCATCCTAACAATGAATTCTAGATGGACCGTACATTAACGTCACTGAACTTTATTTAAAATTTATAATACAAGTGTCTAACTCGGAGTGAATAGTATTTTGAAAATAATGATTTTCGTAAACCTCTTGAAAAGATCATGGAGAGCATGGATTACATCCAATTCTCACTTAAATTTTTTAAGTTCATAAATCTTTACTAATAAATATATTATTACCATTCTCGGTAAATGAGATTGGAAGCAAGTTTATTATTACTTTTAGTAAATATTTGCGTGCATGAATAACAGAATAATTCAATCAATTATGTTTGGAATTACAACAATTTCTTTACTTTTAGTTTCAAATAGTGTTGGAACATCTGCTCAAACAAACTTTACTAATGCAATTGGAGATTCAAATGTCTAAAACTCAACCTTAAACTCTACTAGTGTTACCAACTCTACGTCCACAAATTCTGATAATCCAATAGTACAGTCCATAGATGCAGCAATTAAGGCTATAAAAGACGGTGATAAAGATTCGGGTAACAAATTGCTCCTCAGAGCGGAAGAAGCACTGGAGGGTAAATCTGATTTAGTGGATGCCGAAAAACGTATTGAGGCATCGCTTGCTGCACTTAAGGACGGCGATAACAACGGTGCAATTTCACAAGCCGATGAAGCCAAGAGGAACATATCCTAAAAATTTATTTCTAGACCCATTAATCTGGAGGAAATGTAAATGATTATCACAAAATTACCGTATATTCATTAGCAGTTATTCTAGCCTCAGTTGGAATTGTATACGGCCTAGTTGCATATAGTGAATATGAAGATTTTAAGGAACTCTCTGATATGGGTATCACAGGTGAAACAAGTGAGAAGCAAATTGAGACTTCATTCTTTTCAGCCACTGGCATAATTAATTTTGTTCTATCTGCCTGGGTTCTAAAATCTGGGCTACGGAAAATGACTCCATATATTGTTTCAATAATAGCTTCCATAGCTCTAATTGCAATCTACATTTCATCAAGGACTGTGGGAGTTCCTATTGTGGGAGTGGAATACTATATTGGTCGACTTGATATAGTCTCAAAAGTACTTCAGGTCGTTGCTATTGCTTTGTCCTGCATTTCAATCTATAGTCTGAAGAATTCCAAAATAATTAGAATAACTTAATAACTCTCATGATAAGTTGGTTTTGACTGACCTGTCATTCATTTTTTCTTTGACATAATACAAAATATTTGTATGTTAGGATTGAGTTGATAAGATAATGGACATTTATTTTGTGATAGTGATCATCCATATTCTAGTTGGATTCTTCCTAGTCTTTGTTGCTGCCAAAGCATACAAGAAGACAAAATACTTACCTATGCTCTATCTCACATTTGGTTTCTTTCTAATTGTTATTGGTGATACAATTCTCGGCGATCTTTTTAATATAACTGACAAAAATACCGTCGAGATAATTGAGGAATTGACTGAAGTTTCTGGATTTATACTTGTCATTATTGCCGTGATTAAAAGTTGATAGATGATCCAAATGCAAAGGATATTCTTTCCATTTTAACTGATGAACCTTCATTAAAAATTATGAATCTTCTTGACAAAAGAGAATTTAGTACGCAAAATATTTCTTTAACACTAAATATACCTCTTTCTTCAACTTATAGAAAAGTAAAAAAACTTGAACAACTTAATATCATAAAAACGACGAAAGTAGTTAGAACACTGGATGGGCTAGACGAATCGTTTTATACGTTATCTATAAAAGAAATAAACGTTACCTATAAAAGAAATAAATTTTCATTTGACATTCAACAGAAAGCATTGGACGACAAGATAGTAAGACTTTGGCAAAAATTCAAAAATTAGGTATGGAACCTTAGTTTTGCGTTTGATTCTGTGCTTGTGGTAATGGTAATTGGAAGAATGGAAATCCACTGTTACCTAATGCGTAGGGCATTTGTCCATTCCATTTTGAGATTGCCTGCCATTGAAGATATTGTGGGCTTTCTCTTAATTGTTGAGTAATAATCTTTATGGCCTGAGATTCACCACTTGCTCTTGCAGCTGTTGCTCTTGCCTGTCCTTCGGCTTGTGCCACGGTTTGGTTTGCAACAACCTCGATGGCCCTTAGATTATTTTGCTCAGTAAGAAACTTTTGAAATGCAACTACTTTTTGTTCTATTTGAGTTGAAAATGCATCTGAAAATCTGAAATCGGTGATAAAGACATTCTGTACCTGGATATTATTTTTTGAAAGTGTGCTTCTAATTGCATCAGCAATTACACTTTTTGCAGTTTCTCTCTTTGTAATTAATTCTTCAGCATTAAATTTGGCAACGCTAGCTTTTACTGATTCTTGTATAGTTGGAGATATAACACGATCTGCATAATTAACACCTAATATCTGGTAGATCTTGTTTGCTTCCTGAGGATCGATTCGATAGTTTAATGCAATAACAGTCTGCACTTCTTGCAAATCGTTTGAAGCCGCAGTTGCTTCTGCTTGGAATTTTTGAGTTCTTACCTCCATAGAGATAACCTGTTCAGCAAAAGGTGTAATGAAATGTACACCCTCTCCTAGTACCCTATTTTCAACTGCTCCAAGATAAAGTACAACACCTCGGTGACCTGCTTCAACAATTACAATTGATTCGGCCAGAACAACTATGATAATGATTACTGTGATAACCGCTGCAGCAATTTTTATTTTATTAGTGGTCGGAAATCGTGGAGCTTTATAGTATGACATCCCTAATTAAGTTAGAAGTTGTAAAGCATTCTATATATATTTAGGCTTGATTTCATTCTTGCCAAATAGTTTTATCAAAAAATCCATTGATTATTGATCTAAAAGGAAGATGATGCTAACAATCATCGATATGTCTTGTTCACCGGCCATTATTGGAGTTGATGGTAAAGCACTATCAATTTTAGATGACTCGGCAGCATATTGCAATGGTCCGGCAAAAAAAGGACTGGCGGTCTGATCAATATTTACTGTTTTTATTCCAGTTATTTCAAGTCCCAACGCGGAAGCTGCAATATCAGCTTTTTCTCTTGCATTACCAATAGCTTCTTTTAATAATTCGTTCTTGATTCCTTCAAGTTTCTTATCCGAGACGCTAAAGTATATGTTGTTTACATTATTGGCACCTGATGCAACCGAGATGTCAATCCATTCTGATGAGTCATTGACGTTGTAACTATCTATCTGTATTGAATTGCTAACTGTAAATCCAATCAGTTTTCCTTGATCTTTATCTATGGTGTAGTCACGATTTGGAGTTATTGTGAATGATGATGTGCTTGTTTCATTCTCACTAACTCCCGCTATTTTTAATGCGTTAATAATCTTATTCATCAATTCAGAATTTGTGGCCAATGCAGTTTTCGCCTTAGCATTGGTAGTTTCTACACCTAATGACACAGTAACTTTGTCCGGTTTTGTTTGGGTTGTTGCAGAACCAGTAACAAATAGAGTTTTGTTATCAATTGCAGTGGTTTGAGCATGTAGATTGTGATCACTGCTATTAGTGGCAGAAACCAATAAACAAGTAGTAATTGCGACTAAAAGTGTCACAACTACCATTTCCAAATAAGATTGCCTTGTCATGATTGAAAAATTACCTTAACTATTATAAAAATTACAAGCATAGTCTTTGACTAGCTGGATGTCTTATTCACCAGGGATATCAAATTCCAATGCGCAGATGGTAGATAATGAAATTTCAATATCGCCCTCCCCCAACTAATTAGAGCAGGCAGATTTTGACATGTCAGTATATGGAGAATTTATTGACTTGCAAGAAAGTTTTATTACTTGAAAATCTGCAACTATGGCAATGGGGTTCTTTCACCGTACGAAATTTCTTTGCGAAATAGATCAGCTGAAATTCGGCACGAATGAAGAATTGATAGCTCACATGAGACAAATTCACCATTATCCCATTGTCAAATGCCACGATTGCAGAAAAGAGTTTGTTCATGAGAAGGATAGACTGCATCATGTTAGAGAAGAACATGAAAGAAAGGTGGATTATAGAAAACATAAGGGTTCTTAAATAATTCTTTGGTCTTGACAAATTTTTCTTATCTTATTTTATAGACTGTTCCTTTTCCAATAAGAGAGTTTACAATATTGTTAGCAGAAACCTCTGCCATCTTGGCTCGTGTCTTATAGGTAGCACTTCCTATATGTGGTAACAATACAGTTTGTTGCATCTGGATTAATGGATTAGATGTTGAAATTGGTTCATCTTCATATACGTCCAAACCAGCTCCTGCTATTTTTTTATCCCTTAATGCTTTGATTAGATGCTGTTCATTTATGACTTTACCCCTTGACGTATTTATGAGAAAGGCGGTCTTTTTCATTAGCTTGATCTTCGATTCATCAATCATGTGAAGACTTGATTTATTTAGCGATACATGGATAGAAACAAAGTCACTGCGTTGTAAAAGTTCTTCTAATGAAACGTATGAAATAGAAAGCTCTGACTCGATTTTACGATTACGGCTATTACTATAATAAAGAACATTCATTCCAAAACCTTTAGCACGTTTTGCTACAAGCGATCCAATTTCTCCGAGTCCAATTACTCCCAAAGTACTTCCATACACATCATAGCCAAGAAAGAGATCAGGAGTCCATCCAAATTTCCAAGTTCCATTTCGTACATGGCAATCTGCATTGACAATATTTCTGGCAGCAGATAGAATTAGCGAAAAGGTGAGGTCAGCAGTGGTATTAGCCAGAACGTTGGGTGTATTTGTAACTATGATTTTTCTTTTTTCTGCCTCCTTAATATCTACATGATCATATCCTACACTATAGCAGCTTATCACCCTAAGCTTGGGCCCTGCTGCATCCATTACTCTTGAGTCAATCTTGTCACCTAACATGCATAATATTGCGTCTGCATTCTTAACCTTCTTAATTAGAACTTGTCTGTCAAGCACGTTTGCCTCAGGATTCATATTAACTTGAAAATATTTTTTCAATATTGATGGTCCTGGTTCTGGTATTTTTCTTGTGATGAACACCGAATATTTCTGAGTATTACCCATTAAATAATTGAGGATCCTGAATTCGGTTATTAATATGATATGAATTCCATTTTCATCCAGGAATATTGTTATTTAATTGCTACTAATCTTTACCTTTCTTGAAAATAATACTTTTAATAAAATGATTCCCATGTAATATGGTATATTGTAAAATGCGGCAAGTGAAGCTACTTGGGAACCAAAAAATTGTTGTGCAAAAACAGTTACCAGAATATTATTTACATAGCTCATGACAATAAGCCCCGAAATTCGGTATCTTATTGAAGAGTCTCTTTTTATGAAATACAACATGAAATATCCAGTAATCGCAAATATTGCAAATAATAAAATAGCAATTACAGTTGTAAGAATAACAAAAGACGAATCAAAATAAAAATAAAATGAAAAATTTGAAAATATTGCAAAGTTTATCATATCCATTAAAATAATTGACAAGGGCAAAGAGCTCTTCTTAATTCTCGTTGCTAACTTGGGTAGATATTTTTTTATCAATCCGCTGGTTACTAGAGGAAATACTAGGGATACAACTAGCAGGAAGATCATATCAAAAATTGGAATAGAAAATTCAGTATTATAAAGTACATAAACCAGCATAGGTAATATGAAGGGAACGGCAAGTGATGTTACAATTACCATTCCTACAATAATAGAAAGTTTTCCTCCAACATAATTGGTAACAAAAGGAGCACCAAGTCCAGTGGAAATTCCGGATAATAGAAGCACTGGAAGTGCATGTTTTGGACTAACCAGACTAGTAACAACATACATTGTTACTGGTATGACTATCACTTTCATAATTGACAGAATTAATAACAATCTAGGTTTCTTGAATGTTGAGACAAGATCTTGGAATTCTAGTTGGATAAGATTCAGAAATAGCAACATTCCAAGGATCACCAGAATGTAGGGAGAAAAGAGCTCTCCTATAGAAGGGATCAAGATACCAAAGACAGTTGAGAGAAGAATCGAAATTGAAAGTACTAATAGGACTTTAGTATCACTGCTAGTCAACTAACTGATAGACCATTACATTACAATAAATATTTATCAATTCATGATGATACGGAATGCAAGAGACTGAAAAGTGGAAATGGAACAAATTGAACGCATGTACCATGAAATAATAAATATCACATTATAATAGTAAATATTGTGATGAAGCGGGCAATTATTATGCTTAGTGTACTGTTACCCACTATAGTGACATTAAGTGATACACCAGTGCTGGGACAGACTCAAATTGCATCTGATACATCTGATAACACAATGTTTTCTTCTACCAATGGTTCATTCATTAAAGATGCTCTTGATTCAGTTCATAATGAAACAATTCCCAATTATGTTAAACTGTCGGATAATCAGATATCCGAAGCATTGGAGGGCTTACCAGGTTGGATCATGTTGGATGGAAAGTTGCACAAGACCTTCAATTTCACTGATTTTTCAACTTTGTTTGAATTTATGTTTAAAGTAGCCGAAGTTTCCCAAAAATTGAATCATCATCCAAACATGACATCAACTTGGAATTCATTGACATTAGATTATGATACATGGAGTCTAGGGCATGTAATTTCTAATCTCGACGTTAAATCAGCTCAAAATGTGGAAAAAACATATCAAGATGGTAATTATACCGACACTGAAAGTTGATTGACTTTACTATGAAAATGTTGCAAGATGGCATAAATAGTAATTTGCCGTTAGATATCTTTAGTATTTAATCATAAAGATTTCATATAGTCTATTAGGATCTACACGATTACCTTCGCTAATTCTAATAAGACCAGAATTGTGTCTTCTAACGTATGTTTAATGGAATCTTGCAGGGGGTGTGGCTTTTGTTTGACTCCCTTTGCCACCTGTAATATTTGCCAGGAATATGTTTCATGGATATGTTGCAAATGCGATAGAATTGAGGATTGTATTCATAGTCACAATTATTGCAGAATTTCGTTAAGAAGAAAAATAGAACCTGAATTGTTCAAGTCACTTTTATTCGAGGCGCTAGTCAAAAAGTGAAATCCTCAGAATTAGAAAAAATAAGTTTGTGTAAATCAGTTCCTAAAGAAACGGAGGTCAAAGCACCAGAACATCCGGTATATTGTATAGAATATTTGAATCAACCCTTTTACGGAAGCTTGAAGGACATGGTAAAAATACAGATTGGTTCATGTGAAAGACTACTCATTAGTACTAAAAGTATTGATGAAAGAAACGTTATCCAAAGGGAAACATTAATTTTGAAATTAGTCTTGGAGTTGCTGGAATATTAATGAATGAAAATATCGTAAAAAAAATAATTATATACATCCTCAAGATGATTAATACATAGTTTCCTTGAGTAAAAGTAGCAAACTATTATTGATACTTCGTCACGCAAAATCAAGTTGGGAATTTGAAGAATTATCGGACCATGATAGGCCGCTAAACAATAGAGGTAGACGAGACGCTCCTCTAATGGGCAGAAAGCTACTCAAGGAGCAGCTCGTTCCACAGATAATAATAAGCTCTTCAGCAGTAAGAGCTCACTCTACTGCAAAGAAAGTTGCCAAGGCGTGCGGATATGAAGATGAAATTTTGATTGATCCAGCTCTGTACGGTTCCGGATATTCAGACTATCTTAATGTATTGACAAATCAGGAGGACGAGCATGACATAATAATGTTAGTTGGGCATAATCCTATTTCAGAACAATTAGTCGAGGTATTAACAGGAGAAATCGTTACAATGCCCACTTGTGCCATTGCATGCATAAGTCTACCAATCACTTCATGGAAGCAAATAATTGACAAGACTAAAGGTCAATTGCTTAATCTATGGCGCCCAAAGGAATTAAAGCTTGAATAAGAATAATTTAAAGTCTCTTAAGGAGGATTGATTGAATTTTGTTGAAAGTAATAATCCAATTTAGTGATTCGCATTATTTTTTTGTATTAATTCCCTTTATTGATAAATTTGAGTACTGTATTAAGATCATTTTCTATATTTTGCAATTGAGTTTGTATCTGAGACATCTCTGATTCAATTCAATTCTTCTTATTGATCTTGAGATTTTTTTTACTTTCTTCGATTTGATTTCGGGTTTTGATCCGTTCCTGAAGACGAATTCAATTTTGTATCTTTAGATTTTTATTTTTTGATGGAGTTGAAGCTTTGGAATGAGACGAATTATTCTTTGATTTTTGACCTGACATTAGAAAGCATGATTCATTAAACTATTTATTCTTTGATCATTTACTTGGCGCTCTTCTTGTTGATGTTTCTTAATATTCTAGGGGTCAACAACCATTTGAGTTCGCCTTTAGGTATGTTACTCTTTCTGAGAAGTCTTATTCTCACGATTCCGCCTTTCTTCAAGAGAAAATTGCATGGGCTAGATTTTGATTTATGAATGATGTCGTTAACCATTTCCCCCAACAATGGCTGATGTCCAACAATCAAGACTGAATATTCCTCTCGAAGTTGCGATATCTTCTGGTATACATCTGTCCTTTTTCCCTCAGGAGATAATTCATTCCATACCTGAACTTTACTGCCAATGTTAAAGACTTCAGATACTATCATGGCTGTGTCATATGCCCTTTTAAGAGGGCTAGTAGCTATTAGGTCAAATTTTAGTCCAATTGTTTTTAAGGCTTTCGCAATTTCAAATATTTCAGTCTTTCCAGATGATGTCAAAGGACGAATTTTATCGCTCGATAATGATCTTTGTCCGGCTTCGCCATGTCGTAAAATGAATAATTCCATTAACTTCAGTTAATATTCTTCCAAATAAATTATTTTCTAGGTTTCATCAACTTCAGCACTAAGTATTATCGTTTGATAGAGGAGTTATTAGTAATTTTGCAGATTTTGCAGATAAGCATCAATCCTTTTTTGAAGATCTTCGTTAATTTCGATTACTGATCTATTACCATTTATTGAAACTATATTGTATCTTTTTTGCATTCGCCTAAATTCTTTTCTCAATAATTTTTGATACATTACGAAGGATTCTAACATGTTATCTGATAGTCTAAGATCAGTACCCGATTCATAATAATCTAAGTAGGAATTCTTTTTGAACACCCTGTGTACTAGTTCATTTGGATCTACATCTAGATAAAACACTATGTCTGGTCTTAGCGCAAAACCATACAGATTTCTAGACCATGAGCTACTTATGCCTCGCACCGCTTCCCTTGCCATGAGTGTATAAATGTATCTGTCGGAAAGAACAATGTATCCTGCCCTCAATCCAGGAATAATTTTATTTTCTAATTGATCTGCAAAATCCGCTGCATAAAATAAACTTATAGTCCTTCTGCCTAAAACAAAATTTCTTTTCGCTTCTAATATTCCTTGGCCAATTAATTCAGAACGTCTTAGACCGGCGTTTAACACTGCATGACCGTCAGCTTCAAGTTTTGACGATAATAATTCAATCTGTGTGCTTCTACCTGATGCATCAGGACCTTCTATTACGATAAATCTCCCTTTTATTTCGATATCTTCTAAATAGGGAATAGAATGTCCGTAAAATACCGTTTTTCTTAGTTTCTTACCTTTTAATGATCTTATTGTTCTATAATTCATGGTCTTGTAGGTCTCCTATTTTTCACAAGATTCAATGGTAATAACTTCGTCACTATTGATCTCAAAAATCTTTGTGATTCTTCAATTTCCATTGTTCCGTCTACGATGGTAAAATTCTCCGAGACCGATAAGGATTCGTATTGTTCAATAATTCTACTTTGGAAGATTCTGTAACTCTCATAAGGATCATTACTCAAGTTCAAATCCATACCTGCCTCATAATACTTTAGTCTCGGCCTACCTGAAAGTATTCTATCTACTGCTGTGTCTATAGGTACCTTAAAATAGAACACGATCTCTGGTCTTATTGCAAATTCATATATTTTCTTGACCCAGTTTGGATTGCATCCCCTGACTATGTCTCTAGCGTAAGCGGTATAGACATATCTATCAGCCAGAACAATGTAGCCAGCATGTAAAAGTGGCAGAATATTCCTTTCATACCTATCTGCGAAGTCGGTCGCATGAAGCAAGGAGAATGTAATTGGGGTCAACCGACCACTTTTCTTACCCTTTTTAGTAATCTGTTTGACTGTCTCTGATGAATTCCATTCGGTAAAAAATACTGGTATATTTCTAGAAATAAGCCATTTCTCTAGTAATCTAAGTTGGGTTGATTTTCCGGAACCATCTATCCCTTCAACAACTATGAGCTTTCCTTTCATTGGAATACTTTTTGCAATATCGTTTTTATTGTTGTATGACATAGCTATCAAATCTGAGAATTTATTGAAATAATGTTCCTAGTGGAGGCCTTGAAACGATTGATTCGATCTGGTATGTGATATTGTACGGGAATACCAAATATCTTGCTAGTTTTCTCAATTACTTGTTTTAACAATTTAGTCGGAAATGATTTCTGTGTTGGAATTATGGTGAAAATCATGCTTTGATTATCTGTTAATTTTGTCCTTATCTGAGATCTGGTCTTTATGATTATCCTAGCTAGGTTGAGTAATATCGCAATTTTTTGAATAGACTTTAGATTTTGTGGTTTTAACAAATTGCTATATTTAGAAAAGAGCTCCTCACCGATTCTCATTTTCTTTGAGTAAATTATGGATAATGCTAGTATCATTTGTTCTCTATACGTGAGACGTGGGTAATCCTCATCCAATACTTGATAGAAAAGACTATAGTACTTGTTTGACTCGGGTAGTTTTCCCAAAGTGTAAAGTGCATACGAAAGTATCTCAACTTCCCTTTCTTTTAATAACCTATGATAGATCATATCACGTGTCATATCATCAAGCCCAAAATTTGAAATATCATGTTTGTGGGAATGATAAGAAAGTATACTTACAATCTGTTTTTCTAGATTATCAATATCATGATTTTCGAGCGTGTTAGGATTTTGAATAAATGAGGCAAGAATGCCTTCACGTATCCCATAACCGCTTATAATAACTTCTTCAAAGTCAAATTTCTTCATGATACCATGAATTACATGTATTCCGGCAACAACTGTTTCAATTCTAGTGGAATCAAATGTTCCTCGATCAGTAATTACGCTAGGCTTTAATGAACTCAGTTCCTTGCGAAGAGAATCAATGGTGTTTGATGATATTCTATAATTATGTATCTTTTCAAATGGAAATCCCGAACGCTTTTGATCATATCTACCTAAAGCCCGTAACGTTCCGCCGGCTCCTACAAGTAATGTATCTATTCCGATTCCATAGCTTTTCTTGGTTGGAAGAGTATCCATAATTCTTTGGTCCATATTATCGCAATCCTTTTTTGAGAAAGAACCATCATCATTAGCAAATGTTCTTGTTAATCGTAACGCTCCTAACGGAAGCGCCTGTGCCTTCTTTATATGAAAGTCTTCAGTGTAAACTAATTCTAAACTTCCTCCTCCTAAGTCAAAATACAGGCCATTTGGTATGCAGGTCTTCATGGAAGCGCCCAAATATGAATAATAAGCTTCTTCCTCCCCATTGAGAACTCTTACTTTAAATCCAGTTCTCTCAAGAACCTGATCTATAAAATACTTACCGTTTTTTGCCTCTCTTACTGCACTAGTAGCTACGCAAAGAACCTTATTTGTAGATTCAAGTCTTATGATATCGCGATATTGAAGAAGAACGTCTATACTTTTGAGGATCGATTGTTCATTAAGACTGTCGGAATAAGCAAGAGATTCTCCAAGCTTAACCTTTGCGCTTTCTTGTTGAATACCAATAAAAGAGTTATCCTTTCTTAGCTCGTAAATAACCAACTTGATTGTGTTAGAACCAATGTCAATGATAGATATTTTCAATGATACTTCTTATACGTACGCTATGAATATGTATATATTTTTACTATATGAGTATAGAATAAGTAGATCCTATAGATTCTTCAAAAATTCCTCTTACGAGCTCTGAACAAAAAATAAACCAGGATGAATGGTAGCGATGCAAGAATAAATGATTCTAGTGAACCTAGCAGCGAGTGGATGGCCAATTGTAAACCAAGGTATAGAGTTAGGCCCGCAGGTATTAATCCGGAAAGGATAAACCTATGGCTTCTGCTTTTGAATTTATCTAAACTTCCATAAGGATACTGTAAATGATGATAGACCACTGGCATAACAAATAATGAAGCTGCAATAGTTGTAGAATACAATGCTACAATCAGGGTTACCTTGTCAATAAATTCAAAATTATCGGGTACATTTATTGCCATATTTAGCAAAAATCCAAAGAGGATCCCAGAAAAGGTACTTAACAGCGCACTTTCTTTCAAAATTGTATCATAACGCTGGACAAGTTTATCATCCATGTCATTAGTATCATCAGATGGCAAACTATCTGGCAAAGTATCTCTATACTCAATACGGTAATTCAATGTTCATATATCTTACCATCTGAGAATTGTAATTCGGATGGGAATGCAAGAATTCGATTGTTCTTCCAAAGTGAATTGTTGGATGCTGTTTAAATGATACACGTACATCGGAGTTTCTGAAAACGCACTTTTAAATGTGACATTGATGCATATTTACCTTGAATTAACTCGGAGTGAATGGACTAATTCTATGAAATGTGAAATTTGTGGGAGGGAAGAAAGTCTACCCTTCAGATGCAATTATTGTAACAAAGTATTATGTAATCTTCATAGGATACCAATGAATCATTCATGTGTTTCACTGAAAGAATATGTCGATAAGAAAAATATGATGTATGGTGATGCGAAGAATTCAAGTTTGAAAAATGCATTTCTAAAAATAAAATTTTCTAAAATAGAGATTCTTCACCTGCTTGTAGCAACGATTCTAGTAACGGCAGTTGGCCTATCTTTAAACAATTACAAACGAATTGCTTTGGAATTTCTGATAATATTTGTTAGTGCATTTCTCGTGCATGAAATGGGTCACAAACTATTAGCTCAATTTTATGGAAGTTGGGCGGAGTTTCGCACAAACTTATATGGATTGGTAGTAACTGGTATCTCGACAATACCGTTTATTCCATTCAAATTTATCGCACCAGGAGCTGTTATGGTAAATTTATCTGACAGGAGCAAATTCGGGAGAGTTGCATTTGTTGGGCCTCTTACAAATCTTGTTATGGGATTCATCTTTTGGGTATTAACTTATCAGTTTCCATCCGTTGGTTACTTGTACACTGGAGCAATATTTAATTCATGGATAGCGTTGTTTAATTTATTGCCATTTGGAAACCTTGACGGGCAGAAAATTTTTAGTTGGAATAAAATTGTATGGATACTTATGATATTGAGTAGTATGGGATTATTTGTGATTAGTCAGTAGAAAATAAAATGTATTGATGATACCAGTTATACAGTATCATCATCAGATTCATTGTTGTTGTCGTTGTTGTTGTTGTTGTTACTTTCATCATTGTTGTCCGCATTATTATTTGCTATCAGGTCCTTGAAATGGTTCGGGTCTTCGGAACACCGGACTATTTCATAATCATTAAGGTTACTTCCTATCTTTCCTGCCAGGTCTATACAATCTTGTGTCTGTTGATCTGCTCCTTGATAAGCTCCAGAATTTTGTAAGTCATTCAATGGAATATCATCAGTGTCGACGACCCCATTTTTAATATCCTTTACAAGTTCACTAAGACTATCATAGTCTTCAGGATTACCGCTATTGTTACTATCTGAAGTATCGCCTTGATTCTCTTCATTGTTAGATTCTTGTGTATCATCAGTGTTGGTATCTTGTGTATCATCAGTGTTGGTATCTTGTGTATCATCAGTGTTGGTATCTTGTGTATCATCAGTGTTGGTATCT
>Ga0209974_10000159_pt1 | contig 20734 bp, 17 predicted proteins | sample InoplaM3SPM_FD_187592 | JGI IMG/M metagenome (GOLD analysis project Ga0209974, IMG submission 187592) | Arabidopsis thaliana rhizosphere microbial communities from the Joint Genome Institute, USA, that affect carbon cycling - Inoculated... | ecosystem: Host-associated > Plants > Roots >...
GGGCGGTGGCAGGTCCACGCCGGCGCGTCGTGCCTTGGAAAGTCCGATCGCGATCGCCTGTCGGGCCGATCTCGCGCCGTGCTTGCCCTCACGGATGTGATGAATCTCTTCGCGGACGAATTCTCCAGCCTGTGTGGTCGGAGACTTGCCCTGACGCTTGTCGCGTTTCGCCCTGCGCAGTGTGTCCTTGTCAGGCATAGCCGGTTCCCTCGAAGGTCTTGATGAGTGTCCGGGAGCAGGTTTCGTGCCATCGTCTCCGGCGGCCAGCAATTGACTACGCGGTCGCTCGTGCATGTAAGCTTTATAGACTCTGGTGAACAAAGTGCAGCCGCATCGGATTTACACTTTCCGTCATGGTGAGAAGCCGGAAATCAACGTTGGGAAGCAAGCGATGACGACTAGACGCACAGTGCTGTCCCGGGCGATGGCGCTGATTGCGATGCAGAAGCTGGGTGCGGGCACTGGCCACGCGGCGTCGGCGGCGTCTGCTATCGAGCCGGCGCCTCGACGGCTCGACCTGCTCTTCCTCGGCGGAACGGGTTTCCTGGGGCCGCACCAGATCGAGTACGCGCTCGCACGCGGTCACCGCGTCACGATGTTCAACCGGGGCGTGAGTGGCGCCGGGATGTACGGCGATCGCGTCGAAGCGCTGCTCGGCAACCGCGACTCGAGGATCGACGCGGGTCTGTCAGCGCTCAGGGGCACGCGACGCTGGGACGCCGTGCTCGACAACTCGGGCTACATTCCTCGGCACGTCCGCGACTCCGCCGAGCTTCTCAAAGGTCGCGTGACCCGTTACCTGTTCGTGTCCACGCTCTCGGTGTACGACCCGGCCGCCGCGGACAGCGTCGACGAGACGACCGCGTTGTCGACGAGCCCCGGGTCGACGGAGGAAATGGGCTGGACGAACTATGGCCCGCTGAAGGCGGACTGCGACCGCGCGGTGCGTGAGATCCAGGGCGAAGCCGCCACGGTGGTGCGGCCGGGATTCATCGTCGGTCCGGGCGACGACTCCGACCGCTTCACCTACTGGGTCGACCGCGTCGCGCGTGGCGGCGACGTGCTGGGGCCGCCGGACCGTGAGCGGGCCCTGCAGTGGGTGGATGTCCGTGATCTCTGTCCGTGGCTCGTCGATCTTGTGGAACGCGACCGCGGCGGTGTATTCAACGCCGTCGGGCCAGAGTCGCGTACGAGCTGGGGACAGGTGATCGACGTGCTGGCAAAAAGATCGAGCGCGCCGGTGCGCGTCCACTGGCCCACGGCGGCGCTGCTCGAGGAGATGAAGGTCGAGCTGCCGCTGGTGTCGAGCACACGCCGTCCGCGATACTTCGAAGGCGGTGCGGCACGCGCGGCCGGTCTCCGCGAGCGGCCGCTCGAGGACACCGCGGCCGCGACGCTCGCGTGGTGGCGGGCGCAGACGCCGGAGCGACGCGCGCAAGCCGACGGCTGGCCGACGCCGGAGCAGGAACGCGCCGTGATCGCGAGGATCGCCGGCTCGTGAGCTGCGCACCGGGGGTTAGAGGGGAACAGGCGTGAGATCCGGGAGGACCATGCGAATTCGGCGATCACTCCATCCGTGGCTCGTCTGGTGTGCACTCGTCGCGTTGCCGCATCTGGCGGCCGCCGACGATCTCGCTTCGATCGTGCGCGACTTCGACGCGCACATGCGCATACTCGATCCGGTGCGCGCGGGTCAGCGCGGGGACCGCGATGCGCTGCGACGCTGGCCGGACAACTCGCCGGCGGCCGTGGCCGAGCGGAAGCAGCGGCTGCTCGGCTTCCGCGATCGCCTGGCGGCGATCGGCGCGGCGGCCCTGTCGGGTACCGACGCGCTCAATCATGCCCTCCTCACCGACCGGGTCGATGTCGCGCTGGCAGGCTTCGTCTTCGACGAGGAGCGCATCCCGTTCATCAGCGGGGACGGGTTTTATACGACCGCCGATTACGCGGCGCTCGGCACGTCGCTCGTCTCGGAGGACGACGCCGAGGCCTGGCTCGCCCGGCTCGAGGCGCTCCCCGCGTATTACGCGACCGAGACCGCGAACATGGCGCGTGGGATCCGCAGCGGATTTACGCAGCCACAAATGACCGTCGAGCGGGCGATCGGTGACGTGCGCGCGCAGGCGGAGCAGCCGAGCGCGAAGAGTCCGTTGCTCGCGCCCTTCGAGACGCTTCCGGCGAGCTTCCCCGCCGATCGGCGCGCGCAGTTGCGCAGTCGCGCGCTCGAGACCATCGAGTCGAAGGTAAAGCCGGCGCAGCGCGAGCTGCAGCGCTTTCTCGAGCAGGACTACCGCCCGGCAGCTCGACGAGACATCGCGGCTTCGAGTCTCCCGGACGGACAGAAGTACTACGCATATCTCGTGCGGCGACACACGACGACGACGATGACGCCGGCCGAGGTGCACGCGCTGGGGCTCGCCGAAGTCGCGCGCATTCGCACGGCTATGGACAAGGTGATGTCCGAGGCCGGCTACTCGGGATCGTTCGCCGAGTTCCTCGCGTTCCTGCGCAGCGACCCACGCTTCTATGTAGACGCCACACGTTACGGCGAGAAGGCGAGCGAAATCGCAAAACGCGCCGACGAGGCCGTGGCCCGCATCGTTGGCCACCTGCCACGCCTTACCTACGGCGTGCGAGCGATGCCCCCCGGCCTCGAGAGCAGCGCGAACGGTTACCTCGCGGGCAGCCCGGAGCAGGGCATCGCAGGGATGGTCGTCTACAAGCCGTGGATGGCGGAAAAGATGCCGATCTACGGGCTGCCCGCCTGGGTGCTGCACGAGGGGATCCCCGGTCACCATCTCCAGATCGCACTCAGCCAGGAACTGACCGGACTGCCGGAGTTCCGTCGCAACGACGACATCACCGCGTACGTCGAAGGCTGGGGACTCTACTCGGAGAAGCTCGGCGAGGACATGGGGATCTATCGCGATGCATACGAGCGTTTCGGTCGGCTGTCGCTCGAGATGTGGCGCGCCTGCCGGCTCGTGATCGACACCGGCATGCACGCGATGGGCTGGCCGCGCGACCGGGCCGTCGCCTGCCTGCGCGACAACAGCGCGCTCGCAGACACTGAGATCCAGTTCGAGGTCGACCGCTATATCGCCTGGCCCGGTCAGGCGCTTGCCTACAAGGTGGGCGAGCAGCGGCTGCTCGCGCTGCGACACCGCGCCGAGGAGCGGCTCGGTACACAGTTCGACCTGCGCCGCTTTCACGACCGGCTGCTCGGCCAGGGCGCGATGCCACTCGCCGTGCTGGAAGCAGAGGTCGACCGCTGGATCGCCGCCGGGGGCCGCTGAGCCGCCCGCGCATTCCGCGGTTGGCGCAGCGCTCGCTGGGCCTCTAGAATTCACGGGTGTAGCGGGTGTAGTTCAATGGTAGAACTGCAGCTTCCCAAGCTGCTAACGTGGGTTCGATTCCCATCGCCCGCTCCAAACTCTAACGTGCAGGCTAGGCGCCCAGATAGGCGTCCCTCACGCGGGCATCGCCCAGCAGTTCCTTCGCAGGACCACTCAGGATCACGCGGCCCGTTTCGAGCACGCAGGCCCGGGAGGCGATGTGCAGGGCCATGTTGGCGTTCTGTTCCACCAGCAGGACGGTAGTGCCCGCGCGGTTGATGTCCTCGATGACGCCGAAAATTTCCCGCACCAGTCGAGGTGCCAGGCCCATCGAGGGCTCGTCGAGCAATAGCAGGCTCGAGCGGCTCATCAGCGCGCGGCCCACGGCCAGCATCTGCTGTTCGCCGCCGGAAAGCGTGCCGCTCACCTGATCGAGTCGCTCACCGAGGCGCGGGAAGATCCCGAGTACCCGGGTCAGGTCGCGGTCGCTGGCCTGGCGGTCGCGTCGCTGCCATGTGGCGAGTCGCAGGTTCTCGCGCACGGTCAGGTTGCCAAAAATGCCTCGTCCTTCCGGAACGTGCGCCATGCCCAGTCCCACGATGCGGTGGGCGGGCACGCCGCGAAGGTCACGGCCGGCGAAGCTGACACTGCCGTCGTAGGGAATAAGGCCCGAGATCGCACGGAGGATTGAGGTCTTGCCGGCGCCGTTGGCGCCGATCAGCGTGACGATCTCGCCGCGGTGCACGTTGAAGCTGACGCCATGTACGGCCTGGATTCCATCGTAGTGCACTCGCAGGTCGCGCACCTCGAGATGAATGCTGCCGGCTGAGTCTGCGGTTGGGTCCACTCCCGAGCCGCTCATCTGGCCACCTTCTCGCCGAGATAGGCTTCCAGGACCGATGGATCGCTCCTCACGACTTCGGGTGGTCCCTCGGCCAGGGTCCTGCCGAAGTCCAGGACCTTGATGCGCTCGCAGATGCCCATGACGAGCTTCATCTGGTGTTCGATGAGCAGGATCGTGAGCTGGAACTCGCGGCGGATCCACCGGATGAAATCCATCAGCTGGTCGATCTCCGACGGGTTCATGCCCGCGGCAGGTTCGTCGAGCAGCAGCAGTTCCGGACGAGTGGCCAGTGCCCGGGCGATTTCCAGGCGCCGCTGGTGGCCGTACGGGAGGCTGCTGGCGGTTTCCCCGGCCAGGTGTTCCAGCTTGAAGATGGCCAGCAGGTCGCGCGAATGGCCGATGATGCGCGTCTCTTCGCGGCGGAAGCGGCCCGCGTGGAGCAGGGCTTCGATGGGCGAATAACGCGACTGGGAAAAGTGCGCGATCCGCACGTTGTCGAGCACCGACAGGTCACGGAACAGGCGGATGTTCTGAAACGTACGGGCAATTCGCCGGGCAGTGATCTCGTGGGGCGTGCGGCCAACGAGCTCTTCGTCGCGATAGCGGATGCTGCCTTCGCTCGCCCGGTAGACGCCGGTGATCAGGTTGAACACTGTTGTCTTGCCCGCGCCGTTTGGCCCGATCAGGCCCATCAGTTCACCCTCGTGCAGGTCCAGGTTGAAGTCGTCGATCGCGCGCAGGCCGCCGAAGTTGTGCCTGATGTTACGGGCTGTCAGCAACGCCATGATTGCTCATGCCCCCGACGCTTGAATCCGGCCGATGGGCTTTCCTGTCCCGGCTCGGGATGAACATGCGGAACTCGCGCTTACCCATGATGCCCCGGGGCCAGAAGATCATCACCAGCACGAGCAGCAGAGGCATGATGATCATGCGCAGGACGCCAAGATGGCTGATAACGTACTTGTTGAGGGGATCGAACAGGCCGGGCGGCAGCCATGACAGCAATGACGCCACGGTCGACGGTCGCAGGATTTCGAGCAGCAGCGTGTAGGTGGCGGCGCCGAGGATGGAGCCGCCGATCGATGCGATGCCACCGAGGTAGACCATGATGAGGACTTCAGTGGTCTTGACGACATCGAACACACGGGGGCTGATGAACTGGAGCAGATGGGCGAACAGCGCGCCTGCGATGCCGGCGCAGAACGACGAAAGCATGAAGGCGAGAATCTTTACCCGGCGGGTGTCGACGCTCATGAGGTCGCTCGCGATCTCATCCTCGCGGATCGCCTGCACGCCGCGCCCGTAGCGCGAATAGACGAAATTCCGGATCAGCCAGACGAGCGCCACCGTCCAGGCAAATACCCACGGAACGGAGGTCAGGCGCGGAATTCCGGGGATGCCTCGAGGGCCGCCGATCGCGTCGATGTTCTCGAGCGCCGACTTGACGATCATCAGGAACGCAAGCGTGATGATGGCCAGGTAGTCGCCGCGCACCTTGAACGACGGAACAGCCACCGCGAGCCCCAGCAACGAAGTGACTGCGCCTCCGGCCAGCACCGCCAGTGGAAAGAGTGCGGCATGTGTTTCCGGCGGCAGCACGTGCATGGTGAGCAGGGCGGAGGTGTAGGCACCCACCGCCATGAACCCGGCGTGAGCGAGAGAGAATTCGCCCATGTATCCATTGACCAGGTTGAGGCTCGTGGCAAGGATGATGTTGATGCCCACATACATCAGCAGCATCTGGACGTAGTTGTTGAACAGGTTGAATCGCGGAATGGCGAGCGCCAGGGTCATACCACCGATCAGCAGCAGCGGCATCAGCCACGGCTGGTCAATCAGCCGCTGCAAGTGTCGTTGCAGGACGGGAATCAAACCTTCTGCACCCTGGGCTGACCGAGGATGCCGTGGGGGCGCACGATGATCAGAGCGAGCAACAGGCTGAATACGACCAAGTCCCGGTAGGTGGAGGGAAGCAGCGCGACCACCATGATTTCCACGCCGCCAAGGATGAAGGCGCCGATCATCGCACCACGGATGTTTCCGATGCCGCCAACCACGGCGGCGATGAACGCCTTCCAGCCTATGAGGACGCCCATGTAGGGGTCGATGACCGGGTAGGCGAGGCCGTACATCGTGCCGGCGGCCCCGGCCAGCCCGGCGCCGATCGCGAACGTGATCGAGATGATCAGGTTGACGGAGATGCCCATCAGCGGCACATACGACTTGTCCCAGGAGATCGCCCGCATCGCCATGCCGACCGGGGTGCGATGCACGACATGGTCGAGCACCAGCATCAGCGCCAGGGACAGACCGATGATCACCACCTGCAGCGAGGAGATCGACACGCCTCCCAGATGCCAGGTGACGTTCTCGAGCAGCCTCGGAACGTTCTGCGGATAGGGATAGAAGGCCAGCATCAGGTTCTCGAGGAAGAGACCCACGCCGAGCGCCGTGATGATGGCGGACACCCGCGGCGCATTGCGCAGCGGCTTGTACGCCAGCCGCTCGATCGCAACACCCAGCAGTGCCGCGCCGCACATTGCGAGCAGCAACGTGGGGACAAACGGCAGGCCAAGTGCCGTACCCGCGAGAAAACACAGGAAGGCGCCCACCATGAACACGTCGCCGTGGGCGAAGTTGATCATGGAGAGCGTGCCGTAGACCATGCTGTAACCGAGCGCGATCAGCGCGTAGATGCTGCCGAGCTGCAGGGCGTTGAGTGCCTGCTGCAGCCAGTAGGCGGTCTGCGGGTTCAAGCTGGCAGGACTCCCGCGTGCACGTGCGGCACGGTCGCGACCTTACCGATCAGGGAGCCGCGTTCATCACCCAGGTGAAGCGGTCGCCCTTCACCTGCATGATCACCGCGCTCTTCACCGGGTCGCCCGAGCCCGGGCTGAACCGGATCTCGCCCGTGACCCCGGTGTAGCCGGAAACGGTGGCCATGGCGTCGCGCACCGCCTGCCGTTCCGGTGCCGACGCACTGCGCAGCGCCTCAAACAGCAGCCCGAACGAGTCATAGGTCAGGGCCGCTACGTCGTCCGGCGGATTGCCGTACTTCTCCTGGTATGCACCGATGAATTTCTTCGCCGTGGGCGTGGCGATGTCGGCGGCGTAATGGTTGGCGAAATAAGCGCCTTCGACAGCACCTTCGGAAAGCTTGATTAGCTCGGGGCTGCTCCAGGCATCCGACCCCACCAGCGGCTGGTCGATGCCCTGGCGGCGTGCCTGCTGCGCGATCAGACCGACGTCGTTGTAATAGGCCGGCAGGAACACCACGTCCGGGTTGACGCTCTTGATCTTGGTGAGCTGCGCGGAAAAATCGCGGTCGCCGGTCGTGTAGGTCTCGAAGGCAACGACGCTTCCACCGAGTTCCTCGAAAGTCGTGCGGAAGAGCTCCGCCTGGCTCTTCGGAGCCTCCGAGGCGACGTCATAGAGGACTCCCGCGGTCTTCGCGCCGAGCTTCTCCATGATGAAGCGAGCCAGCACTTGTCCCTGGAAAGGGTCGGTGAAGCAGGCGCGGAACACGTACTTCTTGGGCAGCCCGGTACGATTGTCGAGCGTCGTCTTTGGATTGGTCGACCAGGGCGTGATCAGCAGCGTCTGGCTGGCCTCGGCGATCTCCGAGGCGGGAATGGCTCCGAGGCTCGCGTTCGGCCCGACGATCGCGAGCACGTTGTCCTGGGTAATGAGCTTGTTGGCGGCCGCTGCCGACTGATCGGGCTTGGCGGCGTTGTCCTCGACCAGGAGCTCGACCTTGTAGACCTTGCCGGCGACGGTGATGCCGCCCGCCGCATTCAGTACGCCGACCGCGAGTTCGGCCGCGTTGCGCGACGAGGCGCCCACCGCCGGCATCTCGCCGGTCATTTCGACGATCGCGCCGATGCGAAGCGTGTCGTCATCGCGAGCGCGGTCGCCGCAGCCGGCCGCCGCAAGGGTGGCAGCCAGGGCCGGTACGTGCAGGAGCAGGGCAAGCCGTGTTTTCATGAACCTTCTCTCGTAGCAGGTGGCGCGATGCGAACCCCCCCCAGGGCCGCGCGATTATCGCCGAGTTTCGATGCGCTTGATTGTCCTGTCGTGAGGAATTGTGCGGTGTTGGACACTCCAATTCCCAAGCTGCTAACGTGGTTCCGATTTCGGTCACCGGCTCCGTCGATCTCGTGCCGTCGTCCAGGGAGGTGCCAATGACAGGCTCACGTCAATTCCGGCGCGTCGTGTATGTCGTGGTCGCCATCCTGCTCAGTGCATGCGCGGCGCTGCAGCGCACCGACCCGCTCCAGGTCACCGTGGCCGGCATCGAGCCGATGCAAGGGCAGGGCATGGAGCTGCGGATGCTGGTCAAGCTCCGCGTCCAGAACCCGAACGACGCAGCGATCGACTACAACGGTGTGTCAGTCAAGATCGACGTGCAGGGCAAGACCTTTGCCACCGGCGTCAGCGACGAGAGCGGCAGCGTGCCTCGATTTGGCGAGTCGGTGATCAGCGTGCCAGTGACCGCGTCTGCGATGCGCATGGTCGGCCAGGCGTTCGGGATGATGGGCGGAAAGAAGCTCGAGAAGATCAGCTATTCGCTCACCGGAAAGCTGAACGGTCCAACCTTCAGCTCGGTGCGTTTCGAAACGACGGGGGATCTCGATCTGCCGACAGTGCCGCCCCAGGGCGTCAATCCAACCTGAGTCGCGCGACTAATGCCGCCCACCGCGGATCGGTGTGCAGACTGCGCATCAGCGGGTTGGTGATTGCGTCCGTGAGCCCGCTGTCATTCGTCGCCTCCGCACGTTCGAGCCACTCGAACGCGAGGTCTGTTTCGCCGCGGTACGCGTGGATTTCAGCGAACTGGTAAGCGATGCCGACCGGGTCCTCCTTCCGCAGCTCCTCGAGCGCCGCGTCCGACGCGACGTGGCTCCCGAGTGCGTGGTGCACCAGCGCCAGCCCCGTCAGGCGCCACATCGGGCTCGGCTCCTGCTCCATCGCCGCCAACGCGGCTCGCGCGTCACCGCGCTCGAGCAGGATGCGCCCGAGATAGTAGTAGCCGCTCAGCCACCCGGGGCTGAGCGCGAGCAGCCTGCGGCGCATCGCTTCGGCGTCGTCCAGGCGACCTGCGTAGTAGTACGTCAGGCCGAGCACCGCGTGCGCGTTCGGGCTCAGCGGATCGGCGTTGAGCGCCTGCTCGGCGTAGCCGATGGCCTCTTCGGTCCGTCCGCGCTGCCTCGCAACGTTCGCGGCACGCGACAACACGCGCTGATTGTGCGGTTCGAGCTCGAGCGCCCGCTGGATCCGCTGCAGGCCGCGGGCGACGTCGCGGTGCTCGATCACATCGAGCAGACCCAGCAATGACATCGGCTCCGCCTGCTCGGGATCGAGCGCCAGCGCCTTATCGGATGCGAGGCGCGCCTTGCGCGCGCCCTCACCATAGGGGATGAGCGAATTGTTGGCCTGGCCCCAGTACAACGCGCCCAGGATGCCCCACGCCGGTGCGAACCCGGGATCAATCGCGAGTGCGCCCTCGAGCGCGGGGATCGCCTGCGCGTATCCGGTCGCAGAGTAGAGCGAGAAGAAATGCCGGCCTTGCAGATAGAGCGCGTACGCGCGCGGATCGGTGGGCTGTGCCTTCGGCGCAGGGCCGCCGAACAGTTTGAGCTCGAGTCCGCGTGCCACGGCGGCCGCGATCTCGTCCTGTACCGCAAAGATATCGCTCAGGTCGCGATCGAAGCTCTGCGACCAGACGTGCGAGCTGTCGCTTGCGCGGATGAGCTGCGCCGTGATGCGTACCCGCGACCCGGAACGCCGTACGCTGCCTTCGAGCAGATGCGTGACCTTGAGCTCGCGTGCGATCTCGGCGGCGCTCGCCGTCCGCCCCTTGAAGGAGAAGGAAGAGGTGCGCGCGACGACACGCAGCCCAGCCACGCGGGACAGGAGGTTGAGCAATTCATCGGACAACCCGTCTGCAAAATACTCGTTGGCCTTGTCCTCGCTCAGATTGGCGAATGGCAGAACGGCTATCGATCGCTCGTCGGCCGCAGGTTCCTGCGGCAACATCGCCGCCGCCGGCGCGTCGGCAGCATGAGACGAGAACGCACCGGCGGGCGGTAACCTGCGTGGTGCCTCGGGCGCCGCCGCTTCGCGCCGGATTCCTTCGGGCGTTACCTGGTGCATCCAGGAGAGGAGCAGCGCGAGCGGGAAGCCGATCAATAGGAGCACGAATACCAGCTTCAGCCCCCAGGGCGGCACTTCGAGCATGTCGAGCAGCAGCGCGGCGACCTGCAGAAGCGCCCAGGACGCGACGGCATAGAGCACCGCCGTCTGGATCACTTTGCGTCGCTTGAGCTCGGCCAGGAAACGAAGCATGCGATCGCACCTTCCTCATGACGCGTGCAGGATGCGCGTCCGACTCGAACTGTCAAGCATGACGCCGCAGTTCATTCCTCCGAGGTCATGGGTCAGCCCTGTCACCCGCGGGTCACACGGATCACCTCGAGTTCAATGACGGTGCCGATGATGTGCGTCCGGAAAGTGCGCGTGTGCATGCCTCAGCGGTTCGTGCCGGTGGGGGTGAGTGTGTCGGGTCCCCGGGGCGACAGGCGGATCATGCTGATGCTCGTGGTGAGGATCAGCGCCGTGCACATGTTCGTGCTCGTGTTCGAACGTTTCGTGAAAATGCTCGTGCTCGTGCCGCTCCGTTAGATGGAGCCACACGCCGAACGCCATCAGCGCTCCAGCAGTCAGCAATTGCGGTGTAACGGCATCGCCGAGTAGTACCGCGAGCGCCGCACCCAGGAAGGGCGCCACCGAGAAGTAGGCACCGGTGCGGGCGGTGCCCAGATGGCGCAGCGCGACCACGAACAGCGCCAGACTGACACCGTAGGCGAACAGCCCAAGGATCATTGCGCTCGCGACGTCGGGTATCCGAGGCGTGTGTGCACCCAGACCTATCGCGAGCGTCAGATTGACCGATCCGGCAGTCAGTCCTTTGATAGAAGCAATCCAGGTCGCATCTGTGAGCGAGACCTTGCGCGTGAGATTGTTGTCGATGCCCCAAGCCAGGCACGCGCCGAGTATTGCCACCGCTGGCCAGACCCGCGCGAATCGCACATTGCCCGGCCACGCGAGGATCACAGCCCCCGCCACGATGGCGGCCATTCCCAGCGCGATCCGGCGATCGAAGTTCTCTCTAAACACGAACCACGCCAACAGCGCCGTGAATGCACTTTCCGCGTTCAACAGCAGGGAGGCGCCGGAAGCGGGCATGCTCGTCAGCCCGAGCATCAGCAGCACCGGGCCTGCGACACCGCCTGCCAATATGGCGCCGGCGAGCCACAAGATCTGTGATCTCGCCAACCGTACGCGACCGACGCGAACCAGCTGACGATAAAGTATCAGGCCCAGCCCGGAGCCCAGATACAGCAATCCGGCCAGCAGCCACGGATCGATCGTCTGCAACAACCGTTTCGCGAGCGGTGTGGCCGCTCCGAACAGTACGGCCGCGCCCAGTGCAGCATGTACACCGGGCTGACGCAGACGCTCTATCAACACCATTTGCGCACGATCACTTGGTTCCGAGCCGGCGGACGCCGAACTTGGGCAGCCCGGGCTCGCCAAGACTAAAATTATCAGGATCGCATGCGCCTCGGCGCGCCCTCGATGATGGCTTCTTCAAGCCAGAATCGTCCCCAGACTTGCCGGTGCGCCCGAATCGGCCGACAATCCTGACGTTTTCTCAGGACATCACGACGCTGTTTCGACGCACGCCGCGACCGTTCCCGTGCATTGCGCTGGGCCTGGCGCTGTTCCTGGCGCAGGTCGGCGCGTTGCAGCATTCGACCAGCCATCTCGGCACATTGCAGGACCACCCCGGTCTGCATTCGCAGCTCTGCGGCGACTGCGTGTCGTTCTCGACGATCTTTTCGATGGCGGGCGGTCCGGGCGCGATGTCCGTGCTTCCGCCGGCCGTCGTCGCGTTCCTCGTCGTCAGCGCGATCGTCTCGCTCATCGAGCGAGCCGTACCACGCGCGTTCCGGTCCCGAGCGCCTCCCCGCCAGTAGCACCCAGTCGATGGGTTTCGGCCGCTGACCGCGGCCTGCTGCAGTTGGCTTTGAGAGGAGGCTCCCATGAAAGGGTCGCTTGCATTGTTTGCCGTCGCCGCGCTTGCGTGCGTGACGTACCCGGCCGCCGGATCCGCGGCCGATGACACCGCCGCGCTCCGGGCCGAGCTCGACGCGCTGAAGTCCGAATACGATGCGCGCGTCGCCGCATTGGAAGCACGTATCGGTCAACTCGAATCCGCCGCTGTAGCTGCGGCCCCGGCGCCGGCGGTGTCCGACGTGCCGCCGGACATCGAGGCTGCCCCGGCTGCGCAAGGTTCGACGGCGACCGCCTTCAACCCCGCGATGTCCGCGATCCTGGGCGGCAGCTACGCGAACCTGTCCGAGGACCCCGCAACCTACCGGATCTCGGGATTTCTGCCGGCGGGTGACCAGGTCGGGCCCGGCGATCGCAGTTTCAACCTGGGCGAGTCCGAGCTCACGCTCTCCGCAAACATCGATCCGTACTTCATGGGAAGCCTGACGTTCGCGATGACCCCAGAGGACGAGATCGAGGTCGAAGAAGCTTTCTTCCGGACGCTCGCTCTGCCTTCGGGCTTCACGCTAAAGGGCGGACGCTTCTTCTCCGGGTTCGGCTATCTGAACGAGTTTCACGCGCACGCGTGGGACTTCGTCGATCAGCCGCTCGTGTACCAGGCATTCTTCGGCGGCCAGCGTGCACAGGACGGAGTGCAGCTCAAGTGGCTCGCACCGACGGATCTCTTTCTCGAACTCGGCGCGGAATCCGGCAACGGCGATGTCTTTCCGGGTACGCGGCGCGCCGCCAACGGCCTGAACGGCACGACGCTCTTCGCGCACTTCGGCGGCGACGTCGGAGAGTCGGCGAGCTGGCGTGCGGGCGCCTCCTGGGTCGACCTGCGCGCCGAGGAACGCGCCTACGAGGACGTCGACGCCCTTGGCAACGCGATCGAGAACGCGTTTACCGGCGACTCGCGCACATGGATCGTGGACGCGACCTTCAAATGGACCCGCCCGGCCGACCCGCTGCGCCGCAGCCTCAAGCTGCAGGGCGAGTACATGAGCCGCACCGAGGACGGTGACCTGGCGTTCGATACGACGGGCGCCTCGCTTACCGACCGGTATCGCAGCGAGCAGGACGGCTGGTACGTGCAGGGCGTGTATCAGTTCCGGCCACGCTGGCGCGCCGGGGCGCGCTACGACTCGCTCGAGTCCGGAACCCCCGCGATCGGGCTGGTCGAGTCGGGAGCGCTGACCGCAGAGGATTTCGCGCTGCTGTCGCATGCCACGCCAAGCCGAACCTCGCTCATGCTCGACTGGAACCCGAGCGAGTTCTCGCGCCTGCGCGCGCAGATCTCCTGGGACGACGCGCGCAACGCAGCGACCGACGAGCAGTTCTTCCTGCAGTACATCTACTCGCTGGGCGTGCACGGCGCCCACAAGTTCTAGGGGATCCAGCCATGATCATTCGTACGTTTTGCCTGATGGCGGCACTTGCCATCACCGGGTCCGCTCACGCGGCCGTCAGGATTCTTGCAACCACCGCCGACTGGGGTGCGCTCGCCGCCGAGCTTGGCGGCGACAAGGTCGACGTCTACACCGCCACCAATGCGCTGCAGGACGTGCATCGCGTCGATGCCAAGCCCAGCCTCGTTGCGCGCGCGCGCAACGCCAACCTGGTGGTAGCCAACGGCGCCGAGCTCGAAGTTGGCTGGTTGCCGGTGCTGCTGCAGGAATCAGGCAATCCGAAGGTTCGGCCCGGAACGCCGGGTTATTTCGAGGCGACAGCGCAGCTGAAGCTGATCGAAGTGCCGACGGCCTTCGACCGCTCGATGGGCGACATACATCCGCAAGGCAACCCGCACGTGCAGCTTGATCCGCGCAACGTTGCGATCGTCGCGAAGGCGCTCACTGCGCGGCTCGCTGCGATCGATCCGGCGAACGCCGGCTACTACGAGGGCCGCGACTCGGAGTTTCAGGCCAAATGGCAGGCGGCGATCACCCGCTGGGAGGCGGAGGCGGCGCCGCTCAAGGGCGTGCCGGTCGTGGTAATGCACAAGGACCAGTCGTATCTCTGCCGCTGGCTCGGTCTAAAGCAGCTTGCCGCAATCGAGCCCAAGCCCGGTGTGCCACCCAGCGCCGGGTACCTTGCGGAACTCGTCACGACGCTCTCGTCCGCGCCGCCGCGGATGATCCTGCGCAACGCCTACAACGATCCGAAAGCAGCCAACTGGCTTTCGGAGCGCGTGCATGCCCCGGTCGTGACCCTGCCGTTTTCGGTCGGGGGCACACCGGGTGCCAAGGATCTGTACGGGCTCTTCGATGATTCCATCAAGCTACTGCTGGCGGTGCCGAAGTGAACAACTTCGCGGTCGATCTGAGCATCCTGTGGCCGGCGCTCGTCGCCGGCCTCCTGGTCGTGCTGTCGCACGTGGCGCTCGGACAGCAGGTCCTGAAGCGCGGAATCGTGTTCATCGATCTCGCGATCGCGCAGGTGGCGGCGCTCGGGGTGATCGCGGCGCACACCTTTGGTCACGAGCTGGCGGGCTGGGCGACACAGATCGCTGCGGTCACCGCAGCGCTCGCCGGCTCGCTGCTGCTCACCTGGACTGAGCGCAAGCGGCCTGACGTGCAGGAGGCCCTGATCGGTATCCTCTTCGTCCTGGCGTCCACGGCGCAGATCCTGTTGCTGGCCAACAATCCGCACGGCGGCGAATATCTGAAGGACCTGCTCGCGGGCCAGATCTTGTGGGTCGGGACCGATCAGCTGATTGGTGCGGGCGTGCTCACGGCCGTGTTTCTCGCGGTCTGGTTCCGCTGGCGCGAGCGACTCGGCCGCCTCGGCTTCTACGTGATCTTCGCCGTAATGGTGACGATGTCCGTCCAGCTGGTCGGGGTGTACCTCGTATTCACGACGCTCATCGTGCCGGCGGTCGCGACATACCGCCATGCGCCACGAGGGCAGCTCGCGCTCGGTCTTGCGCTCGGCGTTGCGAGCTACCTCGTCGGGCTCGCGGTGTCGGTCCTGACGGATCTGCCGTCGAGCGCCGTCATCGTGTGGTGCATGGCGTTGCTCGCCATCGTGCTCCACCTGACCGCGCGCAACGGGATCGTTCAGGCTGGTAGCACTGCGTCGTAAACGACCGGGAGCTCACGCACACCTCGGAGCACGGCGTTCGTCATCGCGACCTTGCCGTTCCTGAGGCCGAGGCCCGGCAGGCGTCGCAGCAGGAGCTCGAGCGAGACGTTCATCTCGGCGCGCGCCAGGTGCATGCCGAGACAGGCATGTGGTCCGACCGAGAAAGTCAGGCTGCGGCGGCGATCACGTGCGATGTCGAAGCGCTCCGGGTCCGGAAATACCTCCGGATCGCGGTTCGCGGCGCGGATGCCGAACAGCACCCAGGAATTGGGCGGGATGCGGACGCCCTCGTAGTCGATGCCCGACTCCGTGTAGCGCGGTAGAAAGGCCGTCGTGTTGTAGAGCCGCAGGCACTCGTCCACGACTTTCGGGATCAGGCCCGGCTCGGTTCGCAGCTGCGCCTTGAGCTCGGCGTCGCCCAGCACGTGGTTCATCATGCTGCCGAGCGCCAGGTAGGTCGTATCGGCGCCGGCCGGGAACAGCAGGCGCACGAAGGCGAGCACCTCCTCGTCGGTGAGTCGATGCCCCTCGAACTGTGCAGCCGCGATCAGCGAGATGAGATCCTCGCGCGGCTCGGCGCGTCGAGCGTGGATGATCGGCAGGAAGAAGGCGGTGACCTCATCCTTCGCCTTGAGCGCGAACGCCGGGTCCCACGGATAGCTGAAAAGCCCCTCGATCCATTCGATCAGCTGCCGCTCGTTCTCGTTCGGCACGCCGAGGAGACCTGTGATGACCAGCACCGGCAGGCGCCGTGTGAATTCTGCGACCAGGTCGAGCTCACGACGACCCGCGAAGCCGTCGATCAGGCGATTGGCGATCGGTCGCAGCAGACGCTCGGTGTAGCCACGCACGGCTGAAGGAAGGAACGCGCTCGCGACCAGCGCGCGCTTGATCCGATGCTCGTCACCGTCGAGACAGAGGATGCTCTTGCCCATGACGGGCGAGCTGTGACGCAGGTGCGCCGCGCTGCATGGATAATGCGCGCTGTCCATGAAGGCGTCATAGAGTTCCTTGTGACGCAGGATCAGCCAGGCGGGCTGCCCGATATAGCGGATACGCACGACGCGTTTGCCCTGCGCCTGCAGCTGCGCCATCAGCTCCTCGAGATCAGGAACGTCGTCCGTGCCGAAATCGATTTCGGGATAAGCGTATCCGATCGCCTCGTCGGTCACCGCAGCCATGGGCACCTCCGCGGCGGGAGTTTACCCGGGGCGGTGCAGAGCCGTAGGCGCATTCCTCGTTGCGCCGGTCTTTGCGCTCTTGTCCGATCGGTCGTTAGATCGAAAGGCCGCAGTCGCCCTCGATCACTCTTTGCTCGAGTTTCGGCCGCTCTCCCTTGTGCCACAACGGCACGCGGTGTACGACGCGATAACGCAGCGGACCGCCTTCCACGCCTTCGCTCCTTTCGAGCGGCCGCGGGATACACACGAACTCGCATTCCACCGCATCGGTCGAAACGCGCAGCGCCGCGTAGCCATGGCCGCCCCAATCGAGGAACAAGAGATGCGGGGCCAGCGCGGGATTCGAAACACGTCGCGCACGGTCGAGATCGCGGCTGGACTGATACTCGAGGCAAGAGCGCACACCGTGGCGCAGCAGCATGTTCACCGCGGGGCGCGGCCGCTCCTCGCCGGGCACATCCGTGAGATAGAGTGCGCGCAGGGGGTGATCCCTCGGAAGGTTGTGTTCCAGTGCTTCGACAAGGCCCGGCGCCGACACCGAGCCGGTGATGAACGCTGCGCCCACCGGCTCGAATGCCTGCGGTGGCAGCGAGCTCGCTGCAAGTCCCGCCCAGAAGCTGTGGCGATCACCGGAAACGGTCACGAACCCGGTGATACCGGAGTCACGCACGACGTCGTATATCGCAGCGCGCTCGACATACGCGCTGCTGTAGTCACCGAATCCAAACGTGGCGTAGCTCGCGCCCGGCCACGGTTTCGCCAACCCTGTTGGCAGGTTCTGCGGATCCACGCGTGTGTCGAGCGTGCCGCTGGAGTTGCCCCACACCTTCCAGGTGGCGCCGGAAGCGCGCAGCCTCTCGAGAAACCATTTCCTCTGCTGCGCGCCGAGAATCGACTGCGGCATCCCGTCCTTGCGGAAGTTCGCGACTTCCGTCTCGCCGTAGCGAATCGCGCCGGGAGCGTTCCCGCCCCCGTATGTACGCCCCGCATCGAGAATCTCGAGCGCTTCCTGCGGAACGAGGTTGGGAAAGTCGTTGCTCGAAAACACGCTGGCTTCGGGCCGGCCGCTCGGATCCTCGGAGCGGTAGCTGTGCTGATCCGTGATGATGAGATCGAGGTGCCGGCCCCAGCGCAGGCTTCGATAACCTGTGAGGCTGCCGAGGGCCGCAAGATTGTTCGGCTCCTGGCCTAGCCCGTCGCCGTCGAAATTCCCGATGGGCGTGTCCTTCACCACGGGCGCCTCAAAGCGCTCCAGCGCGACGCCGCCCGACTTCGCGACGCGCGCGGGCTGATACTCGAACCATGCCTGGTTTGCTGTGACCTTGCGTGTTTGCGCCGGACGTTCGTCGCCCGGGACGCGCCGCATCGACTGCCAGCCCATCCACGAGAACTCGTGGTTGTCCCAGATCGGCACGAAGGGCCAGCGTGCACGCGCGTCCTGCAAATCCGGGTCCTGTAGATAGGCGCGGTACAGCGTGCGGTAATCGGCGAGCGTCGCGGCGATGCGGAACTTGCCGATTTTCTCCCCGTCGGGAAAACGCACGCGATCGCGCAGCCGCCGGTCGTAGCGGCGCCCACCCGGCCGGTCCTCCGGGTAGTCAACCACCTCGTAGATGAAATCACCGAGATGCAGAACGAACGCGAGCTGTTCTTCCGCCGGTGCGTGCTCGTCCTCGAAGATCATCCGGCGGTAGGCATTCTGCGCGCCTTCACAAACGTTCTGGCAGCTGACGAATGTGAAGCGTACGGGGCGTGGATCGCTCGCCGGATAAGCCGTGCGCGTACGCCCGAGGCGACTGCCTTCGCCGCGTTCAGTGGCGAAGCGGTACCAATAGATCTGTCCAGGCCGCAGGCCGCCGATCAGCACGCGACACGTATGGTCGGCTGCTGCGAGCGCACGAGTGCGTGCCGTCGCTACGACGCGCTCGAATGCCGGATCCTCGGCCACCTCGACGGTCAGCGACACCGCCTCGGCCTTGCCGCCCGCAGAGTAACGAGTCCAGAGCAGGACACTTTCAGTGGCTGGGTCGCCGGAAGCGACGCCCTCAGTGAAGAGATCTCGCCGTTCTCGCCACGCGAGGTTCGAAGGGGACGTCTTCGCGTCCGCCCAGCCCATCGTCGCGCCCATCGCTGCGGCAACGGCGATGAACTGCCTTCTGGAGAGTCGATTCATGCCGTGGGTCGATCGAAGCGGTAGGCGTCCATGGCGAGCGCGCCGCCATCGATGCTCGCGAGCACACGGGTTGCCTGTGCATGGGCGCCCGCGGCGCCCCATGCGACGAAGAGCGGCAGGAAATGTTCCTCGGTCGGATGCGCCCGCGCCCCCGACGGCGCTCGCTCGCGATAGTCGAGGACCGCCTCGCGGTCGTCCTCGGCGATCCGCTCGTTGAGCCACTGGGCGAACTTCGGCACGTAGTCGAGCGCCTGGGAGTCGTGGCGGCTCGCAAACCAGTCGCGCAGGTTGTGCGTGACGTGACCCGAGCCGATCACGAGCACTCCTTCATCCGAAAGCGGCGCCAGCGCCTCGCCAAGGCGAAGATGGTGCGCCGTGCCGAGCGCGGGCTGCACCGAGATCTGCGCCACCGGCACGTCGCGTTCCGGGTACATGTAGCGCAGTGGCACCCAGGCGCCGTGGTCGATGCCGCGACACCCATCGATCGCCGCCGTGTACCCGGCGTCGCGCAGCAGCGCGAGCGCGCGGCTCGCGATTTCGGGCGCACCCGGAGCGTCGTATCGGATGCGGTAGAGCTCATCGGGAAATCCACTGAAATCGTGGATCGTCTCGAGCCGATCCCGGCCCGTGAGCATCGGCAGCCCGGTTTCCCAGTGTGCTGACGCAATCAGGATGGCCCGCGGGCGCGGGATTGATGCTGCCAGCGCACGCCAGGCGCCTGCCGCGTCACCCGGCTCGACCGCATGCATCGGCGAGCCGTGCGAGATGAAGAATGTCGGCAGGGCGCTCATCGGCTGAAAAAATGGCTCCGAGCCACTCCTCAGGAATGGCTCGAAGCCATTGTTCGACGTGGCTCCGAGCCGCTTCCGCTACTTGACCAGGCCTTCGATCTTCAGGGTCGCCTGAACGGCGGGTCGCTTTGCGATCCTCGCCTGGAACTCGGTAAGTGCCGGCCAGGGTTTGAGGTCGACCTTGTGATAACCGGTCCAGTTCAGGATCACGAACAGATACGCATCGGCGATCGTGAACGTCTGGCCCGTCAGATAGGGCTGCTTGGCCAGCGTCTGCGAGATGTAGCCGAACCGGTTGCCGAGCGCCGCGATCGTGCGCTCACGCACCGCGGGCTCAACCTGCGGATTCCAGAGCGGGCCGAACCCCTTGTGCACTTCGGTCGCTATGAACGCGAGCCATTCCATCAGCTTGTACCGCTCGAGCGAGCCGGTCGGCGGTGCGAGCGCGCCGGGCTTGCGATCGGCGAGGTACTGCAGCAGCACGTTGGCTTCGGTGAGACGCGTGCCGTCGTCGAGCTCGAGCATCGGCACATAGCCCTTGGGGTTGATGGCCCGGAAATCGGAGCCATCCGGCAAGGTGTGCGCGGGCAGGTCGACCTTGATCGGTTGGTACTTCAGATCGAGTTCCTGCAGGACGATGTGCGGGGCCTGCGAGCAGGCGCCGGGTGTGTAGTAGAGCTTCATGGCTGGCCTCCTTGTGCGCTCGGGGATCGAACGGGTGCGTAGCTTGCTTCACCCGACACCCGGCATAAAGTCGGTGAACAGATAAAGACTATTGCGATTGGTGCAATAATGATGACTTGGATCGCTTCCAGGCCATAAGCGCATTCGCAAGGGTCGTCGAGCTGGGCAGTTTTGCCCGCGCCGCCGAGCGCCTTTCTGTTTCGACCTCCGCGGTGTCACGGCAGGTTGCGGAGCTCGAGGCGCATCTCGACGCGCGGCTCCTGAACCGGACGACGCGCCGGCTCTCACTTACCGAAGCGGGGCAGGCGTTCTACGAGCGCAGTGTGCAATTGCTGGCGGAGCTCGACGAGGCGGAGAGCGTAGTTCGTACCGCAACTGTCGTGCCGAAGGGCCGACTGCGGTTGACCTGCGGGATCACGTTTGGCGTGCGGTACCTGGCGCCCGCCATTGCCGAGTTCGGGATGCGCCATCCGCAGCTTTCGTTCGATCTGGACCTGTCGGATCGCACCACCGACCTCGTCGAGGAGGGG
>Ga0209974_10000161_pt1 | contig 20444 bp, 15 predicted proteins | sample InoplaM3SPM_FD_187592 | JGI IMG/M metagenome (GOLD analysis project Ga0209974, IMG submission 187592) | Arabidopsis thaliana rhizosphere microbial communities from the Joint Genome Institute, USA, that affect carbon cycling - Inoculated... | ecosystem: Host-associated > Plants > Roots >...
ATATAGGCTTTCCAGGCGTCCGACCCTGCTTCGCGGCCGCCGCCCGTTTCCTTCTCTCCACCGAACGCGCCGCCGATCTCGGCACCCGAGGTGCCGAGATTGATGTTCGCGATGCCGCAATCACTGCCTGAGGCCGAGAGGAAGCGCTCGCTGTGGAGCAGATTGTTCGTAAACATGGCCGACGACAAACCTTGCGGCACCCCATTCTGGATGGCGATGGCCTCGTCGAGCGTCCGGAAGGTCATCGCGTAGAGAATGGGAGCGAAGGTTTCCCGTTGCAAGAGCGGCCAGTGGGGCTGAGCCCGGACGATTGTCGGTTCCACGAAATAGCCGGGCCTGGTCAGGACGCGGCCGCCGCAGAGAATTTCCCCGCCTGCCTTTTTGATTTCGTCGATGGCCGCGCGGTAGGTTTCGACGGCCACGTGATCGATGAGCGGCCCGAGCAGGACGTCGGAATCCAATGGATTGCCGATCCGCACCTGTTTATAGGCTTTCACTAACCGGTCAAGGAGTGCATCAGCGCATGACTCGTGCACGAGCAGACGGCGCGTGGTGGTGCAGCGCTGGCCCGCCGTCCCGACCGCTCCAAAGACTATCGCCCGTACCGCCAGGTCGAGATCTGCACTGTGATCCACGATGACGGCGTTATTGCCGCTAAGCTCGAGCAGCGTCCGACCCAACCGTTGCCCGACAATGGAGGCCACGTGTCGGCCGACCGGGACGGACCCCGTAAACGAGATCAACGGTAAGCGCGGATCCCGAACCATGGTCTCCGCAAGCGGTGCGTGATCGGTGATGAACAGTGAAAAGATTCCGGAATATCCCTGCTGCTCCATGACCTGGTTGCAAATTTGCTGGATCGCAAGCGCGCACAGCGGCGCCTTGGGCGAGGGTTTCCAGATGACCGGATCACCGGCGATGGCGGCGAGGAACGCATTCCATGCCCACACAGCGACCGGAAAATTAAACGCCGTGATGACTCCGACGGGACCGAGCGGATGCCACTGCTCGCTCATGCGATGAGACGGGCGCTCGGATTGCATGGTGGCACCATACAGCATGCGTGATTGACCAACGGCAAAGTCGGCCATGTCGATCATCTCTTGCACTTCTCCGTCTCCCTCGGCTTTGATCTTGCCGACCTCAAGGGCGACGAGCGTGCCAAGCTGATCCTTCTTGCTCCGCAAGGCTTGTCCGATGAGGCGAACGAGTTCGCCTCGTTTTGGAGCGGGTACCATGCGCCATGTGGCAAACACGTCACGTGCGTGGGTCGCGATGTGCTCGTAGTCAGCTGCCGAGCAGGAACGGACCGCGGCGATGGCTTCACCGGTTGCCGGATTCACGGACTGGATCAGGGCACCGGTCGCATGGTCCGACCACCAGTGCTTGCCCGTGCTGCCGCCGGAGCTGACGGCCTGGATTCCCAATTCTTTTAGCGCAGCGTGCACGGTACTCATCGGAAGCACGCTCCGAAGTCGTTGGCCAAAAAGGCCTCCAGCCCGATGGATTCCTGCGTGACGAAGCCCCGGTAGGCCGTCCCGTGAGTCAGGACGATGTCCGTGACGCAACACACGCTCGAAGCCGTGGTGACCTGGATGGCCGACCACAACTTGCCCTTGATGCATTGAGGATAGATCTTCTTGACGTAGTTCTCTTCAAAAAACTCGCCGTGTTTCGTGCCCGTGACCGACGCATAGATCAGCACGACATCCTGCAGCGTCTGCGGAATGGCATGCTCCAACACTCGCTTGAGTGTCTTACGATCCTCGTTGAGCTTGAGGTCTTTCATCAAGAGATGGATTTTTTCACAATGACCTGGGTAACGAAGCGTCTTGTAATTCATGGTCCTCACCGAGCCGACCGAGCTGTCGGCGAGCGTCCCCAATCCTCCCGACGTATTGAATGCCTCGTATAACAATCCGTCGAGCTCGATGGTTTCGTAGCCTTCCAAAGGCTGAAGTGGAACCTTGCGGCCGTCTTCGATTCCGTAACACAGATTGCCGTACTCGTTGATCAGGCCATCCGTCGACCAGGTCAGCGAATACTTCAGCGCGTTGCTGGGATGAACCGGCAGAGCTCCGACGCGCATTTTAACGTGATCCAATGTTTCGAAATGCGTCATGAGTTCGTGTGTCACGATGCTGATAAACCCCGGCGCCAGACCGCACTGCGGCATGAAGGCGCGTGTTGCTCCTGTGCTCAAGGCGCGGATGTGATTGGTAACCTCTACGTCCTCCGTCAGGTCGAAATAATGGCACCGATGCTTCAGCGCAAGCGCCGCGACGGTGGGATTACAGAAATAGGGGAGGCTGGAAATGATGGCATCGACGGGATGAGTGGAGAGATAGGTCTCGACGGTCTCGGGATGGCTCACATCGAGTACGGCAGGGGTGATACGGGAGAGCCCGAGGTCTTCCACCAGGTGCTTCGGGGCATCGAGCGTCATGTCCCCCAGGTGGACCTCATAGCCTCCCTCTTGTGAGAGCAGGCAGGCGACCAGCGAGCCGATCTTCCCCGCGCCGAGTACCATGACCCGATGCATCGCACAAGCCTCCCCGCTACTTAGTATACTCCCGTCCGCCGGTTTGAACAGGTCTTGGAGCAAATGCGCGAAGAGGTCTTATGCTGACGGGTCGGGTTCTGCTGAGTCGATGACATACTGCGCACGACTTTCGGAAGACCGTGCCTCCGTCTGGCGAAAGGGCGGAATGTCTGCCCTCAGACGTTTGAGCAGCTGCGTCATCTTCATGGTCGCCGGCACTTCACAGAGCCAGACATGCATGCCGGATTCCAACTCGTCAAAATGCCGCTGCACGCGAAAGCCGGGCCGCTCCATGAAATAGGCCGACAGGAAACCATTCACGGCCTGCACGACCCAGGCGTGCTGCTTGAGATAACGATAGCTGAACCGCAACTCGACGATCTCACTGTCAGGCTCCATCCCAGGCACTGTATCAATTCCGTCATTGAGACTGCGACAGGAATCTGTGTATCGTGGGGAAGGTGTTCTCTATATTCAACTTCAACGAGTGGTGATCAGTTGTCTCGGCTGGAGCACATGAAGCGATGACACTTTGCACGTACAATGGCGTGACACTGCCGGCCTTTATGTATGGAACGGCCTGGAAGAAGGAGGCGACGACCCAGCTCGTCATTGAAGCCATCACCGCCGGCTTTTCGGCCATCGATACCGCCAACCAGCTCATCCATTACGACGAGGCACGTGTGGGCGAGGCCTTGTTGAGCTTGGCGCAGGGCGGCCATCCGAGAGACCGGCTCTTTCTCCAAACCAAATTCACGCCAGTCAATGGGCAGGATCATCGGACTCCCTACGACGCTGGAGCCCCGATTACGACGCAAGTTCGCCAATCATTCGAGAGCTCGCTCACCCACCTGCGCACGGATTACCTCGATTCCTATGTCCTTCACGGGCCGTACTCTCGCGGGGGGTTGGGTCCGGAAGATTGGGAAGTGTGGTCGGCCATTGAATCGTTATATGTCAGCGGCAAGACCAGGCTCATCGGCGTGAGCAATGTGACGGCCAGCCAGCTGGCGCTGTTGTGTGAACGGGCGACCCATCGCCCGATGGTGGTCCAAAACCGCTGCTACGCCGCATTCGGTTGGGACAAGGCGGTACGGGATTTGTGCCGGACCCAACAGATCGTGTATCAGGGCTTTTCGCTGTTGACGGCCAATCGGGAAGTGTTTGCCGACCCCGGCATCCGCGCCATGGCGGCGAAGCACGGCACCGGTATGGCCCAGATTGTGTTTCGCTTCGCCATGCAGGTCGGCATGCTGCCGCTGACCGGCACGACGAACCGTGAGCATATGACGGCGGATCTCCAATGCGACCGATTCACGCTCACGCCGGAGGAGCTGCAGCAAATCGAAACGATCGGACTTTAATCGGAGGCATGCGCGTCACGCCAGGCCGCAGCGTTGGCGACATGAAGTTGTGATGCAATATGTTCACCTGGGTCGATCGGGCGTGAAGGTGAGCCGGCTGTGCCTCGGCACGATGAACTTCGGTCCCGAGACGACCGAAGCCGACAGCGCGGCCATCATGGACCGGGCTCTTGAGTTGGGCATCAATTTTTTTGACACGGCGAATGTCTATGGGTGGAAAGTCGGCGAAGGCTGGACCGAACAGATTATCGGCCGCTGGTTCGCGCAAGGCGGCGGCCGTCGGGAAAAAGTCGTGTTGGCGACGAAGCTGTACGGGCGCATGGGCGATTGGCCGAACCAAGCGCGTCTGTCGGCCCTGCACATTAAACGCGCCTGCGAGGCGAGCCTGCGTCGTTTACAGACTGACTGTATCGATCTCTATCAGATGCACCATGTCGACCGCGACACCCCGTGGGACGAAATTTGGCAAGCGATGGAGCAACTGGTTCGCGAAGGGAAGATTCTGTATGTTGGGACCAGCAACTTCGCCGGCTGGCAACTTGCGCAGGCCCAAGAACTTGCGCGCAACCGCCACTTTCTCGGGATCGTCTCCGAACAAAGTCTGTACAATTTGAATGAACGTACGATCGAGCTAGAAGTGCTTCCAGCCTGCGAAGCCTATGGTATCGGTATGATTCCCTGGAGCCCGCTTGCCCGGGGATTGCTGGCCGGTGCGTTGACGCCCGCTACCGTGGGACGCCGTGCCGATAAGGATGTGCAGCAGGAGGTCGAGAAGTCTCGTCCGAGACTGGAGGCCTATGAGAAGCTGTGCGATGAACTCGGTGAACGACCTGCCGACGTCGCGATAGCGTGGTTGCTGCACCAGCCGGCTGTGACCTCCCCAATCATCGGGCCGCGGACACTCGACCAACTGGCGAGTACGATGCGCGTGATGAATCTGACGTTAGCGACCGAGACGCTCAAGCGGTTGGATGCGATCTTTCCCGGACCTGGCGGCCCCGCCCCAGAAGCCTACGCATGGTAGGGTGGGCGGGGCATGGTACGGACAGCCTCGCTGCCCGGGACCTTGTTGGCCGCCGTAGGCGTCACCGGCGCTTGGCTGCGCAACGTGTTCCATTCGAAAGCGAGGTTTGAATGGAAACCTTGAACAGTGCTCGCCGCCTGCCAGGGCAGCGCGCCGGCTCCTTACGGCGGAAACACAAGGCCCACGGCAGCTCGCAGTCCTGACCCTAAAACTACCGCCGTTCGTCGTCCGGATTACGCGCGGCTTTTGGCGCAGTCTCCGCCGCCGGAGTCCGGTCCGTGCCCACCGTATGACTCTGGTCGATGTCACTGCGTGAGGCTTGCTTCACGGGCAGGCGTCCTGCCGCGCTCGCGGTTCCTTCTAGAAACACGTCGGCAACGAGCGCATCCTTGGTAGACACCACCTGTCCCGCTTCCTGTTTGGGGACGAGCAGATCCATGGCCAAGCTTCCGGATTTATGCTGGCCGCTCAGCGCACTCCTCATTGTCCCGATCCGCTGTGAGAGATCGAGGGTTGAGGCCTGTCGCAAACGCGGCTTCAGTTGATCATCCACCATCTGCCAATACCCGGACTTGATCTCTTCGAGCGCAATCTTTGTTTCGTTGGCGATTTGGAGATCAGGGATCGTGATCATATTCCCCTCTTGCTCCAACTGAGGCGTGCCCCAATAGTAGAGGGTCCCCTTCGTATCCCCGCTGGTTTCGACGGCGAACAGCGTCCGACCGCTGACGTCGGAGGCGGTCACCCGTTCGATCATCAGGTCATTGTCGAAGGTGGTCGGAAGCTTCACTCCCTGATGATACAACCGCTCCTGGAGTTGCTGATTGAGGACGGCGTAGGGAACCGGCACGCTCAACAGGATTCTATATGGCTGACCTTCCTGCATGGCCGTTGCGGCCGTGTCCATATGCACCTTCAACGGTGCGTTGGCTGCTTTTTGGCAAGGCGTCTGGAAGAGCGCGACCGGGGTTTGCCGGGCGACGCCCGTGATGGTGGTATTCTGCACCGGACCCTTGAGGGAGCCGATGGTAAAATCATTGGCTTTCCCGTAGAGGCAAAGTTTGGTATTTCCCGAGCTGACCGGCAGGGGTTCCTGTAGACGGTCCCAGATGAGATTCAGCGGAATGACGTAGCCGGCCTGTTCGAGCGATTGCGTGATGTGTTGCTTCACCGATTCCTGCTTGAAGAGTTCGGCCAACTGATCTTTGACCGGCAGGTTGAACATATTGCATTTCGTATCGCTTTCCGGTTTCAGACTCAGCGACGTTTGCGGCGGGCTCATCGTAACGAGCAGCCCTTGGTCCTGCTCGCGCAACTCGAGCCGTCCTGTCCCCTCGAGAAGCGGGTATATGGGATCGAGTCGGCAGGCCCGCGCGGCAGCGGATTCGATCTCACCCCGATACGTGGCGCTGAAGGTCACCAAACCGTCCTGGATCTGCACGTGCGGCTCTCCCTCCCGGATGAAACGCCATCGATAATCCTTGGCCAACGGATGACCCTCTTCGGTAAACCGTTCCGGTAGTGCGGCTTGGATGGTCTTTTGCACCGGCGTCAGGTCGACCGTCATCGTGACAGGGAGCAGCGACTCCGGAGCCTGCGCCTGCTTTTGAGCGGCGTTCACCGGTTGGATGACCGGCGGGGTCTTGCCCAACTGAGGCGGCGCCTGGGGTTTGGTATAACTCTCGGGTATGGTATGGCTACACGCGGTGAGCACGAACATCGCAAGGCACGCAGGTATCATGTGCAATTTCATGGTTTCCCTCCTTCGTGAGTCGACAAATTGGTCACCGGTGTTGCGGAATGGTTCGAATCGGGGGGCACTGCCCATCGGCGATAGCAGAGACCACAATGTACCACCCGTGTCTTCCCTCCGGTTTTTCCATGCGCATCACCAGCTCCATAGCTCCTGATCTGAAGGTCTGGCACCCGCGACCGAGTCGCGAAGACGAAGTGTCTTCCTACTATAAGATGGAGTCGAAAATGTTCACGCTAGGAAAGAGACCAGTCGGGAGGAGGCGGGGCGAGACAAACCGGTGCGCTCGACCGTCCTCGTGATCTTATCGCAAGGGATTTCCCTTGGGAGGCAACCCAATGTCTAAGGCAGGGCAGAACGTGCGCCGGTGCGTCTGGGCTGATTCACAGCCTCACATGCGGCGTTATCACGACAAGGAATGGGGGAAACCCGTTCATGACGATCGCCGACTCTTCGAGATGTTGATATTGGAAGGAGCCCAGGCGGGGCTGAGCTGGGAAACCGTGTTGCGGCGCCGTGAAGGCTATTGCCGAGCCTTTGCCGGTTTCGATCCGGTCAAAGTGGCGACATTCAGCCGCGACAAGCAAGCAGCGTTACTCAGAGATGTGGGGATTATTCGCAACCGTTTAAAAATTGAAGCTGCGGTGAGCAATGCCGGGGCGTTCCTGGCGGTCCAGAACGAGTTTGGATCGTTTGATCACTATGTGTGGCAGTTTGTGGGAGGTGCCCCCATTGTCAATCGCTGGAAGCGTTCATCGGACGTTCCGGCAACCAGCGCCGAGAGCGATAGACTGTCGAAGGATCTCATGAAGCGAGGGTTCCGGTTCGTCGGCAGTACGATCATGTATGCCTTTATGCAAGCGGTGGGTATGGTCAATGACCATACGATCGATTGTTTCCTCGCCGGGACGCGACCCCGGAGGCCTTTGAAGAGTGACCACACCTCCGTGGCTTTACAGCCAACGGTTAGGCGGCGTCAGAGGAGGCGCTTTCGAGCGTCGCGAGATACTGCTTGAGGTGCTACTGAGAGGTGGGGGCGATGCGGATGAATTCCGGCGACAGCCATAGCGCAGGAAGGTGGGTGACGAGCGACGCGATAGACGCGCGGCAAGAACAGTCGACGGCTGACGGTCAGCCGCGTTTAATTGACACTGGGATCGAGACCAGCGACAGCGCCGATGCGACGGTATTTTCGGTCACGCTGGTCCAGCAGGTCGGCGACGGAAAGATCGGTCAGTTGGTAGAGTTGGTTCGTGAGGGCCTTGGCGACCCGATCGGTGACGGCTCGCGGTTCGCGATGTGCACCGCCGAGCGGTTCGGGGATGACTTCGTCGACTATTTCAAGATCCACCAGGTCTTGGGCGGTCATTTTGAGCGCCGCGGCCGCGTCGGGCACCTTGGCCGGATCGTCCCACAAGATCGCCGCGCAGCCTTCAGGGGAAATCACCGAATAGACGCCGTGCTCCAGCATCAAGATACGATCCGATACGCCGAGCGCGAGTGCCCCACCGCTACCGCCTTCCCCGATGACGATCGAGATGATCGGTACGGCGAGACGGGACATGGCATAGAGGTTTCTGGCGATGGCTTCGGCTTGTCCGCGCTCTTCCGCTCCGATCCCGGGATAGGCACCCGGCGTATCGATAAAGGTGATGATGGGACGGCTGAATTTCTCCGCCATTTTCATCAAGCGCAACGCTTTTCGGTAGCCCTCTGGGTTCGGCATGCCGAAGTTCCGTTGCATCCGTTCTTTGAGGGTCTTGCCCTTCTGATGGCCGATCACCATTACGGACCGGCCGTTGAAGCTGGCGAAGCCGCCGACGATCGCGCGATCGTCGCCGAACGAGCGGTCGCCATGGAATTCGAGAAAGTCCCGAAACATCTCACCGATATAGTCGAGGGTGCTGGGTCGCTGGGGATGTCGCGCGAGCTGGGTGCGCTGCCACGGAGAGAGTTTGCTATACAGTTCGTGCTCTAGCTGGGCCAATTTTGTCCGGAGCTTGCGGATTTCGTCTTGGTTCCCGGACTTCCCGCCGCCCGAGGCCGCCAGCTTTTCGATCTTTTCTTCCACCTCGCGGAGGGGCTTTTCAAACTCAAGATAGTCGCGCATTGGGTGTGTTGATCGGGTTGGTCCTGAGGAGCGGGAGTGGGAACCCACCCCATTATCGGTTTGCTACGATACCAGAGAGAGGGCCCCTTTGCCTAGCACTTCTTCAACATCTGCCACAAAGTCTTCACTGGCGCTCACTTTCAGCGTGGGAAGGGGAGCCGTCTCGGCTTCCAGCAATCCATCCGTCCGAAACGTGAAAGAGATCGCCGTGCCCCCTGGATGGCGTTTGAACACATCGAGCAGCCTCGGGAGCTGGTCTTTCACCTCTGGGCATGTGGCCAGCCGGATGTGGATGCGTTTGATTGTTTGCGTCTGCACGTCGGCGAGCGGTTCGATCTTCGTGCCTCGGACCTTGATGCCTTTGTCTCCCCGGTCGATGGTGCCGGTGATGCGCACCAGCCGCTCGGGGGTGATCAGCTCGCCTGCGGTCTTGAAGAGGTCCGGAAACACAATGATCTCAACGGTGCCTTGCAGATCTTCGAGGGTGACATAGGCCATTCGATCGCCTTTTTTGGTGAGCATTGATTTCACGGCGGCGATGATCCCGCACAAGCGCACTTCCTTGCCGTCGGACAATTCCGTCATGCCCGTCGTCGTTGTCGTCGCGAGCGCGTGGATGGTCGCCTCGTAGCGGGCCAGTGGATGCGCGGTGATGTAGAAGCCGGTCAGTTCCCGCTCATACTTGAGCCGTTGCGCCTGGTCCCATTCGGGCAGGTTCGGTAAAACCGGTTCGACGGCAGCGGTGGAACGGTCGGCGCCGTGAAGTTCTTCGCCGAAGATGTTCGTCTGGCCAAGGTCGCGTTCCCGTTGCGCCGCTGCGCCGTCCTCGACGGCCTGATCGAGCATCGCCATCAATTGCGCGCGCCTGGCGCCGAAGGAATCGAAGGCGCCGGCCTTGATCAACCCTTCCAGCATCCGCTTGTTGACCTTGTGGAGATCGACGCGCCGGCAGAACTCAAAGAAGGAGGTGAAGCGTCCGCCCGCGGCGCGAATGGCCAAGACCGAGTCCACCGCGCCTTCCCCGACGTTCTTGATCGCGGCGAGGCCGAACCGGATGGCGCCGTCCACGACCGCAAAATTTTTCTGACTCTCGTTGACGTCAGGGCCCAGCACTTTGATGCCGAGATCGCGGCATTCTGAAAAATACCCCATAATCTTGTCTTGATTGCCCATATCACTCGTCATAAGGGCGGCCATAAACTCGGTCGGATAATGGGCCTTGAGGTAGCCTGTCTGATAGCAGACGACGGCATAGGCGGCGGCATGCGACTTATTGAAGCCGTAGCCGGCGAATTTCTGGATCAACTCGTATAGCTTCTCCGATTTTTTGTCCGCGATCTTGTTCTGGCGGGCGCCGTCCAGGAACTTGACGCGCAGTTTTTCCATTTCCTCAGGCTTTTTCTTGCCCATCGCGCGCCGGAGGATGTCGGCTTGGCCGAGTGAAAATCCGGCCACCCGGTTGGCGATTGCCATCACCTGTTCCTGATACACAATCACACCGTAGGTGTCTTTGAGGATCGGCTCCAGTTCCGGCAACTCATAAACAATGGGAATTTTGCCCTGCTTTCGCCTGATGAAATCGGGAATCAGATCCATCGGACCCGGCCGGTACAGGGCGATGATCGCGATAATGTCTTCGAAGCGGTCCGGTTTGAATCCGGTCAGGAGGTCGCGCATGCCGGAGCTTTCGAGCTGGAAAATCCCAGTGGTTTTTCCGGACGACAGCAGGGCAAATGTCTTGGCGTCGTCGAATGGCAGCCGGTCGACGACCAGGGGCGTCTGATCGGGGCGGGCTTCGTTGATCAGCGATTCCGCCCGCCGGATCATGGTGAGCGTCTTCAGGCCGAGGAAATCGAATTTTACTAAGCCGATCTTCTCGACATCCCCCATGGAATATTGAGTCACGATTTCGTCGTTGGCGCCCTTGTAAAGAGGTACGTGGTCCGTCAGGGGACCTTCAGAAATGACCACGCCGGCTGCATGGGTGGACGCATGCCGGGCAAGCCCTTCGAGCGATCGGGCAATGGTCATGAGCTCTCGCACCTTCGCATCGGTGTCGACCAGCTCCCGGAGCCGCGGCTCACTTTCGAGCGCTTGCTCGAGTGTGATGTTGAGTTGGTTGGGAACCAGCTTGGCCACCTTGTCGGCCTCTGCATACGGCATTTCAAGCACTCGACCGACGTCACGGATGGCCGCTTTCGCACCGAGGGTTCCAAACGTGATGATTTGAGCGACGTGATCGGACCCGTACTTGTCCACAACGTAGTTGAGGACTTCCCCCCGCCGGTCCATGCAGAAGTCCATGTCGATATCCGGCAGGGAAACACGTTCCGGATTCAGGAAGCGTTCAAAGAGCAAGGTGTAGACGAGCGGGTCGAGGTCGGTGATGCGCAATGCGTACGCCACGAGGCTGCCCGCCGCCGATCCCCGGCCCGGACCGACGGGGATGCCACGTGAACGAGCAAAGCGGATGATATCCCACACGATCAAAAAGTAACCGGCAAATCCCATCGAGCAGATGACCATCAATTCTTCCCGCAGGCGTTGTTCATAGACCGGCAGGGCAATCGTGCTCGGTCGTTCGCTCAACCGGGATTTGAGGCCTTCGACGGCGAGATGCTCAACATACGATTCCCGCGTATAGCCGTCCGGGGCTTTGTACTGCGGCAGGTGGGTCGAGTTGAGCGCCAGCTCCAGCTCACAATCGTCGGCGATCCGGCAGGTGTTGGCGACCGCTCCCGGGAACTCGGCGAACGCGGGTGCGATTTCCTCCGTTGACTTGACGTACAGCTGGTCGGTGTCGAATTTCATTCTGGCAGGGTCGCTCAGCGTCTTGCCCGTTTGCAGGCACAGCATGAGTTCGTGCGGCCTGGCGTCTTCTTTCCTGAGATAATGACAATCGTTCGTGCCGGCGAGCGGAATGCCGAGCTGTTTATGGATTTCAATCAGACCGGCATTCGCTATCCGCTGGTGATCCAGCCCATTGGCTTGCACTTCCAGATAGAATTGATCCCGGCCGAAGATCTCCTGGAATTCTTGGGCGACCGCGAGGGCACCCGTCATGTCCCCTTGGCCGATCAGATAGGGAATTTCTCCGCTGAGACAGCCCGACAAGGCGATGAGACCTTCATGGTGCTCTTTCAGCAGGTCCTTATCCATCCGGGGCTTATAATAGAATCCTTCAAGATATGCTTTACTGACCAGCTTGATCAGATTTTGATAGCCGGTCACATTCCTGGCAAGCAGGATGAGGTGATAATAGTCGTTGTGCGCGAGTCCGCTGTCTTTTTTGGCGTGGCGGCTGCCCAGTGCCATATAGGCTTCGCACCCGATGATGGGCTTGATGCCGTGCGCTTTGGCCTTCCGGTAAAACTCGATGGCGCCGAACATATTGCCGTGATCCGTCATGGCCACGGCCGGCTGTCCGAAGGCTTTCACTTGCTGGACGAGCGGTTCGATTTGGTTGGCACCGTCGAGAAGGCTGAATTGGGTGTGCAAATGCAGGTGCACAAAGGAAGCGCTCATGAGGGCGGATTCTAGGGGGGCGATGGCGGCAAGTCAAACGCGCAGGTTCACGAGACGGCGGCGCTGTTAAAGTTTTTCGCCGTATTTCTCGCGATGCTGTTTTTTTGCACCTGCGATCCAATTGTCCCGCTTAATGCGGCCAGGGACAGTTTCCAGTTTCCGTGCGACGCGGGCAATGTCGCTGTCCTTCCACCTGGCGATCTGGACATACGTGAAAGTCCCCATCTTGTTCAACGCACGTTCGATGGCGGGACCGATGCCGGGGATTTTTTTGAGGTCATCTTTGCGGGGCGGAGTTACGGTTTTCGGCGCGGGGATCTGGAGGGTCAATTGGTTGGCCGGCCCGTTCGGACGGACAAGGACGGGGCTGCCGTCGTCGCGTCCGCGAAGGGCAGCGCGGAATTCACCGAGCCGTTTGCGAAGCCGGGAAATCTCCGCCTCCTGTTCACCCATCGTCTTCGCCTGACCGGCCATCTCCGTTTGCAGCGCCTGCAACTGTGCGACGCGCAGCTCCAGTCCGGCGATTTGACGGTCGCGATCGTGAAGCAGTTGCGCCTGTTGCGTCAGTTCGGCCAGACGTCGATCACGTGCAGAGAGCTCATTTTCGAGCGCGTGTAACGCCCGTCGATGCTGCGCCTCCTTTTCGCTGAGCTGGACTTCCAACCAGTGGACACGCCCTTGTGCCGGCTCGAGCTCCGCCAGCTGACTTCTGAGCCGATCAATCTCGGCACCCTTGTTGTCCGACTCGACCAACCGTTGCTGCAGCGCCAAGATCTCCTGTTCTTTGAGCGCGAGTGTCTCTTGCGATTGGGTGCGGGCCGCATTGGTCTGCTGAAGTTCGTTTGCGTAGGCAGAGAGCATGGTTTCCTGTTCGGCGAGCCGTTCACGCCCGGCCTGCTGCTCGTTCTCCAAAGACGCCGTGCGCGCCTGGCTCTCCTTGAGTTCCTGTTGCAGCCGGTCAATGCGCTCTTGGCGGGACGCGAGCTCGTGCTGGGCCGAGCGACCCAAACTCTCGAGCGAGGAGACTTTCGACTCCAACGCCGACAGTGCCGACGTCTTCACCTTCAGTTCGTAGATTGCGGTGTCGAGCGCCTGCCCCTTCACCCGCAGTTCCGTCTCGCGATCGGTCAGCTGATGTTCGTCCGACTCTGCGGACCGGTTACGGAGGAGCCACCCCACCGTGAAGCCGATGGCGGCGGCCACAAGGAGACATCCCAGGATTTGACTAATAAGTGCGATCATCACTCATCCGTTTTCAGCACACGAAGCTCGATGCGCCGGTTGCGTTGAAGTTCGGCTCGCGTCATCCCTGCGGCGCGGGGTTTACTGGCGCCGTAGCCGACAGCGGTCAGCTCATGCGTGACGCCATGTGCCATCAGATATTGCCGCACGGCATCTGCGCGACGGCGGCTCAGCTCCTTGTTATAGTCGGGCGCCCCGAACCCGTCCGTATGCCCTCCGATCTCGATTGATGTGCGCGGGGTCTCCTTTAACAGGGGAATGAGCCGATCGAGCGCCGCCTGACCTCGGGCCGTGAGCGTCGCCTGGTTGGAATCGAATTCGATCTGGCTGTGGGTGAGCAGGTCATCCACCCGGGCTTGGAGTGAGACAGAGGCCGCCGGACCGGCGATGGTCATATGGTCTTCGAGTTCGAGGCCGAGTCCGCGCAGCGGCGACACGGTGCTCAGGATTTTGGCCTTGATCTGTTCCGATGGCACGGCGCCGCTCAGGACGACGAAGCGGCCATCGATCATGACCGACCGCGCTCCTTGCATTGGTTCTAAGACGGGGAGGATGGCCGGAAGTTGACTCACCCAGGACGGCGAAGCGATTCGACTGTCTACGGTGAGTTGATCGATGATACGAACCTGCGTGGGGTCGTAGGCGGCACGCGCCTGCCGAAGAATTCCCTCATGGGCCCTCGCATCCGGGAGCGAACCTCGAAGGAGAAGCGTCCCGTGCTCAAGGTGTGCGTGAAAGTTTGCCGGCACCAACGGAGGCGCGGATGCCGACGACGGGAGGTGACGAGGGATACACACGAGGGCCAACAGTGTCAAAGCAAAGAGCCCGCCACCCAGAATCGTCCTGCGTTCCATGCGCTTCAGCCAGTCAACCGCAAGCATCACTTGAATGGCACCGTATCATAACTGACGGAGGCAAGCCAGCCCGGAGTATGGCTCCCCGGAAGCTGGCGTGTTGAACTTGGGCTCATCGTTTGCTATCCTCCGCCCATCCTTCCCAGCCGCTAACCATTCTACGGTGTGACATCAAGGAGTGCTTTCATGGCCAGCATGAAGCGGGCATTGATCAGTGTCTCGGATAAGACCGGGGTGGTCGACCTGGCCCAGGGGCTGTCGGCTCTTGGCGCCGAAATTTTGTCGACTGGTGGAACAGCAAAAGCGCTCCGCGATGCCGGAGTCATGGTGACGGACGTGGCGGTCTATACCGGCTCGCCTGAAATTCTCGACGGCCGCGTGAAGACCCTCCATCCAAAAATTCACGGTGGGCTGCTGGGTCGGCGGTCGATTCCGGCTCACGTGGAGCAGATGAAGCAGCACAACATCGGCCCGATCGATGTGGTCGTCGTCAACCTGTATCCATTTGAAGCGACAATCGCCAAACCGAATTGTGACTTCGATGAGGCGATTGAGAACATCGACATCGGGGGGCCTTCGATGCTCCGCTCGGCAGCAAAAAACCATGAAGATGTGCTCGTCGTCGTCGATCCGGCCGACTACCAGCGCGTGCTCAAAGCCTTGAAGGACAACACGGTAACGCAGGCGCTCCGGCGTGAACTGGCCATGAAGGTGTTTCAGCATACGGCCCGTTACGATAGCCTGATTGCTGGGTACATGGAAAAGCAGGTGCAGAGCGGACAGGCGAAATTCCCGGCCATCCTGTCTCTGCAGTACGAGTTGGGCGAAATTCTGCGCTATGGCGAGAATCCACACCAGCAAGGCGCCTTCTATCGAGAACGACAGTCGGGCGAGCCGTCCGTCTCGCGCGGGAAAATCCTGCACGGCAAACCCATGTCGTACAACAATTACCTTGATGCCAACGCCGCCTTGGAATTGGCAAAGGAGTATGACGAAACCGCAGTGGCCATCATCAAGCACAACAATCCGTGCGGCGTCGCGTTGGGGGCGACGTCCGGTGAAGCATATGTGAAGGCGCGCGAAACCGATCCGACGTCGGCGTTCGGCGGTGTGATTGCATTCAATCGGCCGGTCGATCTTCCGGCAGCGAAGGAAATCACCTCGACCTTCGTCGAGGTGGTCGTGGCCCCAGGATTCAGTGAAGACGCACTCGCCGAATTGAAGCGAAAAAAAGATCTGCGGCTTCTGGACGTTGGCCCGCTCACCAAGGTGAAACAGGAAGGCTACGATTTAAAAAAGCTGGTTGGCGGACTGATTGTCCAGGATCGGGATTTAGGGACATTGCCGGATTTGCGGATGCTGCCGGTGCCGACCGTCCGCAAACCGACGGATGAAGAGTATGCCGCCTGCGCCTTTGCGTGGAAGGTGTGCAAACACGTCAAGTCGAACGCCATTATCTATTCCAAGCCGGGTCAGACGGTCGGCATCGGGGCAGGACAGATGAGCCGTGTGGACAGCGTCAAGCTGGCGGCAATGAAGGCCCAAATGCCCGTGAAGGGGTGCGTGATGGCCTCCGACGCCTTCTTCCCATTCCGGGACGGTCTTGATGCGGCTGCACAAGCCGGGATCACAGCCGTCATCCAACCGGGCGGGTCGATTCGCGACGCCGAGGTCGTCAAAGCCGCGGATGAACATGGGTTGGCGATGATTCTGACGGGCATGCGTCACTTCCGCCATTAGTTGGCGCTGAGAATGGTTGGTCGAGACGCTCTCGGTCGCCTGTCTATCTCAACGCACGACGATGTACGCTTCAGTGTCCACGCTTCCTGCACTCTGGCGACAACCCATTTTGAGCACTCACAATCGATCGCTTGGCTGCGGCCTTGCTTGGAAAGGGAGCGCGTCAGGGCACACGATTGCCAGGCCATCGGCGGGTTGGGCGGGTGAAGCATCGTCGCGAGGGCCGGGTGGGTGAGATGAGTAGATCGTTCGACCATCGAAATCTGACAGCAAGCGCTATCAAGGTGCCCGTGTGAAGATCCTCATCGTTGGCAGCGGCGGACGTGAACATGCCCTCGTTTGGAAGCTGGTTCAGAGTCCGCGGCGGCCGCACGTCTTTTGTGCTCCGGGAAACGCCGGTATTGAGGCTTTGGCGACGTGTGTGCCGATTAACGCCACCGATCTCGCCGCACTGAAAACGTTCGTGCACGCGGAGGGAATTGATCTGACCGTCGTCGGACCGGAAGCACCGCTGGCTCTTGGCATCGTCGACGACTTTCGCAAATCCCAGCTCAAGATTTTCGGTCCGACCAAGCACGCGGCCCGCCTCGAAGCCAGCAAGATCTTCTCAAAAGCGATCATGGCCCAGGCCCACATTCGTACGGCGCGTTCGAAGGCTTTCGACAAGCCGGCCGACGCGCTGGCCTATCTCGAGGACCACGAGCTGCCCGTCGTCATCAAAGCCGATGGCCTGGCTCAAGGCAAGGGAGTGCTGATTGCCCTCACGCGCGACGAGGCCCGCCGCGCCATCGTGGACTCGATGGAACATGCGGTCTTTGGCGATGCCGGCAAGCAAGTGCTCATCGAGCAGTTTCTCGAGGGTGAGGAGCTGACGATTATGGCCTTCACCGATGGCCGGTCCGTCGCACCGATGCTGCCGGCGCAGGACCACAAGCGCGTTGGTGACGCAGACACCGGATTGAATACCGGCGGTATGGGCGCCTATTGCCCCGCGCCGCTCGGCGCTCCCGCCCTTCGCGCGCAGGTGACGAAAGAGATTTTGCAGCCGATCGTGGACGCCATGTCGCGTCTCGGATCTCCGTTTCAAGGCGTATTGTATGCGGGGTTGATGGTGGTCGACGGCGTCCCGTACGTGTTGGAATTTAATGCGCGAATGGGTGATCCAGAAACACAGGTGGTGCTGCCTCTCCTGAAAACCGACCTGCTCGACGTCATGGAAGCGGTTGTAGAGCACCGGCTGGATCAGCTTCGTGTCGAGTGGCACGATGAGCATGCTGTTTGTGTGGTGATGACGTCCGGCGGCTACCCTGGTCCCTATCAAAGTGGCGTGCAGATTTCCGGATTAGATGCACCCCTCGAGGACGCCGCCATGGTATTCCACGCGGGGACCGCCACACGTAATCATGAAATTGTCACAGCCGGCGGGCGAGTTCTTGGGGTCACCGGTCGAGGCCGTACCTTAGCCGAAGCACAGGCACTTGCTTATCGCACAGCCGAGCGCATTACTTTCCCTGGGTGTCATTACCGGCGAGACATTGCGCATCGTGCGCTTGTCACGCGTTGACTGACGGGCAGTGCTACTCCTGCTCGGTCTGAGGCCCCGCTGACTCCTACACATGGCTCCAATTGAGTCCTATTCCCCTGCGACAGTCGAGCGTCTCTCGCGACAAGCCGCTGTCGTGATCCAGCGCAGTGGCCTGGTCGCGATCCCCACAGAAACCTTTTACGGTCTCGGCGCGAATCCCTTCGATGCTCGAGCCGTGGATCGCGTGCGAGCCGTGAAAGGCCGAGAAGACGCAAAAGCTATTCTCGTCTTAGTTGGCTCGGTCAACGACCTGTCATCGTTCGTGGAAGACGTGCCGCCGGTTGCCTCGATGCTGATCGAGGTGTTTTGGCCTGGCCCCCTGACCATCCTGTTTCCCGCCCGTCCCTCCCTTCCGCTTGCTCTCACGGCCGGCACGGGCTTGGTGGGAATCCGCCTGAGTTCCTGCCGGCCCTTGTGCGAGCTGCTCACGCGCGTCGGCCCTTTGACCGGCACGAGTGCGAATCGTGCGGGGGCGGCACCGGCCCGGACGGCGGAGGCTGTGCAACAGGCATTAGGAGAGGCAGTGGATCTGATCCTCGACGCCGGACCGACGCCAGGCGGTTTGCCCTCGACCGTGGTGCAGGCACACGATGCACTGCGCATCGTGAGAGAGGGGGTCATTGCGCGAAGCGTCATAGAAGCCACGCTTCAGCAGCGAGGATTTTCACTCAAGAGTTCGTAAATGTGGTATACAGCAGCAGCAGTGCCTATATAAAGGAGGGATTGATGCCAATCCGTGACATGTGTCGACAGCATCGAGCGGCAGGGTTGGTGATGGCAGCGGCGGTGCTGCTGGCCGGTTGCGATTACTGGCCGCCGGCACTCCAAACGCAGATTGAGCAGCTTCGGACGGAACTCCAGACCGTCACAATGGAGAAGGCCCAGCTGCAAAATCAGATGACATCGCTCACCAAGGCGAAGGACGATTTGCAAATGCAAGTCGACGACCTCAGCCGCACGAATCGAGACAAGAGCACGCTGATTGCCAGTCTGCAGAGCAGTGTCAGTACGCTGCAGGAGCGGTTGGCTAAATCAGCCAAACCTGTGGCCGCGAAGGCGCCGATTGCCAAAGTGCCGCCGAAGCCGGTCGTCAAGACTGCCCAAAAAGCGCCGGTCAAGAAGAAGACGCTCACGAAGTCGGCCGTGCACTAGCACGACCGATCTTCTGCGCTAACTCTTCGGCGTGTTCGTCGTCGGGGGTGTTGAGGCCGGTGAACTGGTCGTGGAGGTGCTGGCCGGTGTGGAGCTGGTGCCGGCCGGAGTCGCTGTCGTCGAAGCAGGCGAAGGGGGGCCTGCAGGCGTGTCTTTTTTGTCCCCCGCGGTCTTCTCGCCTTCTGATGGCGGTTTCAGCTTGTTCGAATAATCGGTGACATACCATCCACTTCCCTTGAACATGATTCCCGGTGAGGAGATGAGCCGGCGAAGGCTTTTCCCGCACCGCTCGCAGGTCGTCAACGGAGCATCTTTGATGCTCTGTTTGACTTCGAACTGGTACGAACAGCTGTCGCACTGATATTCATAAATCGGCACTGGTAATCCCTCCTCCGGCGGTGATACGGTTCGCTCTTCTCACAGAGCCATGCAGCGCTTACCCGAGTTTTTGCAGCGCCGCTCGCAGACGATCCAGCCCTCTTCCAATCGTTTCCATACTGGTGGCATACGACAATCGCATATGTGACTGGCTGCCGAACGGTTCTCCTGGCACGACTGCAATGTGGGCGTCTTTCAGTAAATAGGTGGCGAGCCCCGTCGGTGACGTGATCGGACCAGTCGGTCCCCGCTTGCCCAGCACTCCCTCGATATTGGGGAATGCGTAAAAGGCTCCGGCCGGCAGGGAACACGAGATGCCCGGAATGGTATTGAGTCCTTCAACAATGGCCCGCCGCCGGCGATCAAACTCGGTCACCATCTCTTTCGTGAATGGTCCGCCGAACCGCAGCGCCGCCACCGCCGCCTTCTGCGAAATGGAGCAGGGATTCGACGTGCTCTGGCTCTGAATGTTTCCCATCGCGGCAATGAGGTCTTTGGGACCTGCCGCATACCCGATGCGCCAGCCCGTCATCGCGTAGGCTTTGGAGACACCGTTGATGACAACGGTGCGGGCGGCGATGTCGGGCCCTAACGACGCAATGCTGACATGCGTCGCGCCGTCATATAAAACTTTTTCATAAATCTCGTCGGAGATCACGACCAGATCGTGCCGGACGGCAATCGACGCGATCCGCTCGAGCATCGGACGGCTATACGTCGCTCCGGTAGGATTGCTCGGGCTGTTGATGATGAGAGCCTTTGTCCTTGGCGTGATCCGTTGCTCCAAGGCAGCGGGATCGATGGCATAGCTGTCCGCTTCGCTGGTGGCCAACAACACAGGGGTGGCATCATTTAAGAAGGCTTGGTCCGCATAGGAGACCCAGTAAGGAGTGGGAATGATTATCTCATCGCCGGCTTCGAGCAACGCCTCGGCCACGTTGTAGAGGGAGTGTTTGGCGCCGCAGGACACCAGGATTTGCGATTTGTCGTATTGCAGGCCCTGCTCAATTTTGAGCTTCTCGGCGATCGCGTTGCGAAGCTCGTCGATGCCTGATGACGGCGTGTATTTGGTGAAGCCTGAACGGATGGCCGCTTCGGCGGCGGCTTTGACCGGCTCCGGTGTATCGAAGTCCGGCTCTCCGGTGGAGAAATCGATCACATCGATGCCTTGCGCC
>Ga0209974_10000162_pt1 | contig 20378 bp, 23 predicted proteins | sample InoplaM3SPM_FD_187592 | JGI IMG/M metagenome (GOLD analysis project Ga0209974, IMG submission 187592) | Arabidopsis thaliana rhizosphere microbial communities from the Joint Genome Institute, USA, that affect carbon cycling - Inoculated... | ecosystem: Host-associated > Plants > Roots >...
CACCGCGTAATAGTTAGCATCCGTCTGCGGAGAGAACACAATGTCGTGGACATGCGCCACGCGCGTGGGAATGCGGCGCACTAGTGACAGATCGGGCCAGCGGCGAGCGCTCGGTGCGCCCCATCGACGACGTGGTCGCGGAGCTGGTGGGGGGGGATGACCGCTGACCGCGGGCTTGCGGTCATCGCTGCTGCCGCGATCCTGGTGGCCAGCTGCGGAGGTGGCGAACCGTATTTCCAGCAGCCCTCCGAAATGGGCGTTGGGCTCCCCGCCGGCGTGGGCGAGATGCAGTACATCGGCGTCGCCTGGCTCATCAGCCGCAGCGAGGAAGACGATGTCCGGCTCTTGTCCGCGGAGCCGATTGAACCTGACCTCGGTCCCGCCGATCTGACCTGGCTCGCACTGCGCCTGGAGGATGGGGATGGTGGGATTGGCGCTGTCGACGAGACCGATGGGCATGTGCGGCATCTCGTGCCTCTGGCCGGCGCCATCGTGCCGTTCGGACCATGGGAGTACCCGACCGTTGCGACCCAAGTCGTGGTCGGGATCCTCAGCGAGGAACCCGCCATCGTGCGCTTTGGCTCCGTGCGCGTCCGCTTCACCGTCAACGGGAGCCTGAAGAGCCAGGACTTCCCGATGACCATCGCGGTCTGCGTTGCCCAGCCACGGCCACTCGATTGCGACGCCGCCACTATCTGACAGGGCGCTATAGTCGCGGCCGATGCCGCGCGACCCGAACATCCCCGACTTCTTCGACGTCTACACGCTCGTGCTGCTGCGTCGCCCGCCCGACGCGCCACACATGTCCGAGGAGGCGCTCGATGCGCTCCAGGCACAGCACCTCGCCTACCGGGCGGGGCTGCGGCGCGACGGCCTGCTGGTCGTGAACGGCCCGCTCGCCGAGCAATCCGACATCTCGATGCGCGGCCTCTCGATCTTCAACTGCGATATCGACGAGGCGCGGCGCCTGAGCGATGGGGATCCATCGGTGAAGGCGGGACGCCTCGCGTACGACGCGATGGAGTGGTGGGTCGCCGCCGGCACGCTGGCGTTCCCCGAGGCCGACGGCAAGGTTGGGCGCACACAGGCAATGCCCGACGACTGAACCGCAGCCGTCTCAGCGGAGCTGAGGCAGGACCTCCGCGCCGAGGCGCTCGAGCTTCGTCACGTCGCTCACCGCGCGCACGCTGAACAGGATGTGCTGCGCCCCAGCCTCGCCGAGGGCCCCAAAGCGCTCCACCAGCTCGTCGGCGGACTGGGCGTCGACGTCGACGCTCTGCAGCGTGCTGCGCTCGATCTCGTCATAGGGGCGTTCCAGCCGCTCGCAGTGCTCGCGCAGGACGGCGTACTTGTGCGCGATCCGCTCCGGGCCGCCGAAGACGTTGCAGGCGTCGGCGTACTGCGCCACCAGCCGCAGCGTCTTCCGCTCGCCGCCGCCACCGATCATGATCGGCACGCGCGGCTTCGAGATCGCCTGGGGGGAGTTCATGAGGCGCGTCGCGGTGTAGTGCTTGCCTTCGAATGACCCGCCGCTCCCGGTGCCGCCCTCCCACATCGCGTTGGCCATCTGCAGCGTCTCCTCGAGCATCTCGAAGCGGTCGCGAAGCGGCGGGAAGGGAAAGCCCAGGGCCGTCGACTCCTCCTCGTTCCAGGCCGCCCCGATCCCGAACCAGCCCCTGCCGCCCGACAGCACGTCGAGCGTGGTGGCGGCCTTGATCCACAGCCCCGGCTGGCGGTAGTGAATGCCGCCGACCATCAACCCAAGTCGAGCCTTCCCCGAGTTGGCGGCCATGAAGCCAAGCGCGGTCATGCCCTCGAGCATCGGCGCCTCCGGCGGCCCGAGGCCGCGGATCTGGAAGAAGTGGTCCATCACCCAGATCGAGTCGAAGCCGGCGTCATCGGCCGAGCGGGTGACGCGCGCCAGGGTTGGACCGATGGCGGCCGGGCCGCCTGGCCAAGTGAAGCTGCTGATCTGCAGCCCGAATTTCATGCCCCCGATCCTACGCTCCACCGCTGCCCGCTAGGATTGAGCCATGTCGAAGGGATCCATCGGCCTCAGCGACGAGCTCAATGCCTATCTCATCAACGTTGGGGCGCGCGAGCCGGAGGTGCTGGCCAGGCTCCGCGAGGAGACGGCCGTGATGCCGCAGGCGGGGATGCAGATCGCGGTCGAGCAGGGAGCCCTCCTCTCGATGCTCGTCAAGCTCCTTGGAGCGCGAAACGTCCTTGAGGTTGGCACGTTCACCGGTTATTCCTCGACCGCCATGGCGCTCGCTCTGCCGCCCGACGGCCGGATCGTGTGCTGCGACGTCTCCGAGGAGTTCACCGCCGTCGCCCGACGGACCTGGGCTGAGGCAGGCGTCGAGGATCGCGTGGACCTGCGCCTGGCGCCCGCGCTCGAGACCCTCGAGTCGCTGCTCGCCACTGACGGTGCGGGAAGCTTCGACCTTGCCTTCATCGATGCCGACAAGACGAACTACCGCGGCTACGTCGAGGGCGCGCTCCTGCTCGTCCGTCAGGGTGGGCTGATCGCCATCGACAATGTGCTGTGGAGCGGCCGCGTCATCGATCCGGCCGAGACGGACGAAGACACGCAGGCGATCCGGGACCTGAACGCGGATCTCGCCACGGATGAGCGCGTGGACATCGCGATGGTGCCGATCGCCGACGGACTAACGCTCCTCCGGGTTCGCTAACGCTCGACGGTCACCCCGCGCCAGAAGGCAACGTAGCCCTCGATCGGCTTCGCCTTCTCGGAGGCATCGGGGTAGAACCAGGCCGCGTCGGCGTTCTGCTTGCCGTCGACCTCGAGGGTGTAGTAGCTGGCCTCGCCCTTCCACCAGCAGGTCGTGTGGGTGTCGGACGGGCGAAGGAACTCGGCCTTCACGCTCTCCGGCGGGAAGTAGACGTTTCCCTCGACCACCTCGAAGGTGTCGCTCTCGGCGATAACGGCGCCGTTCCAGGTTGCGCGTGGCACTCGTGGATGTTACCGCGAGCCTACGAAAAGGTCGCTTGCGCACCGCCTTGGCGGGGGCCGGCGGCCCGAGGCCGCGCTTCCCGATCGACGGCGTATAGCTCCCATTCACCGGGAACACCCTTCAGGGAGAAGATGCCCCGTTGCTCGAAAGAGACCTCTGATCCGACCACGAGATCCTTTACCGTTCGCGAGACGAGGATCTCCCCGGGCCTAGCCAGTGCACCGACTCGCGCCCCGATGACCACCGCAAGACCCCGCAGGTTGTCGGCAACCCGCTCGACCTCGCCGGTATGAATTCCGACCCGAACGCTGAGCCCGATCCCCTCTACCACCTCAACAATCGCCATCGCGCATCGAATGGCGCGCGCCGGCCCGTCGAGGGTCAGGAAGAAACCGTCCCCAGCCGTATCGATCTCTCGTCCCCGGAAACGCTCAAGCTCACGCCGCACCACGGTGTAAAAGCTCTCCAGCAGGTCGGCCCATCGCCGGTCACCGAGCTCGGCAGCGCGCTTCGTCGAGTCGACGACGTCGACGAACATGACCGTCGCGAGCACGCGGTCCCCCTCGCCACCGTCGCGCATCCCGGTCAGGAACTCCTGAATCTCCTCGACGGCCCGCTCGTCGCCAATCCACGGCCAGTGATCCGCGCCGGGAAGCTCGATGAACCTCGCTTCGGGCACGTGATCAGCGATGTACTTACCGTCCTCGATGGGTATGGCCTGATCGTCGCGCCGGTGCAACACCAGCGTTGGGACATGAATGGTCGGCAGGATGTCGCCCACATCGATCTGTAGCGCCATCCGAGCCAGCCCCACAGCGGCACCAGGGCTCGCCGCCAATCGCTCGAGTTTTGCGTACCACGCCTCGTACCGCTTGTCGCCGACAAGAGACGGCACGAGGCCCTCGAGGAACATCGCCCCCCGCCCCCAGTTTCGCTCCAGCTTCTCCAACCACTTGTCTTCGTCGGCCGTCGGCGCCCACGGGTACGCGGGTCGCGTGGCGCTTCCGTTGGTCCATGAGCCGTAGGCGATCACCGCTGTGGTCCGCTCTGGGTATGTGGCTGCGAACAGGAGGGCCATCGCGGCAGTCTCGGAGATGCCCATGATCGCGGCCGTGGTTGACCCGGCTGCGTCCATCACCGCCAGGATGTCGCCGACGCGATCCTCCAGCAGGGGCGCGCGATCCGCGGGGTCGCGGTCCGAAAGACCGGTCCCGCGCTTGTCGAAGACGATCAGCCTCGAAAAGGAGGCCAACCGTCGAAGGAACCGGGCAAGCGCCGGGTCTTCCCATGAATGCTCCAGATGGGATACGAAGCCCGGCGCCAGGACGAGATCAAGCTCCGAATCACCCAGCACCTGGTACGCGATATGCACGCCGTCTGAGCTTCTTGCATATTGGGTTTCCGGGACCATGGGAAACATTCTGCGCCGGCGCGGGCAACTCGTAGTCGAACGAGGAGCGGCGCCCCTTCACGTGAGCGCCGCTCCTTCCCAGAGCTAGACGGCAACCGCCTCCCGCTGCGGCTCGTAGGCCACGTCGACCAGGTCGCCCGCGAGGTACGCGTCGTAGGCGGCCATGTCGAAGTAGCCGTGGCCCGAGAGGTTGAAGAGGATCACGCGCGACTGCTGAGCCTCGCGCGCCTCGAGCGCCTCGTCAATCGCCGCACGGATGGCATGCGATGACTCGGGCGCCGGGATGATCCCCTCGGCCCGGGCGAACTGCAGGGCAGCATCGAAGCACGTGTTCTGGGCGTAGGCCCTCGCCTCGATGAAGCCCAGGTCGTACAGGTGGCTGACCATGGGCGCCATGCCGTGATAGCGCAGCCCGCCGGCGTGGATCGGGGCCGGGCGGAAGCCGTTCCCGAGGGTGTGCATCTTGACCAGCGGCGTCATCCCCACTGCGTCGCCGAAGTCGTACCGATACTCCCCCTTGGTCAGGGACGGGCACGACGCCGGCTCGACGGCCAGGAAGCGGGTCTTCGAGTCTCCTGCCAGCTTGTCGCGCAGGAACGGGAAGGCGATCCCGCTGAAGTTCGAGCCGCCGCCGGCGCAGCCGATCACGACATCCGGCTCCTCGCCGGCCATCGCCATCTGCTGGATCGCCTCCTGCCCGATGACCGTCTGGTGCAGGAGCACGTGGTTCAGGACGCTGCCCAGCGAGTACTTGGTGTCGTCGTTGGTGGCGGCCACCTCGACCGCCTCGCTGATGGCGATCCCCAGGCTGCCCGTCGAATGCGGATCATCGGCCAGGATCTTGCGTCCGGCGTTCGTCTCGGTGGACGGCGACGCGGTCACCGTTCCGCCGAAGGTCTGGATGAACGAGCGTCGATACGGCTTCTGCTCGTAGCTGACCCTGACCATGAAGACCTTCGTCTCGAGGCCGAAGAGGCTGCCGGCGAAGGCGAGAGCGCTCCCCCATTGCCCCGCTCCCGTCTCGGTCACGAGCCGGTTGATCCCCTCCGCCTTGTTGTAGAAGGCCTGGGCGATCGCGGTGTTCGGCTTATGGGAGCCGGCCGGCGAGACTCCCTCGTACTTGTAGTAGATGTGCGCCGGCGTATCGAGCGCCCGCTCCAGCCCGAGGGCACGGATGAGCGGCGACGGCCGGTAGATCCGATACGCCTCACGCACCGGCTCGGGGATCTCGATGAAGCGCTCGGTGCTGACCTCCTGCTTGATCAGCTCCATCGGGAAGAGGGGCGCCAGGTCGGCGGGGCCGATCGGCTCGCGGGTGCCGGGATGGAGCACCGGCGGGGCCGGCTCCGGCAGGTCCGCCGCGATGTTGTAGAAGTGCGTCGGCAGCTCGCTTTCGGGGAGCATGAACCGGCGCTGCTGGGGCTGGGACATCGGTGACCTCCTGAGAACAACAAACCCCACCGTCCTGAAAGGACGAGGGGGTCTTCTCGTGGTGCCACCTTTGTTCCCCGGTGTTCTCACCCGGGCTCTTTCGACCGCGGCTCGCCGTTGCCGGCTGGCGATGGTCTCGGCCTCGATAACGGTGCCTCTCCGCCGATCGCTACTTGCGCGGGGCCGATGCCTCGCGCGTTCTCGACCGGAGCTCCCGGGTCCATTCGCCGATCGCGCCGCCGCCGGGGTTCCACTGCTCCCGACTCCCTGTGGGCTCGCCTGACCAGGTACTCGTCCCGATCGTCGCCGTATTCGAATGTGCGCCGGACGGTAGCCGGAGCGACAATGGGTGTCAAGGTGTCCGATCCCCTCTTTGTTCTGTACGACGCGGACTGCGGGCTGTGCTCGCGGACGGCCCAGGCGCTCCGGCTGCTCGACAGTCGCCGACGACTGCGCGTCATTCCCCTCCAGACCGCTGAGGCGGAGCTCGGCGCTGGCGCACCGTCGCTTGACGCGATGAGGGCAAGCCTTCATGCGGGTGTCCCTGGCGCTGGGTGGTCGACGGGCGGCGAAGCGACGCTGCGGATCGCTCGAGCTATCCCCGTGTTGTGGTCATTGGCCTTCGCCGGCTCGCTGCCAATCCTGAATCGACTGGTGGAGCCCACCTATCAGCTGCTCGCGTCACATCGCGACCAGATCGGACGCGTCCTCGGCGCGGAACGCTGCAAGTTCGGGGGCGACGCTCTCTAGACGGTGTGGCGCCGCCGTTCGAGCCGTCAGAATGGCTTGAACATCATCAGCCACAGGATGACGGCCAGGCCGCCCAGCCCAAGGACGGACATGCCGATGGTCTGCCAGCCCAGGCGAGCAGCATCGTACGCAGCCTGGGGAGCCGGATCCGAAGGATCTGTGATGCGCGCCTCCAGAGCCACCCTGGCAGCCTCCCCGACCAGGCCGTAGAACGTTCCGCCGAACCGCCACATCGCAACGGCGATGAATGCCAGAAGCGCCAGGGACGCCCAGATCCAGCCGCTCCCCCACCACGATCCCATGAAGCCGGCGGCTGCCCCGCTGAGCACAACGACCAACAGCATGACCCGCAAAACCGTCGCGGTTGGAATGTCGTTGAAGAAGGTCAACATCCGTTCTGGATCGGGCTCGCGGCGCATCGCCCACATCGCCGTCACGTGGATGCCGTGCCCGAGCATGAAGGCGAGGACGGACGCCACGTGGACGAAGACGACCCATTGGTACATGCCGGGCGGAACCTACGCGATGTAGTAGTCGCGGGTCAAGGTGCTGGCGGGCCGGCCTGCGTAGCCTGTGCGGGCATGGTGACCGGCAGGGTGATGATGAAGCAGGTCTTGCCGGGCTCCGACTCAAGGTCGATGCGGCCTCCGTGGCGCACCACCACGTTGTGGCTGATGTGCAGACCCAGGCCGCTGCCGATGCCAGGCGGCTTGGTCGTAAAGAACGGCTCGAAGATCTTCTGCGCCACCTCCTGCGGGATCCCCGGGCCCGTGTCGCAGATGCTGACCTGGACCTCCTTGGGATTGATGCACTCGGCCTTGATCGAGATGGCGCCGCGGCCGTCCATGGCATCGGCCGCGTTATCGATCAGGTTGGTCCAGACCTGGTTGAGCTCCGACCCCCAGCCCTCGATCTCGGGCAGGTCCGGGGCGTAGTCGCGGGTCACCTCGATCCCGCCCTTCAGCTTCTGACGAAGGATGACGAGCGTGTCGTCGAGGCCCTTGCGCACGTCGATCCGCTGCACCGGGGCCTGGTCGAGGTAGGCGTACGACTTCACGGCCCCCACGATCTCGCTGATCCGGTCCCCCGCCATCCGCACTTCGCCGATGAGGGTCTCGACCGTTGCCGTGGCAGCCAGCCAGGCCGCCGCCTCGCGGGCTCCATCGGCGTCCATCCCGGCAAAGGCGCTGCGCAGCTCGTCGGTCGTCCAGCCGGCGTCCACCAGCGCTGCCGCCATCTCGGCATCGCCGATCAGGCCATCGATCTCGTCCACGGCATCGGCGCGGGAGAGCGCGTCGAGCGTGACCTTGCCGACAGGACGCAGGAGCGTGAGGGAATGGGGCGGGTGCATCTCGTTGCGGGCCGCGATCGCCCGGTCGAGCGCCTCGACGGAGCGCCGGATGGCCGCTGCCGGGTTGTTCAGCTCATGGGCCAGGCCGGCGGCGAGCGTGCCGAGGCCGGCAAGCTTCTCCCGCTGCCGCAGGGTGGCCTCCATGCCGCGCAACCGGCCGATGACCGTACGAATGATGCCGAGCGCCGCGTCCGGCCCGCCGGAGAGCAGGTCGCGCACGGCCAGGTACGGGATGCGCAGGACCTTCGCCTCGGTCGCGGCGCGAACCGAAGCCATGCGCGTGCCGCGAGCCAGCGCCGCGAGCTCTCCCTGGATCGCACCGGGACCAACCCGTGCCAGTGGAATCTCGCTGCTGCCGGACTTCTTGGTCACGTCGAGCTCGCCGGAGACGACCACGAACATGTCGTCGGCCTGGGCGCCCTCGACGATGAGGAACTCACCGGGCGCCAGCGTCATCGGGATGGCCTGGGCGGCGAGGTGCTGGAGCTGTTCATCCGGCACCTCTTCGAAGATCGGGGTGGCGCGCAGCGCGTCGAGGTTCTCCATCGGCTAGAGCCCGGAGAGGTACTGGTGCACGAACTGCACCGCCATGGCGCCCTCACCGACGGCGCTGGCGATCCGCTTGACGGACCGATGTCGCACGTCCCCCGCCACGAAGATCCCGGGGAGGCTCGATTCGAGGAGGAACGGGTCCCGGTCGAGGTTCCAGCCAGCCGGACGCTTCCCTTCCTCGAGGAGCTGCGCGCCCGTCAGCACGAAGCCGCCGGGATCGCGGACCACGATCCCCTCGAGCCAGTCGGTGCGCGGCTGCTGGCCGATGAAGACGAAGATCGCGGCGAGGGGCAGCTCCTCGTCGCCAGCCGGACCGGTGAGGCTCACCGACGCGAGATGCCCCTCGCCGTGCGCCGCCGTGATCGAGGTCTCGTAGCGGACCTCGATGTTCGCGCAGGCCGCGATCTGGTCGACGAGGTACTGGCTCATCCCGGAGAGCTCCGCGGTACGCACCATCAGCAGCACTCGCTTCGCGAAGCGCGAGAGGTAGACCGCGGCCTGGCCGGCCGAGTTGCCGCCGCCGACGACTCCCACCTCCTGGTCGCGGTAGAGGACCGCCTCGGTCGTCGCCGCGCCGTAGTAGATCCCCGCGCCGGCCAGCTCGGCCGCGCCGGGCACGTCGAGCTGCCGGTAGCTGACTCCGGTCGCCACCACGACGGTCTGGCACGAGACGTCACCGGCCGACGCGAGCGTGACGACCCGATAAGGGTCCTCGCGCCGGATCGAGGTCACCTCGTCCGGAGACAGGATCTCAGCCCCGAGGCGACGCGCCTGGGCGAGCCCGCGGCGGGCGAGGTCGCCGCCGGAGAGGCCCGCCGGGAAGCCGAGGTAGTTCTCGATCCTGCTTGTCGTGCCCGCCTGCCCGCCGGGCGCCTCCGACTCCACCAGGATCGTCTTGAGGCCCTCGCTGGAGGCGTACACCGCGGCCGCCAGGCCCGCCGGCCCGCCGCCCACGATCACGACGTCGTAGAAGGGCAGGGCGGCCTTCGTCTGGAGGCCGACCTTCTCCGCAATCTGGCGGGTCGAGGGATCGCGGAGGGTCGAGCCGTCGGCGAAGAGGATCATCGGGATCGCCGGGTCGAGCTCCTCCTGCTCGCCGAGGGAGGCCGCCAGCTTTCGACCCTCGGCATCCTCGGCCGGGTCGAGCCACGCGTACGGGACCTGGTTGCGGGTCAGGAAGTCGCGGATCAGGTGCCCACCGGGAGCCCATCGGCCCGCCAGCAGGCGCACCCCCTCGAAGGCCGGACGGAAGGTCGCGATCCAGTCGGAGAGAAGGTCGTCGAGGATCGGGTACAGCTTCTCGTCGGGCGGATCCCACGGCTTCAGGATGTAGTGATCGAGGCGGATGTCGTTGATCGCCTTGATCGCGACGTCGGTGTCGGCATAGGCCGTCAGCAGGACGCGGCGAGCATCGGCCTGGAGCTCGACCGCCTGGGCCAGGAACTCGATCCCGGTCATCTGCGGCATGCGCTGGTCGACCATGAAGAGCGCCACCGCGCTGCCGCGCAGGGTCAGCTGCCGAACGGCCTCCAGCGCGTCGTGGCCGGAGTTGGCCGCCACGATCCGGTACTGCTCCCCGTAGCGCGCGCGCAGGTCGCGCTCGACGGCGCGCAGGACGGGCAGATCGTCATCGACGGCCAGGATGACCGGCTTGGTGGCCATGGAGCGTCGAGTCTACGATGCCGTGCCATCGGCCGGACACGCCAGGCGCTAGCATCGGCCCGTGAACAAGCCCGATCATGCCGACGTCGTCATCGTCGGCGGCGCGATCGTGGGGACCGCCGTGGCGACGTTCCTGCGCCGACGCCCGGACTGGCACGGTCGGGTGGTCGTCGTCGAGCGCGACTCGACCTTTCGAACCTCCTCGACGACACTCTCGGCAGCATCGATCCGCCTGCAGTTCAGCACGCCCCTGAACATCGAGATCAGCCGCTTCGGGGTCGAGGTGATCAAGCATCTCGACACCTGGCTGGGGGTCGCGGGCGAGCCCGAGCCCGAGGTCGACTTCGTGGAGGGCGGCTACCTCTTTCTGGCCAGCGCCGCCGGCCTGCCGATCCTCGAGAGCAACCACGCGGTCCAGCGGGAACACGGCGTGAACGTCGCCCTCCTGACGCCGACGGAGCTGACGGCACGATTCCCGTGGATGAACGTCGACGACGTCGCGGGCGGCTCGCTTGGCCTCTCCGACGAGGGCTGGTTCGACGCCTATGCGCTGCTCCAGGCATTCCGCCGCAAGGCTCGCTCCCTCGGCGTGGAGGAGGTCGCCGGCGAGGTGGTCGAGGTCGAGCGCGATGGTGGCCGCGCCACCGGCGTGCGGCTCGCCGACGGCCGGCGGATCACCGCTGACTGGGTAGTGAACGCGGCTGGGCCGCGAGCAGCCGGGATCGCCGCGATGGCCGGTCTCGAGCTGCCGGTCAGCCCGCGCAAGCGGATGGTCTTCCACTTCGACTGCCGGACGAAGATCGCCGGCGCGCCCCTCACGATCGACACGTCGGGGGTCTATTTCCGGCCGGAGGGCCCGAACTACATCGCAGGCTCGTCCCCGCACGGTGAGCAGCCGGATCCCGATACCTTCGACCTCGAGGTCGATCGGTCCTGGTTCGAGACCGTGGTCTGGCCGGCGATCGCCCACCGCGTCCCCGCCTTCGAGGCCATCCGCCTCCTCGACGCGTGGGCAGGCCACTACGAGGTCAACACGCTCGACCACAACGCCGTGATCGGTCCGCACCCGGACCTGCCGAACTTCCTGTTCGCGAACGGGTTCTCCGGGCACGGCCTCCAGCAGGCCCCCGCCGCCGGGCGTGCTCTCTCCGAGTGGATCGCCACCGGCGACTACGAGACGATCGACGTGCGGCCCCTCGGCTACGAGCGGGTGGCGCGCAACGAGCCCTACCGCGAGCTGAACGTCATCTAGTCGCCAGCCAAGCGCCTCGCGAGGTCATCGGCCTACTGGCACTTGCGGTCATACGGGGCCGCGTCGACGAAGGACAGGAACTTGACGTCCTGGCGGTCGAGGGTCCCGAACGTGTACTGCGAGGTGTCGATCGTCACGACGCCGTTGGCCGCGACCTCGACGGCGAACCGGTCCATGCCGCGCTGCGCCGGCCCCTGCTTGAGCTTCTCGCCCAGGATGTTGTAGGTGCTGCCGTGGCACCGGCAGGTGAATCGCTTCAGCTCGTCGCAGAGACCGGGCACCTGGCATCCCAGGTGCGGGCACTTCCGGTAGAGGGCGAGCAGCTGGTCGGCAGTCGGGTTCGGTACGGAGGCGTCATGGCCGAGTGCCAGCTCCCTGGCAGCCGGCACGTTGATGAGGAATGAGCTGGCGGCTCCGACTGCGAACGGCCAGCCGTTCGCGAAGCTCGCCTGCTTGGCGACGATGTCTGCCACCGTGCCGATCGCGAACCTGGCACCCAGGCCGGAGCGAATCTGCGGCCACAGGAAGGCAATCGAGCCGCCGATGAACTCCAGGCCCAGGATGCCGGCACCGACCCCGAGCATCCGGCCCAGGAACCTGCGCCGGCTCATCTCCCCGATCGGTTGCTGCTCGACGACCCCGTAGGGGCGTGGGATCGGGACCGCCATCACAACCTCCCTGCGCGGCATCGCCGCGACCAACTGGGCCGGTGGCCTCACCAGCCGATGCAGCCGGGCGTCGAGCCCGCCGCGGGCCAGGTCCAGGAGATCCCACCATCCGGGCTGACGCTCGGCCAGGAGGGCGGCCATCTCCGCTCCATATCGCTCGCGCCATGGGCGTGGGTATGCCCGCAGGACGAGGCCGACGGCCGTCGCCGGAGCTGCCATCGTCAGCCGGCCGTCGAGCCGAGCCGGGCGCGCCCGACCTGCACCAGGCGCCGCATCTCGGCGAGATGGCTGCTCAGCGCCTGGGAGCCGGCCCCGGTCAGGCGATACGGCCGACGACGGTCCTCGGGTCCCATCGGCTCGATCAGCCCGCGCTTCTCAAGGCGCGCCAGCGCGGCGTACAGCGTGCCCGGGCCGATGGGGCTGGCCGCGAAGTCGTTGACGTCGGTCATGATCGCGTAGCCGTGCTTCGGGGCGTCGGCCAGGCTCATCAGGATCAGGAGCGCCGGCTCGGCGAAGCGGCCGAGATCGCTGGTGGATCGGTCAGTACCCAGGACACCGCTCCTTTCGGTCGTGAGCCGCTATAGCGCGACCCGCTATATCGTTGCGCGTAATATGCGCGTCGCCTGCCCAGGCGTCAAGCGGCAACCCGGGCAGGTAGCATGCCGGCATGGATCAGCCGCGCATCGTCGTCACCCTGGCCGACGCGGCGGCCAGCTCCGACCCCGCTGTCGCCGAGCTCAAGAATCGCCGATACGTCGAGGCGCTCGAGCGAGCTGGGGCCGTCGCCGTGCCGCTGGACGAGCGGGCATCGATGGCCGAGCGGGCCACGGCCTTTGCCGCCATGGATGGGCTGCTCCTCTCTGGCGGCGCCGACATCGACCCGGCCCGCTACGGAGAGGCGCCGGCCGGCGCCAGGGACGCGGAGCTGGGACGCGATGCGCTCGAGGACGAGGCGTTCCGATCGGCGATCGACTCCGGCGTGCCGATCCTCGGCGTCTGCCGCGGCCTGCAGGCGATCAACGTCTTTGCCGGCGGCTCACTCGTGCAGCACCTCGACGGCCACGAGAGCACGGCCTATCCCTCACCTGCGGTGACGCGCCATCGGCTCGACCTGGCGGTTGGCTCCCGCCTGGCCGCGATCCTGGGCGAATCGAGCGACCTGGAGGTCAACAGCTATCACCATCAGGCGATCACCGCCGATCGCCTGGCCCCCGGGCTGCGAATGTCGGCGTTCGCCGACCACGCCGAGGCCGGGGAGCTGGTCGAGGGGGTCGAATCCACCGATCCCGACCGCTGGCTGATCGGGGTGCAATGCCATCCGGAGCGGACCGAGTCCTCGCCTCCGGTCTTCGAGCGGCTGTGGGCGGCCTTCGTCGCCGCCTGCGCCGAGCGCTCCGCGCGAGCCGGCGTCGAGTCGACGAGCTAGGCAGCCTCGCTGGCGGCCATTGCCGCTGCGATCTTCTCGAGCAGGAGGCGCGCGGTCCCTCGGGCGGCCACGTTCAGGAGCAGCCGGTCCGCCACGATCCCGATGCCCCCGCCCGGCGGCGCGTAGTACCCGTCGAGCGACAGCTCATCGTCCGTCCAGCGCAGCGTGCCGGAGAAGACCGGGAAGAGGGGTGCGAGTCCGGCTGCCTGCCAGGAGATCGCCACCTCGATCGGCATGAGCCGGCGCGCTCGCGCGGGACCGACATCTACGTACGCGGCCTTCCGGAAGGTGACGCTGGGCATCTGCTCACCAACCCGGAGCTCGAGGTCGACCAGATGCCGCTGTCGCTCACCGTCGCCCGCTGGCGCGACCGCCTCTCCGAGCCAGCCACCGCGCCCGTCCCCGCCGAGCACGGCCAGCGCCCGAGCGCGGCTGACCTTCGCGGGCACGCTGGCGCTCAGGCGCGAGGTGCCGGCGGGTGGCTCCGGGGATGTGAACATGGCGCTCACTCGGCCGTCACGATGAGGGCCGTGACCATCCCGAACATCCCCTCGTCGCTGTCGACGTGCGTGAGGATGTGGCAGTGGAACGCCCAGATCCCGAGCTCGGTGGCGTTGATGAGGACGTCCACTCGCTCACCCGGCGCGACCAGCACCGTGTCCTCGAAGTGCGGGTCCTTCAGCAGGAAGCCGTCCTTGGCGATCACCAGTTGGGGGATCCCGTGCAGGTGCATCGGGTGGATCTGGAGCCCCTCGTTCATGTACCGGACGCGAATGACCTGTCCGAGCGTGGCCACGATCGGCTCGGTCGCCGGGAAGCCCTTCCCGTTCAGCGTGAAGCCGAGCGGCCCGTCGTTGATGACCATGGCGTAGTCAATGTCCGAGTCGGGATCCGCCGCGTCATCGGGGTCGGTGATGATCAGTGCGCCGAGGAGGCCGAGCGGCACCTGGCGCTGTGCCATGAAGTGGCTGTGGTACATGTTGCTGCCGGCGTTTCGGATCGTGAACTCGTAGGTGAAGCTCTCGCCGGGCATGACCGCGGGCTGGCTGATGACCGGCACGCCGTCCATCGCGTTGGGGATCAGCATGCCGTGGAAGTGGATGGTGGTCGGAGCCGGCAGCTCGTTGTGAAGGACGATCCGGACCCGGTCGCCAATCTCGGCCCGGAGCTCCGGGCCGGGGACCATGCCGTTGTAGCCCCAGGCCTCGACGAGCTTGCCAGGCTCCGTCTCCCACTGGAACACCGAAGCCGTGAGCTCCCATTCCTTCGTTCCGTCGGCAAGGATCGTCGGCGCCAGCGGCACGCCACCCTTGCCGGCGGTCTTGGCCGGGAAGGCGGCGGTGCGAGCGGCGTCGTGGTCGCGCATCTCCTCGGCCGTCAAGGCATGCGACGGGTGCGGCGCTTCCTCGTCGCCGATCGCAACCGAACCGGTCATGCCCGCGTCTTCGTGCCCCGGCACCGAGCAGTGGAAGGCAAGCCCGCCGGCCGGGATCGTCACCGTGCCAGTCGCGGTCTGGTGGGCATCGGCCGTGATGACCGTGCCGTCGTGGAAGGTCAGGTCGTGGAGCACCCCGCCGTCATTGATGAGGCGCACGGTGTAGTCGCCCGGCTGAGCGACGGAGACGGCGCGCGGTTCGAAGCCCAGGTCGAACGCATGGATCTCGATCACGCCGGCTGGTCCGCTCGATGCCGTCGGCAGCGGCGTGGGCAGGTCGGTCCCCGCCGCGGGTCGGATACCGAGCACGATGGCCGCCAGCACCAGCGTGCCGGCGAAGAGCGATCCCATCATGGCAAAAGCCGCGAAATAGGCCAGGGCGCGTCGCATCGGAGTCCTCGGAGTGGAGTTGTTCATCACACCGTGCCGCCGCGGCGGTGCGTGGCGGGAGGGCCGAACGGCCGGTTCGGCAGGGGCCATTGGGAGGGTTGGCGCCGGCTACGACCCGATCGAGGGTCCGAGCAGCAGCGGCATCCCGAGGCGATTGCCGTACAGCGGCCGGAAGCGGTCGGTGCTGTACATCGTCTCGACATCCACGTGGCGCGGGCCGAGCGCGGGATCCGGCAGCGGGGCGTGCGAGTACTTGCCATCGCGGATGGCGACCATCCGCCCGTTCGTGCCCTTGGCGAGGAGGTCCACCGCCACGTTGGCGAACGTGGTCGCGACCATCTGGTCGAGCGCGTCGGGATCGCCGCTGCGCAGGTCGTAGGTCAGGTCGGAGTGCACCGTCTCGACCCCGGTTCGTCGGTGCAGCTCCTCCGCCAGGACAGATCCCACATCGACCGGGCGGCGATGGCCGTAGGCATCCGGCTCGCCGTACTCCTCGAGCGTGCCGCCGACCCACGAGGCACCCTCAGACGCGATGACGAGCGAGTAGCGACTCGGGTTCGCGGCACGATCCTCCGCCAGCAGCACGGCCAGTCGATCCAGGTCGAATGGCGCCTCGGGGATGACGCAGCGCGTGCTGGTGACGTAGGCCGCGTACCAGGCGGTGTAGCCGCTGTTGCGTCCGAAGATGCGGAAGACGCCGATGCGCTCGTGGCTGCCGAGCGTGGTCCGCTGCCGGTTGATGAGCTCCTTGGCCCGCGTCACCGCCGTCGAGAATCCGACGCAGTACTCGGTCCCCTGCACGTCGTTGTCCATCGTCTTGGGGATGGCGACCAGCGGAACGCCCTCGCGCGACAACCGGTCGGCATATCCGAGCGTGTCGTCGCCACCGATCGCCACCAGGTGGGTGAGGCCAAGGCGCTCGATATTCTCGAGCACGACCGGGGTCAGGTCATAGCGACCCTCGGCGGTCTCCATGCCCGGGAGTCGGGCGGTGTCGAGGCCCTCCGGAAGGTAATCGGGCTTCATCCGCGCCGGGTTGGTGCGCGACGTGTGGAGGATCGTCCCGCCGGTGCGGTCGATGGTTCGCGTGCTCTCCCGGCTGAGGCGCACCACGAACTCGGCGTCGGATTCGCCGGCAGGTCCAACGTGAGTCAGCCCTCGCCAGCCGCGCCGGATCCCGATCGTCTCCCAGCCGACCTCCCAGCCGCGATAGACGACGCTCTTGATGATGGAGTTGAGCCCGGGCACGTCGCCGCCGCCGGTGAGGATCCCGATCCGCGTCATGCCCACATCATGGCGCGCGGCGAGGCGCCGCGTCTGGCCCCCGACGCCGGCCACCCCTTGCCCCGGGGGCCGATTTCGGGCACAATAAGCGTCCCCCGCCGCGGCCCACGCGGTCCCCTGTTTTTCAGGATTGAGATGACTACGACCACGACGAACGAACGACGCTACGTGACCTGGCGCCTCCCGGACCGGCAGTTCTCCAAGGTCCACCTGCAGCGCGATCCGGAGCAGACGATCTGCGGTCGGACCCTGCCGCGAGCGACCGGCTCGCCGCAGCCGCCGATCCCCGACGCGGCCATGTGCCAGGAGTGCGCGGCCTCCGGGGCCTGAGCCTCACGGCCCGCGCGCTCGTCTCCGGACGATGTGCGGTCGATTCGCGCAGCCGCGGTCGGCCGACGAGCTGGCGCGCATCTTCCACGCCCGCCCCGCGGCGGACGTCCCCGGCGATCGATTCAACGTGGCCCCGACCGATGAGGTCGCGGCCGTCGTCGAGCATCACGGCGAGCGCACCATCGATGCCTTTCGCTGGGGCCTGGTCCCCTTCTTCGCCGGTACCGCCAAGGGTGCCGCGCGCCTGATCAACGCCCGCAGCGAGACGGTCGAGACCTCCCCGGCCTTCCGGACCGCGTACGCCCGGCGCCGCTGCATCATCCCGGCCGACGCCTTCTACGAGTGGCGCCGCGAGCGCGACCCGGTGACCGGGCGCGTGATCCGATCGCATCCATTCGCCGTGCGGCGCACCGATGGCGAGCCGCTCGCGTTCGCCGGGCTGTGGTCCATCTGGCGCAATCCCGATACCGCGGCCCGCCTCTACACCTGCTCGATCCTGACGACCGATCCGAATGAGCTCGTGGCACGAATCCACAATCGGATGCCGGTCGTCCTCGACCCGACCGACTGGGACTCGTGGCTGAACGAGACGACCCCGCCCGCCGAGCTGCGGTCGCTGCTGCGCCCCGCGCCGGCGGAGTCCCTCGACGCGTACGCCGTCTCGCCGGCGGTCAACAACGTGCGGAGCGAGGGGGCCGAGCTGCTCGCTCCCCTCTCCCGCTGGAGCGACGGGGTGTGATCCTGCGCATCCCGGCCGACGCGATGGTCGTGCTCATCGGGCCGAGCGGGTCCGGCAAGAGCACCTTCGCCGCTCGGCACTTCGCGCCGACCGAGATCCTGTCGTCGGACGCGCTGCGAGCGATGATCGCGGACGACGCCTCGGACCAGACGGCGACCGATGCAGCCTTCGAGCTGCTGCACACCGCCCTTGCCATGCGCCTCGCCCGACGGCGCCTCGCCGTGGTCGACGCTACCAGCGTCGAGGGATGGGCACGGGAGCGGCTGCTGGCAGTGGCGCGCCGGTTCAGCCGCCGAGCAGCCGCCATCGTCTTCAACCTGCCGCTCGCCACCTGCCTCGAGCGGAACGCGGCGCGCACCGATCGACGTCTGCCGCCGGCCGCAATCCGGCGCCAGCACGCACGCATGCGTGACTCGCTCGCCCGGCTGGCCGGCGAGGGCTTCGACCCGGTCCTGGTGCTCGCCTCGGGGGAAGAGGTGGAGGCGCTCAGCCTGGAGCGGACCGGCCCCTAGAGCTCCGTGGTGGTTGCGACCGCGACGTCCCGGACGTAGTGGATGTCCGGCGCCCAGGCCTGCGCCAGGATGACGTGGAACTCGGCGCGAGCTCGGCCGTGCGGCAGGTCGATCGTCGGCAGCCAGGCGCCGACCGCGTCGGCACGGAACGAATGCGCCTTCAGCGGCCCGCCGAAGAGCCCTGGCCCCTCCTGGAGGAGGCCACGCCAGACCACGATCTCGTCGTGATGCCCGCCGCGGACGGTGACCGTGGAGACGATGCGGAGCTCGAGTCGCACCTCCTGCACCTCGCCCTTCCCCGCCATCTCCACGGTGAAGGCACCCTCGAACGGTGCGTCCAGCGAGATCGGGACCGGCTCGAGGCGGATCTGTGCGGGGAGCGCGTCGAGGTTGACCGGCGCCTCCTCGAAGAGCCCGTACTGCCCGGTGTCGATCACCCCCGCCCGCAGCATGGCGGTTGGCTGTGCGACATGGACCGCCTCCTCCATGCGAGGGTCGAGGCCCATCGGCACGTCAATGTTCGCCTCGAGCGTCCAGTCGCAGCGCAGCGCGTCGCCCTCAAAGGTCGCGGGGCCCAGACCGGGCACTTCGAAGGTGCAGTGCCACGTGACCGGCTGGCCGGCCACGACGCGCTGGGCGCCACCCAGCTGGACCTCCAGCCGGGCCAGCTCCTCGATCCCCGTCTTGGTCACGCGGCGAGCGCTGCTGCCGCTGCCTTCCGTTCGGCTGTACCGGTAGCGCTCGCGGCAGCGGAGCACAGCGTGCATGCCGCGCGCATCGAGGTCCCGCTCCGGCGTGTAGGTGATGCTGACCCGCACCGGACGCCCGGGGAGCAGGACCGCGGGGTCGATCTGGAACGCCCACCCTGGGTCGCTCACGGTCGATCGCTCACCGGCGAGGCCCCTCCTGGATCCGGACAACGAAATATCCCGAAGGAACTGCGCCCGATGCCGCGGTGCGAGACCGCCACATCAGTACCGGAACGCTTGATGCAATCTCGTGATCCGGTATCGCTGCCCCTTCGGGACGACCAGAGAATAGCCCGCGTCCAATGGGACCAGCAAGCCCAGTTATCCCCGAGTTTTCAGGACCGATTCGTCCTTTTCCACAAGGCTTCCCCAAACCTCATCGGGTCCTGCCCTCGGCCGGCGGCATCGTGTTGTCGATCATCAGCGAGCGGGCCGCGAGAGAGCCATCGACCCGCCGCTCGATCTGGGCCGGCATGCCGGGCAGCTCCTTGGCGAACCAGAAGCGGAGCTCGGCATCGGGCGCCATGACGGTGTAGAGCCAGCAGTCGAACTCGCCGAATGGCAGTGCCAGCCGGACCTCCTCCACGGTCGTCGCGTCCGCCGGCTGGGAGGCGTGGCGCTGGAGGTCGAGCCAGCTGGCGCGGCCGAGACTCGCCTCGCCGAGCGGAGTGCCGTCGGCATCGGTCGACTGCAACTCCTGGACAGACGCCTCGGCATCGACCTCGGTGAAGATGATCCGCCGGAAGGTCGGCTCCTCCCCGGCGCTCTCCTCACTGAGACGAATGACTCGGCCAGCGGGACAGCCGTCACGGATCTGTGCAGCGCTGAACGGAGTGGGCAGGTGGTCAGGTCGCAGTCGATGCGATTCGGGTGGCAGTGCCATGCTCGCCAAGCCTAGCGCAGCTCTCCCAGGAACTCCGCCATCAGGTCCGCGATCACGGCCGGCGCCTCGGCCGCGACCGAGTGGCCGGCTCCGGGCAATGCGACGTATCGCGCGCCGGGGATCCGTGCCGCGACCGAGCGCGTGATCTCCGGCAGCACGACCTGGTCCTCCAGCGGCCCGATCACCAGGGTCGGCGCCGCGATCCGCCCGAGGTCGAGGTGGGACGAGGTGGCGTGTTCGGCCACGAACCGATCCAGGAAGGCGCCCGTGCCTGGCAGCCGGAGCGGCTCCACGTACCCGCGTGCCAGCTCGCCGGCCCTGACCCCCGCGGCGCGCGCGGCGATCCGCTGGGCGCGCCGCACGGCGATCCGGGCAAGCCACGGGAACCTGATCCCAAGGCGCAGGCCGGCCGTGCCGAGCCACAGCGTTCGGCTCGGGTCGACGGTCGCGACCAGCACCATCCGATCCACGCGCTCCGGATGAGCCACGGCCAGCCGCTGCGCAAGCCCACCGCCCCATGACTGGCCGGCAACGTGCGCGGTCGGCCATCCGAGGGCATCGAAGACCGCGGCGAG